>JAABUP010002304.1_pt1 | contig 37439 bp, 29 predicted proteins | sample 5559201 | NCBI WGS metagenome assembly JAABUP01 (sample SAMN10711887, study PRJNA513373) | rock metagenome | isolation source: Antarctica rocks | place: Antarctica
AGATGACGGCCCTCACCCGCGCCTGGAGGTTCTCCTCCGCGACGCCGGTGAGCTCGAGATCCTCCAGGAACGGCGTCACCATCGGCTCGATCGGCACGACCCGGTAGTCCAGCCGGAGGTTGTCGGCGAGGATCTTGGCGTCGTCCATGCTGCCCTGAGACGAGTACCTGCTCGGGTTGCTGACCGCAATGACGTTCTCCCCGCCGAGGACGTCGGTGGCCAGGGTCGCGACGACCGTCGAGTCGATGCCGCCGGAGACGCCGAGCAGCACGGTGCGGAAGCCGTTCTTGCGCACGTAGTCACGCAGGCCGAGGCCGACCGCCCGCCACACCTCCTCCAGCGGGTCGAGGCGTGGATACAGCGGAAGCGGCTGCCCGGCATACGGCTCGACCGGCTCCGGCGAGACCGTGACGTGGACGACACCCTCCGGCAGGTCGCCGACGTCGACGGTCGAGTCGTCCAGCTCCAGGTCCACGAGGGCGAGGTGCTCGACGAACTGGGGACTTCGGGCGAGGACGGTGCCGTCGCGGGCGACGACCATGGAGTCGCCGTCGAAGACGAGCTCGTCCTGAGCGCCCACCATGTTGAGATAGGCCAGCGCGCACCCGGCCTCGGCGGCACGGCGTCGCACGAGCTGCAGCCGCGTGTCGTCCTTCTCGCGCTCGTAGGGAGAGCCGTTGATGACGAGGAGCAGCTCCGCGCCGGCGTCCCGGGTCTGCGAGACCGGCCCGCCCTCCTGCCAGAGGTCCTCGCAGATGGCGACGGCGACGTCGACCCCGCGGACCCGGACGACGGTGAGCGAGTTGCCGGGGGCGAAGATCCGGTACTCGTCGAACACGCCGTAGTTGGGCAGATGGTGCTTCGCATAGCGCCCCACGACCTCACCGCGGTGGATCACGGCGGCGCAGTTCTGAGGGAGGGTCCGGCCCGGGTCGGCGTCGGCCGCCTGGCGGGGGGCCTGGTCGAGATAGCCGACGACCACCGGCAGGTCGCCGTGGCCGTCCGCCGCGAGGTCGACCGCCAGTCGGGTCAGCGCCTCGCGAGAGGCCTCGACGAACGAGGTTCGCAGCGCGAGGTCCTCCACCGGATACCCCGTCAGCACCATCTCCGGAAGGGCGACGAGATGGGCACCGGCAGCGGCCGCCCTCCTGACCTGCTCCCGGATCAGCCGGGCGTTGCCGGCAAAATCTCCGACGGTGGGGTTCACCTGGGCCATCGCCAGTCTCAGCTGCGCCATGGAAGCGAGCCTAGTCTCGGTCGGTCAGGTCCCCGGCGCGAGCTGCTTAGCCGTTGGTCAGCCGGGTGCCCCGTGGCGGAGAACGCTTAATAGCGGACGACCTTGTGCTGCATGCCAACGGAAGACCACCTACCAGAACAGGTTTGGTAAAGACTGGGTAAGAAGCGGGATAAACCTGTCAGTTGTCTCCGAATCTGCCCCGAACTTCTGGTTGTCTGCCCGGTGGCGTCACATCCCCGGACGCCATCGACCCCTGGAGGTTCTGTGAACACCTGGCACTGGAGAGCCGCGTCGGGAGTGGCGATATCCGCCCTCGCCCTTGCTGCCCTGCAAGCCCCCGCTCAGGCGGCACCGAGAGGTCCTGACCCGGACCCGGCTGCGAACGCCTCGAGCCGACCCGACAACCTGCCCCACCCGTTGGGTGACGCTCAGGCCAAGCTGCGGGAGGAGGCGGTGACCAAGCTCGTCAAGGGTGAGGCCACGCTCGAGACCCGCGGCGGGAAGCGCGTCATCAAGATCGCGAAGAACGCGAAGGACCCGAAGTCGAAGGACAAGTACGTCCAGTACGACGTCAACCGCGAGGAGGACATCTTCACGGTCCTCACGGACTTCGGCACCGAGACCTACCCCAAGGCCGGCGCGAGCACCGCCCCGGGACCGGTGCACAACCAGATCCCCAAGCCCGACCGCAACTGGGACGGTAGCGCCACCGACGACAACTCCACCTACTGGATTCCGGACTTCAACCGCGACCACTACGTCGACATGATGTTCGGGCCGGGTGAGTCCTTCCGGGACTTCTACCTCAAGCAGTCCAACGGGCGGTTCCTCGCCAAGGGCGACGTCTCCGACTGGGTCACGGTCCCCTTCAACGAGGCCCGCTACGGCTCCAGCTCGGTCTCCCAGAGCGACGGTTACTGGAACTACATCAAGGACACGGCAACAGCCTGGTATGCCGCGCAGAAGGCGGCCGGCAAGAGCGACGCGCAGATCAAGACCTACCTGACGCAGTTCGACAAGGTGGACCGCTACGACTACGACGGCGACGGCGTCTTCAACGAGCCGGACGGCTACATCGACCACTTCCAGGCGATCCACGCCGGCGAGGGCGAGGAGGCCGGCGGCGGCGCGCAGGGCGGGGACGCGATCTGGTCGCACCGCTGGTATGCGTTCTCCAACGGTCAGGGCAAGACCGGTCCCGCGCAGAACAAGCTCGGCGGCGTGCCGCTCGGTGACTCCGGTATCTGGATCGGTGACTACACGACCGAGCCGGAGAACGGCGGCCTGGGCGTCTTCGCGCACGAGTTCGGCCACGACCTCGGCTTGCCGGACCTCTACGACACCAACGGTGGCGACAACGGCACCGGTTTCTGGACGCTGATGTCCGGCGGGTCGTGGCTCAACCACGGCACCGACTCCATCGGCACGACCCCCGGCTACATGGGTGCCTGGGAGAAGCTCCAGCTCGGCTGGCTCGACCTCCAGACGGTCCCCTTCGGTCAGGACACGACGGTCAAGCTGGGCCCGGCGGACGTCGACCTGAAGACCAACGCCCAAGCCCTGGCCACCCTCCTGCCGGACAAGACGGTGACCACCGACTACAACAAGCCCCACTCCGGCGCCTTCGAGTGGTGGAGTGGCACGGGCGACAATACGAACGCCACGCTGACCCGGACCATCGACCTGACGACGGCAACGACGGCGAACGTCACCGCCTGGCTCCAGAACGACACCGAGGCGGGCTACGACTTCCTCTACGTCCAGGCCACAAAGGACGGTGGGGCCACCTGGACCGACGTGGGCGCGCCCATCGACGGCACCTTCGGCTGGACCCAGAAGACGTGGGACCTGACGCCGTTCAAGGGCCAGCCGGTGCAGTTCCGCTTCAACTACCGGTCCGACGGCGGCGTCAACGGCAGCGGCTCGTTCCTCGACGACCTCACCGTCAACGTCGACGGTCGGGCCGTGTTCACGGATGACGTCGAGGGCGGCGACAACGGCTGGACGGCTGCCGGGTTCACCCGGATGGGCGGCAACACGAGCGTCAAGGTCTCGCACTACTACCTCGCCGAGAACCGGGTCTACTCCGGCTATGACAAGACGCTGCAGACTGGGCCGTACAACTTCGGCTGGGCGAACACCCGTCCGGACTGGGTCGAGCGGTTCCCGTACCAGAACGGCATGTTGGTCTGGTACGTCGACGGCCAGTACGGAGACAACAACACCAAGGACCACCCTGGCCACGGCCAGGTGCTTCCGGTCGACGCCCGGCCGACGCCGGTCACCTTCCCGGACGGAAAGATGCTGGGCAACCGGCGTCAGCCGTTCGACGCGACGTTCGGGCAGGAGGCCACCGACCGGGTGACCTTCCACCGCAACGGCGTGCCGACCGTCGTCCCGTCGCAGCCTGCGATCCCGACGTTCGACGACTCGAACCCGGACCGCTACTGGAGCGCGGCGAACCCGCAGAACTCCGTCAAGGTGGCCGGATCCGGCACGTCGCTGACCGTCACGAAGACGCGAGACGGCGGGAACGAGCTGCAGGTCCGCGTCGCCTTCGGTGACGCGCGCCGATAGGCGGTAGGCGGCACCACGCTGCCCAGCTGAGTCAGCCCCCGGGACCCTGCGTCCCGGGGGCTCGACTTATCGGTGACCAGCGCTGAGAAGCTGAGCCCCCGCGCGGCGAACTGTCGCGGACTTTCGAGCCCTCCACTCGCTCGTCCACAGAGACGGGCGGCACGCTCGTGGACGTCGCCGGTGTTGTCGACGGCGACACCATCAAGGTGCGGCTCACCGGGACCACCGAACGTGTGCGAGTGATTGGCATCGACACGCCGGAGCTGAACCCGCGGGAATGCTTCGCCCAGCAAGCCGCCAGCAAAATGGAGTCGCTGGTGCAGAGCAAGCGCGTCATGATCGACGGCGACCCGACCCAGTCGGATCGAGACCAGTACGGCCGGCTGCTGCGCCACGTGTACCTCACCGACGGCAGGTCGGTGGCGCTGCTGCTCAGCACCGACGGGTTGGGCAAGGAGTACACGTTCGACAAGCCGTATGCCGGTCAGGCGGACTACCGCGCCGCGTAAGCAGCGGCCAAGGCTGCAGGTCGGGGCCTGTGGGGCGCCCAATGCTCGCCACCGCCACCGCCACCGCCCCCGCCCGCTTCGCGGAAACCAACGACGCCCCCTCCGAGCGCGAGTGCCTGCCTCATCAAAGGCAACATCAGCAGCAGCGGAGAGAAGATCTACCACTCGCCTGGTCAGCGGCACTACGACGACACCAGGGTCGACCTCGCCAAAGGCGAACGGTGGTTCTGCACCGCCGCCGACGCGGAAGCCGCCGGCTGGCGCGCGCCAAGGTCTGACTGCCTCAACGAACCCCGTCGTGCCAGCATCGCCGGACGCGAGACGACGCCCTCGACCCCCGACCGACGGAGAGTGGACGAAGCCCGTCGGCTACCACGCGGAGTGGTCACGCCACCCCGGGCAGGTTCTCGTCGAACTGGTCCGGGTCAGTGGAGGGTTGGTCGATATGTGAGCTCCTGGGTGCGACCGTCCAGTGTCCGGGTCTCGAGCAGATCCATGTCGAAGTCAGCCGCTCCCTCGAAGATCGGGTTCAGGCCGGTCTGGCCGGTGATCACCGGGAAGACCGTCAGCTGTACGCGGTCGACGAGACCGGCGGCCATCAGCGCTCGGTTCATCGACAGGCTGCCGTGCGAGCGCAACGGCACCTCGGACTCCTCCTTGAGCCGGGCCACGACGTCAACGGCATCGCCCCCTGCGAGGGTCGCCTTCGGCCAGTCAAGCGGTCCTTTCAGCCTCGTCGACACGACCGTTGCCGGCATACTCCTCATCCGCGTGACCCATGGGTCACGCACGTCGGACTCGTCGGTGCTCGAGGCCAGCATCTGAGCGAACTCCCGAAACGTGGTGGCTCCGAACACCATCCGCTGCTCCGGGGCGTACACGGCCAGGCGGTGGTCGAGCAGCTCGGGGCCCTGCTTGCCCCAGTAGCCGGTCCAGTCGCCGCTGGCGGCGGCGTAGCCATCGAGGCTGGAAAAGACGTCGAAGGTGTAGGTGGCGGTCATGTCGCTCTCCTCGGATGCGTCGATCGGTATGGGGATAGACCCAGACCGACCGCGAAACTCATCGCGGCCGAACCGGCAACTGGTGCGTTGCCCAGGTCGGCGGCCGCGGCGTGCGACGCGCCGACAAGGACGTTCGGCTCGCGGTGGTCTACACGCGCTACGGGGCGCCCGCGATCGAGCCGGACTGAGGAGACGCCGCGCAGCAGGACGCGCTTCGTCCGGAATCTGTGTGAGGCTGCCAACATGAGCACGTTGACCGAGGCCTCGGTCACTTGGGCGCAAGCGCTGGCCTGGCGCATGCAGCGACAGCTACTCGACCCGGTCGGGTCTGAGTCGGTGGCGGGCGTGGTCCGCCGGCTCGGCGCGGTGCTCTCGATGGACGAGTCGCTCGCCGAACTTGCTGTCCGGACCCGCTGTACGACGTCGCGCCCTGGCGAGCTCGCAACGGCCCTGGCGGACGGGCACGTAACTAAGGCATTCGCCTTTCGCGGGTCGATGCACTATCTCTCGCCGGAGGACGGCGGCATCTATCTGGCCCTCCGGTCGGCGGGGCGCCAGTGGGAGCTGCCGAGCTGGGTGGAGCACTACCGGCTCACACCATCGGACTGGCCCGACTTCCGCGCCGCGGTGCGCGATGCGCTCAGCGACGGACCGTTGACCGTCGCCGAGCTGGGAGAGGTGCTGACGAGGAGCCGCGTCTACCGGCACCTGAAGCCGGTCTTCGACGAGGGCGCGGGCACGCTGATCAAGCCGCTGACCGGGCAGGGGGACATGAGTCTCGGTCCGCCCCGCGAGGGACAGCACACGGTTATGCGCCTCGACTCCAACCCTCGTTGGCGCGGCATTCCCAACGTCGACGACGCGGGTCCGCGCGCCATCTTGGCGTACCTGCGGACGTATGGGCCGGCGACGCTGAATCACGTCCATTACTGGCTCGGCAACGGCCTGAGCGCGGGCCGCAAACGGCTCAACGGCTGGTTTACCGGACTCGGCGACCGGCTGGTCGCGGTCGACGTCGAAGGGACCGTGGCGTACGTCGTCCGCGAGGACCTCGACGCCCTCGAAGCATCGGCGCCGTCGGAAGCTGTGCGGTTCCTTCCCGGGCACGACCAATGGGTGATCGGTCCTGGCACCAAGGACGTCCACGTCACCCCATCGTCGCGACGGGACCCCGTAACTCGCAAGGCCAACCCAGTGATCGTCGGCGGGGTCGTCTGCGGGACCTGGGCGCGAAAGGGCGACGAGCTCACGCTCACCTGGCTCGACAAGCGGCCGAGACCCGTCGAGCCCATCGAGCAGGAGGTTGCGCGACTGGCCGGCCTCCACGGTCGCGACCTGCACCTGCGAGTGACCTCATAACGTGCCGTTGGAGGACCACCGTCCTGTGGGACCACCAACGCCGCGGGAACTGTGGGACCTCTTCTGATCCGGATAGCGTCTGGCAGTCCTCACCGCCCCTTCGCGGCGGGATGACGCGGGTGTGGGACTTCCGCTCACGACGATGATGAGCCAGCGCCGCGGCGTCGGCCCCGCGCTCGCCGGTGGGTGGGAGGCTTGCCCAGCTGACCATGCATAGCCATGGAGGTCCTGGGCGGAGGCGCAATCACCGTCCAGCTGCCCATACCGGTTCAACCTCTGCCGGGCGCGGCGTGCCGAACACAGGTTTGTGCAGTTGGCCTGGCCGCGAGCCGTGCGGCGGGGATCGGCTGGGAGCACACCTCGCAGATTCCGTAGCTGCGTTGCTGCAGTCGAGTAGTGGCGGCCTCGATGCGTGAGAGGTGCGCTTGCGCCCCCTGGATGAGCGCCGACAGTCGTGCTCGTTCGTAAGCGATGGTCTGACCCTCGGGGTCACGCTCGTCGTCGGCGTTGGAGTCCGCCGATGCCGCGAAGATGGATTCGAGGTCCCTCGTCATGGTTGCAAGTCGAGCTCGGACCTCACCTCGTTCCTTGCGCAAGCGCTCGGCGCCGGCCTCAAGGTCGAAGTCCTTCCGCGCGGCGGGCGCGGGATCGGGCGACGATGGGTGAAGCGGTCGGGCCACCTCTACAGGATCCTCCAAGAAGCCGTGCGACGGCATCTTTACCCCCGGGTCGAGCCTCGTCGGGCCGCCATCGGCTGCTTGCTCGACGATCACTCCACTCCGGCGAACAGCTTCCCCGAAGGTCATGCCTGGCTGTCTAGACACCCCGGAATGCCAGCACGCTGTTCGGGTTTCGAGCGAACGTTGGACGCGCACCTACACGCGGTGGAAGGACGCGGCGGGAGCACGGAATCAAGGGGCATCAGCGGACGCCTCGGAAGCGGGCGACAAGAAGTCATGCTCCTTCGGCCAGCTCAGGCGGGTGCGGTGGCACGCTGGCCTCATGGACGCGTCGGATGTGGCCGAACTTGCGGCGCTCTTGTGCCGACGCAACATCCTCGACCAGCAGATCGGTCGGCTTATCAACCGACCGATGACCGCTGGACACGCTGGGGAGTGGATCGCGTCGCGCATCTTCGACATCGCGCTCGAGCCCAGTGCGGTTGCCAAGGCCATCGACGGACGGTTCCGTGCAGGGGCGCTGGCGGGGAATACGGTGAACGTCAAGTGGTATCTCAAGCGCGAGGGCCTCCTGGACATGACTGAGGCAGTAGAGCTCGACTACTACTTGGTCCTGACTGGCCCGAAGGCGACGGGGAGGGACGTGCGGACCGTCCGGGCGTGGAGGATCGATGCCGTCTACCTGTTCGATGCCCAACAGTTGCTGACTGAGCAACGGGCGCGTGGGGTCAGGGTCGGAGTCGCATCCGGTGTACTCGAAACGCAATGGCTGGCGGCCGAGGTCTACCCAACCGCGAGGAATCCCGCTCTGCCCCTGACACATCAACAGCGACACCTCCTGGCCCAGTTCAGCGGGTGACATCCTGCCGCCCACGTGCTTCACGCTCTCAATAACGTGGGAACGACTTGGCGATGTGACGTGGCCACTCATCGGGTGGGCCGGCGGTTGGACTAGGACACCGGCGAAGGGAACCTGTCATCCCGTGGCCTGCGTGCGGGAGCGGAAGTAAAGTCGTTGAGGTGCGCGACCGGCTCGGGTCATCATCGCCTCGTGGACATCTATCTCGAGACCGACCGTCTGGCCCTGCGCCGCTTCACTGCTGATGACGCAAACCTGCTCATCGAGCTAGACAGCGATCCCGCGGTGATGCGTTATCTGACCGGAGGTGAACCGACCGCGCCGGAGGTTGTCCGCACACGCCACCTGCCGAACATCCTTGCGGGCTATGAGAAGTGGGGCGGCAATTTCGGGCTGTTCGCTGCCCACGAGAAGGACGGCGGCGCGTTCATCGGCTGGTTCATCCTGCGTCCCGAGCCGGGGGGGCCGCTGGACGAGGTCGAGCTCGGCTACCGCCTGCGGCAGGCGTTTTGGGGCAACGGGTATGCCACCGAGGGCTCGCGGGCCTTGCTTGGCAAGGCGTTCGCAGAGCTCGGTGTGCGTTTGGTCTGGGCTGAGACGATGTCCGTAAATCTCGGGTCGCGCAGCGTGACCGAGAAGCTCGGAATGTCGCTCGTGGACACCATCCCTGTTCCCCCCGACATGCAGATGATCGAGGGCTCCGAACACGGTGGCGTACGGTACGAGATCGCCGCTGAGCAGTGGGCATAGCGGGGGTCAGGTCGATCATCCCAATCAACAGTGACCACTCCTCCAGACTGCGGGTCGCCTGTGCTGACCACAGCGGGGTGCGGTCAGCACTACCCGTTGGGGGTCCGTGTTTTTCGCGGCGGTAAGACACATCCACCGCGTGTGCTTCTTCGACCCGCGACCCAGCAGCTCTGGGTCATCGGCGGGTAGGATTGAGTCCTACTCGCTAGGAAGGTGCACTGTGCGGACGACGAGGCAGATGAGCGTGACGTTGCCCCATGAGATGGCCGACCTAGTGCGCTCAAAGGTCGCCTCGGGGGAGTACGCGTCCGAGAGCGAGGTCATCCGGGATGGCCTGCGCGCGCTCGCCGCCCGCGACCGGGCCGTCGAGGCCTGGCTCCTCGAGAAGGTCACCCCCGCGTACGACCGCCTCCAGGCCGACCCGGACAGCGCGCTCACCCCGCAACAGCTGCGGGCTCGGCTCGCTCCACTGCGCGACCAGTGAACTACCTGGTGCGCTTCGCACCCGAGGCCGCCGATCAGCTCGAGGAACTGCACGCCTTCATCAGCAAGGCTGCGACGTCGGCGATCGCCTCGAACTACCTCGACGCGATCGTGGGCTACTGCGAAGGGCTGGCGGTAATTCCCGATCCGTGGCACTCCGCGCGAAGACATCCGGCCCAGGCTGCGCACCGTCGCTTACAAGAAAAGGGTGGTCATCGCCTTCACCGTCGACGAGCACGCCAAAGGGATCACGATCCTCGGAATCTTCTACGGCGGCCAGGACTACGAATCCGCCCTCATCGACCCCGACGACAAACCCTGACCTCGTCCGAGACCGGTGGCCGGCTCGCGGCGGAAAGACGCACCAGAGCGCCGTTGATTCCCTGCAAGCCGCGCGAGTCACGTGCGACTCCGGAATTGTCGTCCGGCCAAGCAACGGCACTTTGCTCTGCCTAGCCGCTCAAACGTTACGCAACTGGCCACAGAGTTGCGTACGCGTTGAAGAACACAGGGTCTTGGCACAGGCAGATTCCTCGCGGGTCTTTGCCCGCCGGCTGCATAGGAAACGGGGCGGGGTCGCGCCCCACGTCCAAGCGCATAACTTCGGTGGTTTCGGGGGCCAGCCCGAGCGCCCGCCGCACGAGGCGAGCGGCGAGAAGCACTCCTGCCAGGGCTGACTGGTGGGCTAGCGGCACGTGCAGTTCGGCGGCGGGTCGGAGCGCTCCCAACGGAATGAGCCCTCCGCCGCATACTCCGTCGACGTACATGCCCCGGATACCTGCGGATGCGTACCTCCGTACCTGAGCGGGGTCGATCCCGAGCCGGGCCGCGATGAGGTCACAGAGATCGGGCGGAACGGCGTCCCCCAGGTGCAGCAGGGTGCGCACAGTGGCGACGTGCTCAGGCACTTGCAGCGCGGCGGCAACTACTTCGTCTTGGTTGGAGCTTGCGCCGGTGGGCAGATACAGGCACGCGATGCACGCGCCGTTGCGGTAGTGGTGGTCACTGACGCCGAGGTCGCCGGTCTGGGTCCACGCGTTGGCGGCCCAGTGCGGCAGGGTCGCCTGGGTCGCTCGGCGGTCCGTGGCCGAGTCAACCGCAGCCAAGGCTGCATCCCACCTGTATCCGTGGTGGGCAAGGGCGTCCGCGTACGTGCCGAGAGCGGGAACGGCGTGAACGCGTGGCCCCCCGCGTGCGGCGCCGACCCGGTTGATGTGGGCCGTGGCCAGCCGTGCTTTGTCATTGTCGAGGTCCTTGCGTGCGGTCAGTACGTACCGCTGCATGTTGCCCAGGTCCACGGTCTGGGGGTCAGCGACGACGACGGTGCCCGTGACGGGTGTGCGGGCCAGGGCCCACGCGCAGGACTGTCCGACGGCCCCGGCACCGACGAGGATGCTTCTCTGCGGCAGCAGCAGACCACGACGCAGTGAGGACCTGGTCGGCACGTGCGTGCTGTTGCCGAAGACGTTCAACATCGCATCGGCCGGAGGGGGTGAGCCTGGGGTGACGACGAGGCGGAAAATGGCCGCAGCCGCGAGGCAGGCGGCGACGCCGGCGCCGTAAACCACGTCAGTCCGTCCCACGGGTTGGGGGTTGGTCAGCGACACGGACCCGGTCCAGGCGTCACAGCCGCAGTAGACCGGCTGCTCGAAGGGGCTCTTGGTGGTTCCGACCGTGATGCCGGTGTGGGCGGTCCGGGCCAGGGTGATGTTCGGGTTGATGCCGACCGCAAGCCTCCGCAGGGTCGCGGCGAGCCTGCTGCTGGCCGGGGATGCCTTGGGTGTGGTGCGTATGTCGAGGCTGGGGTACAGGCGTGCGAGGAGCCTGACGGTTAGGTCGAGGGCGGCTCGGCCCTGGGGCGCGGAGGCGGCGTCGTCGCCGAAGCTGACGCCGACGTTGGTGCCCTCGAGCAAGCTGCGGAACGCGGTCGCGTCGAACCCGGCTACGACTTGGGATACCGCGGTCGCGGAGCGGTCGTAGTAGTCGGCAAGGGCCATCGGGGTCTACTCCTTCTCAGGGGGCGTGCTTGCGTCTTGGGTGGGCTCGAGATGGCGCACTAGGTTTCGGGTGCGCGACCATGACTGTCGGGACCAGCCCGAGGACGTGAGGCGGTAGGTCGCGACGCTGCGGCCGCGGATGCCGTCGGCGGCGAAGTGCGGGACGACGAGCGACAGTGCGCCGCGTTGGGTAGCGATGGGGAAGGCGTCGTCGGTGTCGGAGTGGTACGCCCGAGCGGGGTGGCTGTGGACTTGGGCCCCGAGCCGCTGCCCGTTCTCATAGAGCCACCGGTTGAGTTGGTGCAGTTCGTCGCCATCGACGGTGACGCAGATGCCGTCGGGCAGGTGGTGGCCGGTCTGGGTGGGCAGGTAGGCGTGCTGGACAGCGAACGTGTCGGCGTCCATGGTTCCGGTCCACAGCACGAAGGCCTCGTGTCCGCGCGCCCCGGCCCTGCGCAGGGCAGCGTCTGTGGTGTCGGCGACGCCCGCGGGCACGAGGAAGGTGCGGACGTCTTCGAGGTCGCTGATTCTCACTGCGGTGGCTGCCCGAAACCGATGGTCATCTGCGGAGCCAAGGTCACGCTCCAGCCGCCTGCCGGTTCGACGCCGTACGTCAGAACGATGTTCGCAAGTCGGACGAGAGAACCCGCGCCTGATGTCCGGTGCAGCTCCCACGAGTCGCCGGAATGGCCGGGGTGGTCGTGGTACTCCCGAGTGCCGGCCAGGCATAGGAACGGGATGGACTCGGGGCCGTAGTCCTGGACGAGCGCGACCGGGAGCATCATCTCCGAGAGCACGCCTTGGGGCTGCTGCCCCGGCCACGGGTTATCGGCCGCGATCTGGTCGGCCGGGATCTGGCCGGCGGCAACGGCCTGAAGGATCTCCGGGGGGATGGGCCGGGACTCGAGCCTTGGGAGCTTGGTGGGCATCTCGGCGGCGGTGAGGTCGTGGTCGTCGAACGGGTGAACAAACCTGACGGACGGTGGCTGCAGGTCGTAGTTGGTGTAGTCGACGCGCACCCCGAACAGCACGGCCGCCGGGGTCAACTTGGGCGTGGCGAACATTAGGGTCACGGTGGGAAAGTCGACGTGGACCAGGTACGCCCCTCGCCGCCGGTACTGCGCCGCGTCACGGGTGAAGGCGTCCACCTCGGCGTCGAACTTGGCGCGTGCGACGTCGGGGTGGATGACCTGGGTCGTCATCGTCAGCCGCCGATGCCGGCGCGCAGGTTGAGGAACAGGCGGTCGTCGGCGTCGAGGTCGAGCTTCTTGACCTTGATGCTCAGGTCAGGGATGGGGCTGCTGTCTGGGCCGCGCAGCTCCCAGTTCTCCAGAGGCTGACCGGAGTTGTTCGTCTGCTCGAGGGCGGTCTCGGCGACCTCGCCCAGCGACGGGTTGCCGTGGATGCCCACGATGGTCTCGACCCCGTTGACTACCACGACCACGGTGTCCTTGTCCTTCGGCTTGCCCGGCTTGCCGGGGTTCTTCTCAGCCATCACGGTGAACCTGCCTTCCTGCGGTGGACCCCGGTCTGGCCGGGCTAACACAATCATACACAGATTCCACTAACTCTTGTGGAATCTGTGTGTTTGGGGGTTTGGGTCGCACGAATCGTGGGACATGGCACTCTAAGGATCATGCGAGTAGCCACCGACAAGGGTCGTGACGATGTGCAGCCAGTGCTCCGAGTTCTGCCCATTCCGGGGACGGGACACGCCGTCACGGGCGAAGCGGTTCCAGAGCTAGTGCGACACCGGTTGGACGACCTGATGAGGACGGCGCCGAGGGCCATGCTGCTTGTGGACTTCAAGGGCGCGCGCGTAATGACGGACACCCTCATCGACATCCTCACGCCGCTGGCGCGCGCCGTGCGAGCGGCGCGACATGGTGAGTTCCTGCTTGTGGTCGTCGCGTCCGACCCAGGCGTCGTCCAGGTCGCGGAGATGTTCGCCGTCGCCCAAGACGTGCCCATGTTCGTAACCAGCTCGATCGATGAGGTGACACGCGCACGGCCAGTGGGCAAGATGACGCCAGGTGAGAGCGACAGTCTGCAGTGGATGGATCGCCTTGGTGGACGGGTCACAGTCAGTGGCTTCGCCAAGGCTGCCGACCTAGAGCAAACGGCGGCCGGTAACAGGTTGGCTAACCTGTCACGCCGCGGGTACGTCCAACGCGTTCCCCGGTCTCGCCGGGACGGTGATGAGTACGTCACGCCGGCTTACTACGACGGAGGCACCGCGGCGGCCCAACTCGCGGCCACCTGAGCCCGGCGGTCATTCCTAGGCGGCACACCTCACGATTCTGCGGCACGCCCGTGGAGCGAGGAGGCGCGTCAATGTGGGCGAAGTGACGCGCGTGCATCGTCACATCGGGGCTGGGCGCACACGCGCTGTAGCGAGCGCTTCCGCGTTCGGTCATCGGATCGGCGTTCATCGGCACCGGGAAGTATCTCCGGAGCGTCTCATCAAATGACCACTCTCTGACGGATCCGGACTTGGCGCCCCGGGGTACTGGCTGCAACGCGGCGACTCTCGGGTCCGGATGGCGACTCATCGACTTGGGCCGGCGTGTCGGGAGCTGACCTCCCAACGGTCTGGTTGCTTGCGTCGGTCGGGGCCTCCCGGGCGTCCGGACCTACCATGTGTCCCGTGCGTGCATTCGACGACATCGTGATCGGCGCCGGGCACAACGGCCTCACCGCGGCCGCCTACCTTGCCCGAGCGGGACGCCGGGTCCTCGTGCTGGAACGCCTCAGCCACGTGGGCGGGGCCGCGGTGTCGGCGAGGGTCTTCGCGGGCGTCGACGCTCGACTGTCGCGCTACTCCTACCTCGTCTCCTTACTCCCTCGCGAGATCCTCGCCGACCTGAACCTCGACCTCCAGCTCGTCCGGCGGCGGTTCTCCTCCTACACACCGCTGCCGGGTGATCCGTCGAGAGGGCTGCTCGTCGACACGGCCGACCCCGAGGCGACCCGCGCCTCCTTCGTGTCCGCCACCGGCTCGGACGCCGACTTCCTTGCGTGGCAACGGTTCTACGGCCGGATGGGCCGCTTGGCGCAGCGCGTGTGGCCAACCCTCACCGAGCGGTTGCGGTCAGCGGAGCAGATGCGTGCCCTCGTCGACGACGACGAGCTGTGGACCGCGCTCACTGAGCGCCCGCTCGGGCAGCTGATCCGTGAGACGTTCGAGGACGACGTCGTCCGAGGTGTCGTGGCGACCGACGGCCTCATCGGCACCTTCGCCGACCTCGCCGACCCTTCGCTCGCGCAGAACATCTGCTTCCTTTACCACCTTGTCGGCGGTGGCACGGGGGACTGGGACGTCCCGGTCGGGGGGATGGGCGCGGTCACGGACGCGCTGCTGCGGTCAGCCACCGATGCCGGTGCCGCCGTGGTCACCGGCGCCGAGGTGCTCGCGGTCACCGGCGACGGCGAGGTCACCTGGCGACGGAAGGGACGCGAGCACCGCGCTACCGGCAATGTCGTTGCCGCAGTGGCGCCGACGGTGCTCGACGAGCTGCTTCGACATGGAGGCAGTGAGCCGGTCTCCACCGCGCCCTTACCCGAGGGTGCGCAGCTCAAGGTCAACCTGCTCTGCTCGCGCCTTCCCCGGCTGCGCGACGAAGGCACCGATGCCGAGGCCGCCTTCTCCGGCACCCTGCACGTGAACGAGAGCCACGCCCAGCTCCAGGACGCGTATGCCGTCGCTGCCGGCCGGCGGATCCCGCACCTCGTCCCGTGCGAGGTCTACTGCCACACCCTCTCCGACCGCTCGATCCTCGGCCCCGGCCTCGCTGCGACCAGCGCACAGACGCTCACCGTCTTCGCGCTGCATCTGCCGGCCCGTCTGTTCCACGACGACCCCGACCGGCGCAAGGCTGAGGCCCTGGTCGGGGTGCTCCGCTCCCTGAACAGCGTGCTCGCCGAGCCCATCGAGCCGTTGCTGCTGGCCGACGCCGAGGGCCGACCGTGTCTGGAGGTCCGCAGCCCGCTCGACCTCGAGGCCGAGCTGCGCCTCCCCGGCGGTAACATCTTCCACCGAGCCTTGCAGTGGCCCTGGGCTGAACACGCTCTAGAGGTCGGCACGTGGGGAGTCGAGACGCGCCACCCGGCGGTCACCCTCGCCGGGGCCGGCGCCCGCCGCGGTGGGGGAGTGTCCGGCATACCGGGTCGCAACGCGGCACAGGCGCTCCTCGCCTGACAGCACACGGCCCAGCCGGACGAGGCCCGACCGTGTCCATGCGTGCCCAGCGCCCCGAGACGTAACGCCGGTGAAACGTCCATGCGGCAGGATTGTCACATGGACCGTCAGCAAGAGTTCGTGTTGCGCACCATCGAGGAACGCGACATCCGGTTTGTCAGGCTGTGGTTCACCGACGTCCTCGGGACGCTCAAGTCGGTGGCCGTCGCTCCGGCGGAGCTCGAGGGGGCGTTCGCCGAAGGCATCGGCTTCGACGGCTCGGCGATCGAGGGGTTCGCCCGGGTCTACGAAGCGGACATGCTGGCCAAGCCGGACCCGTCGACCTTCCAGATCCTGCCGTGGCGCGGCGACAACCCCGGCACGGCCCGGATGTTCTGCGACCTGCGGATGCCCGACGGGTCACCGAGCTATGCCGACCCGCGCCAGGTCCTGCAGCGCGCCCTCTCCAGGGCGAGTGAGCTGGGGTTCACCTTCTACACCCACCCCGAGATCGAGTTCTTCCTGCTGAAGAACGCGTGGCGGGCGGGCAAGCAGCCCGTCCCCGTCGACGACGCCGGCTACTTCGACCACGTGCCGCACGGGACGGGACACGACTTCCGCCGGGCCGCGATCACCATGCTCGAGAGCATGGGCATCTCCGTCGAGTTCAGCCACCACGAGGGTGCTCCGGGCCAGAACGAGATCGACCTGCGTTACGCGGACGCCCTCTCGACGGCGGACAACGTGATGACCTTCCGGACGGTCGTGAAGGAGGTGGCGCTCGAGCAGGGGATCTACGCGACTTTCATGCCCAAGCCGTTCAGCCAGTACCCCGGGTCGGGGATGCACACGCACCTCAGCCTCTTCGAGGGCGACAGCAACGCCTTCCACGAGGCTGGGGCGCCGTACCAGCTGAGCAAGACCGGCCGGCAGTTCATCGCCGGTCTGCTCCGGCACGCCGGCGAGATCACCGCCGTGACCAACCAGTGGGTCAACTCCTACAAGCGGCTGTGGGGGGGCGGTGAGGCGCCGGAGCAGATCACCTGGGGACACAACAACCGCTCCGCAATGGTCCGCATCCCGATGTACAAGCCGACCAAGGGCCAGTCGACGCGGGTCGAGGTCCGGTCGCTGGACCCGGCATGCAACCCCTACCTGGCGTTCGCCGTGCTGCTCAGCGCCGGCCTGAAGGGCATCGAGGAGGGCTACCAGCTGCCACCCGAGACCGAGGACGATGTCTGGAACCTGACCCAGACCGAGCGCCTCGCCATGGGCATCGACCCGCTGCCGTCGTCGCTCGGGCGGGCGCTCGAGGTGATGGAGCAGAGCGAGCTGGTCGCCGAGACGCTCGGCGAGCACGTCTTCGACTTCTTCCTGCGCAACAAGCGGGCCGAGTGGGAGGACTACCGCAGCCAGGTGACCCAGTTCGAGCTCGACCGTTACCTGCCCCGGCTGTAGTGGTCCGGTCCAGCACGGCCGAGGGCCAGCTGGCCCGACTCGGGTTCGCCGATCCTGACCGGGCTGCCCGGCTGCTCGAGGACAAGGCGCTGGCCGGGTTCGTCGACCCGCTCGACGACGTCTTCCACGACGGCCTCCCTGATGCGTTGAGCCGGGCAGCCGACCCCGATCTGGCGCTGCTTGGTCTGGTCCGCGTCATCGAGGGCCTCGACGCCAGTGCCGGCGACCGCATCGACGGGAACGGCGACGCAGGCGGGCTGCTCGCCGCGCTGCGGCGCCCGGGCGCCGCACGCGACCGGCTCGTCGCCGTGCTCGGCGGCTCCACGGCGCTCGTGGACCACCTCGCCGCACACCCGAGCCACTGGCGCTGCGTCGCCGACGCGACGCCGCCGACGGCGCAGGGCCTGCGGGCCACGCTCGTGGCAGCGGTGAGCAGGGAGCAGCGCGGCGAGCACACGGCATACGACGCCCTGCGCATTGCCTATCGCCGCGAGCTGCTCGGGATCACCGCCATCGACCTCACCTCGGCGGACCCGGTGGCGTATCTGCCGACCGCGGCCGAGCAGCTGGCCTGGCTGGCCGAGGCTTCCCTCGAGGCCGCACTGGCGATCGCACGCGAGGAGTTCGGGCCCGGGCACGCTGACTGTCGGCTGGCGGTCATCGGCATGGGGAAGACCGGTGGGGGAGAGCTGAACTACGTCTCCGACGTCGACGTCATCTTCGTCGCCGAGCCGGCCCCCGGCGTCGACGAGGAGCGGGCTCTGCGCGTCGGGGCCGCCCTCGCCGTCGGCATGATGAAGGCGTGCTCGGCGTCGACGGCGGAGGGGACGCTGTGGCCGGTCGACGCGGCACTGCGGCCGGAGGGCAAGAACGGGCCGCTCGTGCGGACCGTCGCGAGCCACCGGGTCTACTACGAGCGGTGGGCCAAGACCTGGGAGTTCCAGGCGCTGCTCAAGGCGTGGGTGTCGGCGGGCGACGCGGAGGTGGGCCACGCCTACATGGACGCCATCCGGCCGATGGTCTGGGAGGCCGCGGGACGCGAGCACTTCGTCGAGGACGTCCAGGCCATGCGCCGCCGGGTCGAGGAGCACGTGCCCACGGTCGAAGCCGGCCGGCAGCTCAAGCTCGGGCCGGGAGGGCTTCGCGACGTGGAGTTCGCCGTCCAGCTGCTCCAGCTCGTCCACGGCCGCCATGACGCCTCCCTCCGGTCGGCGACGACTCTGGAGGCCCTGGGGGCGCTCGCCAAGGGCGGCTATGTGGGCCGGGAGGATGCTGCCACCCTGGACGAGGCATACCGGCTGCTGCGGACCCTCGAGCACCGGATCCAGCTCTACCGGCTGCGGCGCACGCACCTCATGCCGACGAGCGACGCCGACCTGCGCCGGCTCGGGCGGGCGGTCGGGCTGAAGGGCGACCCGGCCAAGGCCGTGGTCGAGCGGTGGCAGTCGCGGGCCCGGGAGGTGCGGCGGATCCACGAGCGGCTGTTCTACCGGCCGCTGCTCGCCGCGGCCGCGCGGCTGAGCTCCTCGGACACGTCGCTCAGCGCCGGGCAGGCGCGGGAACGCCTGGCAGCGCTCGGCTTTCGCGACCCAGCAGGGGCAATGCGCCACCTCGAGTCGCTGACGACCGGGGTGTCGCGGCGCGCGGCGATCCAGCGCACCCTGTTGCCCGTCATGCTCGGGTGGTTCGCGGACGAGGCCGACCCCGACGCTGGGCTGCTCGCCTTCCGCCGGGTCAGCGAGGAGCTCGGCACCATCCACTGGTACCTCAAGATGCTGCGTGACGAGGGCAGCGCAGCCGAGCGCCTCGCGCACGTCCTCGGTCGCAGCCGGTATGCCGCTGACCTCCTCGTGCGCTCGCCGGAGTCCGTGTCGATCCTCGGGGACCCCGCCGGCCTCGTCGCGCGCACCCAGGACCAGCTCGTGGCAACGATGCGCAGCGCCTCGGGCCGCAGGGCCGACGCGGACGCGGCCATCGCGTCGGTCCGGGCGATCCGCCGCCACGAGCTGCTCCGGATCGCCTTCGCCGACCTCACTGGCCAACTCTCCCTGGCCGCGGTCGGCCGGGCCCTGTCCGACCTCACGGCGGCGACACTGCAGTCGGCCCTGGACATTGCCATCCGCCGCGTGGAGGCGACGGAGGGCAGGCCGCTCGGCACGGCCATGGCCATCATCGGCATGGGCAGCCTCGGAGGGCAGGAGATGGGCTACGCCTCCGACGCCGACGTCCTGTTCGTGCACCGGCAGGAGGCCGACGGATCGGGCGCCGACGCGCAGCGACGTGCCGTGCTCGTCGTCCAGGAGACCAAGCGGCTGCTCGGTGGTGCGGGACCCGACCCGCAGCTGGGCCTCGACGCGGATCTTCGGCCGGAGGGAAAGAATGGTCCCCTCGTCCGCAGCCTGACGTCGTACGCCACCTACTACGACCGGTGGGCGCTGACCTGGGAGCTCCAGGCGCTCCTGCGCGCCCGCCCGGTTGCCGGAGACCGCGACCTCGGCTCCGACTTCCTCGCTCTGGTCAACCCGCTGCGGTGGCACCACGACGGCGTGAGCCCCGAGCAGGTGCGGGACATCCGGTTGATGAAGGCACGCGTCGAGGCCGAACGGCTCCCGCGCGGGGGAGACCGCAAGACGAACTTCAAGCTGGGTCTCGGCGGCCTCACGGACGTGGAGTGGACCACCCAGCTGATCCAGCTGCGGCACGCCCACCGCCACGCCGAGCTGCGGGTCACCGGGACGATGGCGGCACTCGAGGGAGCAGCGCAGACAGGGCTCCTGACGGCCGGCGACGCCCGGGACCTGCGCGCCGGCTGGACCCTCGCCGCGTCACTGCGCAATGCCTCGGTGCTGTGGCGGGGACGGGCCGCGGACGGGGTGCCGAGCGATCTGCGCGACGCCGACGGCATCGGCCGGATCATCGGCCGGGCACCGGGCACGGGACCGTCATTGGGAGAGGACTACCGAAGGGTGACCCGTCGTAGCCGAGCCGTAACAGATCTCAACTTTTACGCCAACCCATAGGCGGGTACCGTCGGCCAGATGACGGAGCGGAAGGCCAGATGACGGAGCGTAAGGCCGCATCCACCGCGATGCCGTCCTACGGAGAAGTCTTCTCCGTTCCGGGCTATCTTGCGCTGTTCGCCGCCGCAGCCGTGTCCACCTGGGGTGACTACATTGCCCGGCTCACCATCGCCGCGGTGGTCTTCCAGCGGACCCAGTCGGCGCTGGCGACCGCCACCACCCTGGCCGTCAGCATGCTGCCGACGATCTTCGGCCGCAGTCTCCTTGGATCCCTCGCCGACCGGCTGCCGTACAAGTTCGTCCTGCTCGGGGCGCACCTCAGCCGCGCGCTGTGCGTCGTCGCGTTGATCTGGCTCGTCGCGAGCGGTGCTCCGGTCGTGGCCCTGCTCGTCATGCTCTTCATCCTCGAGGCGTTCGGGGGCCCTGCAGCCGCGGCGAGCCAGGTCCTCATGACGGACCTCTTCGAGGACCGGCGGCTCTATGTCAAGGCGATGGGGCTCAGTGCCCTCAGCGAGCAGGTCAACCAGGCCGCCGGGCTGGCCGTGGGCGGGCTCGTCGTCGGCTTCCTCGGTCCGACCAAGGGCCTGGTGATCGACCTCGTGAGCTTCCTCGCCTCCGCCGTGGTAGTGGTCGTCGTCGTCAAGGCGCGCCCGGTGGTCGGCGAGCCGGCCAAGGGGCTTCTCGGGTTCTTCCGGGACATCGCCACGGGTGGGTCCCACATCGTCCGGCACCCGATCCTCGCCCGGCTCCTCGGGCTCAGCCTCGTGGCGACGATCGGGATCGTCGCACCCGAGGCGGCCGCCATCCCGTATGCCGGTGACGCTCGCCTGGGTGGGCTCCTCATGGCTGCGCCGATTGCCGGCGCGGCCGTGGGCGTGCTCGTCGTCGGTCGGTGGCAGCCGGATGTCGCGAACTCGCGGATCATCCTCATGGCGATGCTCATGCCGGCGCCCCTGCTCCTGTCCGCCTTCGAGCCCTCGATCCCGGTGACCTGGGTGCTCTGGTTCGTCAGCGGCGCGTTCCAGGCCTTCATGCTTCCCCTGCAGTCGACCTTCGCCCTGGTGACCCCCAGCGCCCGTCGCGGCACGATCTTCGGGCTCGCCGGGGCGGTGTCGGTGACGTCGTCCGGGTTGTCCTACCTCCTCGCGGGGTGGCTCTCCGAGCTGGCCCACCCGGCAGCCGCCGTGACGATGTGCGCGACGCTCTGCCTCGGGGGCATCATCCTGCTCGCCGCGCGGTGGCCGCGGCGAGAGCTGCAAGCGGCGGTAGCCGCGGCGTACGCGTCGCAGGACTGACGCCGATGATGCCGGCCAGCCGAAGTCACCGCTGCGGCTGGCCGAACCACACGCCGCCGGGGCGTACTGTCGCTGTCGTGGAGCCATCCGGGTTCCGACGAGGAGCACACCATGGCCGACAAGTCACCCCGACAACATCTTGCCAAGAAGGCCGGCAAGTCGCTGAAGGAGAAGCGGGCCGACAAGCACGCCAAGGCCGACGCCAAGGACAACAGCCCGATCGTCCCGCCCAAGAAGCGTTGACCGGCTCACGGAGCACGTCGAGGGGCGCCACCTCGGTCACGCCGCGGGCGGGCGAGCTCTAACGGGCGGCCTGCAGGCGGCGAACCATCCTCGCGTCGGTGAAGCCCACCTCACGGGCCGCCGCCTCCCTCGTCCAGCCCTGTTCGACGAGCTCACCGGCCCGTTCGACCCGCAGCTCCTGCTGGTAGCGCAACGGCGTCGTGCCTGTCGCGGCGTGGAACAGCCGCGTCAAGGTGCGCTGGCTCACACCCGCCAGGCGGGCCAGCTGGGGCAACGGCAGCGACTCCGTGTAGTGCTCGTCGATGAGGTCCTGGGCCCGATGGACGACGTCCGCCAGGTGGTCCCGGTGGCGCAGCATGGCGCTGGCCTGGGGCGCGGACCCGTTGCGGCGGCCGTAGACCACCATGGATCGCGCCGTCCGGGCCGCCAGGGCGGGTCCGTGGTCGACCGCCAGCAGGTGCAGCGCGAGGTCGATACCGCTGGCGATCCCCGCCGACGTGTGGACGCGCTCGTGGCTGACGAAGAGCACGTCGTTGACGACGTGGACAGCCGGGAACCGGGTGGCGAGGTCCGCCTGGAGCTCGTGATGGGTCGTCGCCCGGCGCCCGTCGAGCAGGCCCGCCGCAGCGAGGGCGAACGCCCCCGCGCAGATGCTCACCACCCGGCCGCCGCGGGCATGATGGTCGACCATGCGCTGCAGGGTCTGCGTCGCGAGGGCCATCCCTGCGCTCCGGGTGCCAACTCGCCAGCCCGGCACGATGACGAGGTCACGCGGACCGAGGTCGGGCCACTGCCGGCCCACGACAAGCTCCGGCCCCTGGTGGCTGGCGACGAGGTCGGTGTCCCCGACGTAGCGCAGGTCGTAGCCCGCGCCGAGGTCCTGGGCCGTCGAGAAGACCTGGGCCGGGCCGGCAAGGTCGAGCAGGTGCACCCCCGGGGCGACGACGAAGAGGACGGTGCGGCCAGCGGCGACGGGCTCCAGGCTCATGATCAGGTCAGGATGTCAGAACCTGCTCGATGGTGACCACCTCGGCAAATCGGCCTTGCAGCGCACTCGCGGTGCGCTCCATGACCTCGGCGGCGGTCAGGCTGCCCCGGCCATCCCACCGGGGCAGCGGCTGGGTCGCCGTCGCGTCGAGGACGAACCGCACGGCATACCCCATGTCGCTGGCGACGCGAGCGGTGGTCTCGCAGCACTGCTCGGTGCGGATCCCCGTCACGACGACCTCGGTCACTCCCCGGCTGGTGAGGTGCTGGGCGAGGTTGGTGGTGGTGAAGGCGTTGTGGCTCGTCTTGCGCACCACCGTCTCTGCGTCCGTGGGGGAGAGACCATCCAGGAGGGCAACGAACCCGAGCGCGGGGTCGAACACCGTCCCGCTGCCGGGTTCCTCGTGAAGCACCCAGACGACCTCGTCACCGTCCTCGCGGGCATGCTGGACGAGTCTGGCGATCCGATCGGCGATGTCGGGAGCGGAGATGTCGACCCAGGTGTCGCGCTGGCGGAACGACTCCTGGACGTCGATGACGAGAAGGGCTGTGGTCATGGACCCAGTCTGGGGTGGAAGCACCGGCGGGACCAGAGCCGATCAGGGCAGGCACCGGGACGATCTGGTCAGGAGGCGAGCAGCCGTCGAGAACCGGTCGCCGCCCTGTCGGATCGATCGTCTCGGCCCTCGTGCTCGGTCTGGCGTTCCTCATGCCGAACCGGCCCGCGAGCCCGAGCACCGGCTCCGATGCGCCGCTCACCGGCTCCGGTGACCGGCAGCCGCAGGACACGGTCCGGGCAGGCTGACGGACCCGCGTGCCCGAGGCTCGGCTGCCGAGCCGGTCGCGCCTCCACCGGAACATCCTCCTGAGGTGAGGAAGCGGGTCCGATCAGCGGGAGGTGAGGGCTTGTGCTCGGCCTGCTTCGAGGCGTGCGACGGGGACCCGGTATGGAGAGCAGGAGACGTAGTCGAGGCCGATCCGATGGAAGAAGTGGATCGACTCGGGATCGCCGCCGTGCTCGCCGCAGACCCCCAGCTTGAGGTCCGGCCGGGTCTTGCGCCCCTCGGTGACGGCGATGTCGATGAGCCGGCCGACGCCGTCGACGTCAAGGCTCTCGAACGGGGAGACCATGAAGACGCCCTTGTCGAGGTAGGCGGCGAAGAAGGCCGCCTCGACGTCGTCCCGGGAGAAGCCCCAGGTCGTCTGGGTCAGGTCGTTGGTCCCGAACGAGAAGAACTCGGCCGCCTCGGCGACCCGGGCGGCGGTCAGGGCGGCTCGCGGCAGCTCGATCATGGTCCCGATGGGGATGCTCTGGTCGACCCCGGTGTCGGCGGCGACTGACTCGAGGATGCGGTCGGCCTCGTCCCGGATGAGGAACAGCTCCATCACGGACCCGACGAGGGGAACCATGATCTCGACCCGAGGGTCACCGCCGGCCCGGACGCGCGCCGCTGCAGCCTCGGCCACGGCACGCACCTGCAGCGCGAAGAGGCCCGGGATGACGAGCCCGAGCCGCACCCCGCGCAGCCCGAGCATCGGGTTGGTCTCGTGCAGGCGTTCGACGGCGGCCAGGAGCCCCTCGTCGGCCGGGTCGACCGTGCCCGCTGCACTGGCGAGGGCGACCTTGACCGACAGCTCGGTGCGGTCAGGCAGGAACTCGTGCAGCGGGGGGTCCAGCAGCCGGATCGTGACGGGAAGCCCGTCCATGGCTTCCAGCAGCTCGGTGAAGTCGGCCCGCTGCAGCGGCAGGAGCTTGTCGAACAGGACCTGTCGCTGGTCGGTGGTCTTGGCGAGGATGACCTGCTCGATGAGCACCCGCCGCTCGCCGAGGAACATGTGCTCGGTGCGGCACAGGCCAATCCCTTGGGCGCCGTTGTCCCTGGCCCGACTGGCGTCCTCGGCGTTGTCCGCGTTCGCCCGCACGGCGAGTCGGCGGATCAGGTCGGCGTGCGACAGCAGTCGGTCCACCGAACGGACCAGATCGGCGACCGCCTCGTCCGCATCTGTCGTGGCAGCAGCCAGGCCGTCCTGGAGGTAGGTCGCGACCGGTGACGGTACGACCTGCATCGCCCCCTGGAAGACCTCCCCGGTGGTGCCGTCGATGCTCAGGACGTCACCTTCGCAGATGGTCACGTCACCGACCCGGGCCGTGCGGGAGTCGGCGTCGACCGACAGCGCCTCGACGCCGCATACACAGGTCTTGCCCATGCCGCGGGCGACCACCGCCGCGTGGCTCGTCTTGCCCCCGCGCGCGGTCAGCACCCCCTCGGCGACGATCATGCCCTCGAGGTCGTCGGGGTTGGTCTCCTTACGCACGAGCACCACGACCTCGCCTCGGGCGACCGCATCAACGGCGGCGGCGGAGTCGAAGACCGCCTTGCCGACCGCCGCGCCCGGCGAGGCGGCCATCCCCCTGGCGAGCAGGGCCCGAGGCGCCGCGGGGTCGAACTGTGGGAACATCAGCTGGGCCAGCTGGGCGCCACTCACCCGCGTCAGCGCCTCGTCCATGGTGATCAGCTGCTCGTCGACGAGCTGGGTGGCGATCCGGAAGGCGGCACCCGCGGTGCGCTTGCCGACCCGCGTCTGCAGCATCCAGAGCGTGCCACGCTCGATGGTGAACTCGATGTCGCACAGGTCGCGGTAATGCGTCTCGAGGCGGCGCATCACCTTGCGCAGCTGGCCGTGCGACGTCGGGTCGAGCACCTCGAGCTCGGTCAGGCTCAACGTGTTGCGGATGCCGGACACCACGTCCTCGCCCTGGGCGTTGACGAGGTAGTCACCGTAGGCGCCGGGCTGCCCCGTGGCCGGATCGCGGGTGAAGGCGACCCCGGTGCCGCTGCTGTCGCCCATGTTCCCGAACACCATCGTGCAGATGTTGACGGCCGTGCCCAGGTCCTGGGGGATCCGCTCGCGCCGGCGGTACAGCCGCGCCCGGTCGGTGTTCCATGAGTCGAAGACAGCACGGATGGCCCGGTCCAGCTGCTCGCGTGGATGCTGTGGGAAGTCCTCGCCCGAGTGCTCCCGGACCAACGCCTTGAACTGCTCGACCAGACCCTGCAGATCGGCCACGCTCAGCTCGACGTCGCTGCGATAACCGCCCGCCTCCTTGACCTCGTCCAACGGCCGGGAGAACACCTCGCCCTCGATCCCGAGGACCGTCTTTCCGTACATCTGCAGCAGACGGCGATAGGAGTCCCACGCGAACCGCTCGTCACCACTGGCCTCGGACAGCCCCTTGACGCTGGAGTCGTTCAGCCCGACGTTCAGGACCGTCTCCATCATCCCGGGCATCGAGTGCATCGCGCCGGACCGCACGCTCACCAGCAGCGGGTCGTGGCGATCACCCAACCGCCGCCCGAGCGAGTCCTCCAGCTGGCGCAGCGCCATCGTGACCTGCACCCGCAGGTCAGCCGGCTCGGCACCGGCGACCAGGTAGGAACGGCAGGCCTGCGTGGTGATCGTGAACCCCGGCGGCACCGGCAGACCCAGCCGAGTCATCTCCGCCAGGTTCGCCCCCTTACCCCCCAGCAGCTCCTTCTGGTCCATGCCGCCCTCGGTGAAGTCGTACACGAACTGCGTCATGTCGTCCACGTCCCATCTCTGCCGGACCTGAGGAGACGCTCATCGGACGGGCGTGGGACAAGCGGTCCAACCAGGCCTTTGTGACGGTACAGCGCAACTCCGTGCTGTAGGTGGACTCGATCCGAGCAACTTCTCGCGGTCGACCCGCTCGTCCTGATGCTGCCTGCCGTCGATGGCACCAAGGCTCCGCGGCAGCCTCCGCGCGCATACCACTCACGGAATCGGGGTAGGTTGCACCTCGCACAGGGCGCATCCAGATGTGGTGGCCCTCCTCGCGACTGGTAGGTGCTATGAGCGGCAATGCGACTCACCGTTTCACCAATGTGGCGGTTCTGACGGTGGTCACCGTGGACGCACCGGAGGTGGTGACGTCCGCGGCTCTCGACGAGCGCCTGGCGGACACCTACCAACGGGTGGGGCTGCGGGCCGGCCTGCTCGAGCGACTCGTCGGCATCCGTGAGCGTCGTTGGTGGCCTGAGGGCTTCTCGTTCGTCGACGGCGCCGTGACCGCCGGAGCCAAGGCGCTGGGGGAGTGCGGTCTCGATCCCGCTCGGGTCGGTCTGTTGGTGAACACCTCGGTGAGCCGCCGGTTCCTGGAGCCGTCGACCGCCGTGTCCGTGCACCACGGCATGGGGCTGCCGACCTCGTGTCAGAACTTCGACGTGACGAATGCCTGTCTCGGCTTCGTCAACGGCATGGAGCTGGCGGGAGCGATGATCGATGCCGGCGTTATCGAGTATGCCGTGGTGGTCGACGGCGAGGACTCGCGGACCGTCCAGGAGAACACGATCGCCCGCCTGTCGCGGCCGGAGACGACCGCCGAGGACGTGATGTCGGAGTTCGCCGCGCTCACCCTTGGCTCGGGGGCTGTGGCAATGGTCCTCGGTCGCGCCGACCGGCACCCCGAGGGGCATCGGATGGTCGGAGCCGTCACCCGGGCGGCCACGATGCACCACGACCTCTGTGTCGGGGACAACGACGTCATGCACACCGACCTCAAGGGCCTGCTCGCCGCTGGGCTGGAGCTCTCAGAGCAGCTGTGGACGGACGCCGCGACGGAGTTCGACTGGGCCCAGGGGATGAGCCGCTACGTGATCCACCAGATCTCCCGGGTGCACACCGACGCGATCTGTGCTCGGCTCGGCATCGACCTCGCCCGGGTGCCCAGGACCTTTCCCACGCGGGGGAACATCGGGCCGGCGTCCGTTCCGTTCACGCTCGCCACCGAGGCGGACAGCCTGGAGGACGGAGATCGGATCCTCCTGATGGGAATCGGTTCGGGCCTCAACGCGTCCTGCCTCGAGATCGTGTGGTGAAGCCGGGGTCGGCCCAGCTGGCCCCCCAAGGCTTGCCCGGCCTCAGGCCGGAGTGGTCGCGGCTCGTCAGCGTCACCGACGCGGGAGGGGTGAGCCGCGCGTGGCACGTCCTGGACAACCGCGTCGAGAATCCGGTGGGGACGTTGGTGTGCGTCCACGGCAACCCCACGTGGTCCTACATCTGGCGAGGGTTGCTGGCGGCAGCGCCCCCCGGCTGGCGTGTGGTGGCGCCGGACCAGCTGGGCATGGGCTGTTCCGAGAGACTGACGACACCGAGGACCCTTCGTCAGCGGGTGGCCGACCTGGGCGACCTCTCCGAGGCCCTCGGCATCACGGGTCCCGTCGTGTCGGTCGGACACGACTGGGGTGGGGTCATCTCGTTGGGTTGGGCGCTCGATCATCATGAGCAGCTGACCGGTGTGGTGCTGACGAACACGGCGGTCGCACTCGGGGAGCATGATCACGGCCCGGCGTTGATCCGGCTGGCGCACGCACCCGTTCTGCGCGGGCTGGCCTGCGTGCGGACACCCGCCTTCGTGCGGGCGGCGACGGCGCTCTCCCGTCCCGGCCTGCCGGGCGACGTGCGTCGCGCTCTCGCCCAACCGTACGGCTCGGCCGAGCGCCGAACGTCGGTGGGCGACTTCGTTGCCGACATCCCCCTCACGCCGGGTCATCCGTCCGCGTCGGCGTTGGAGGCGATCGCCGCCGGCGTGCGCTCGATCGACGTGCCCGTGCTCCTGCTGTGGGGTCCGCGCGATCCGGTCTTCAGGGAGAGGTATCTCCGCGACCTCCGCGAGCGGCTGCCACAGGCGCAGCTGCACCGTTATGAGGGCGCCTCGCACCTCGTCACCGAGGACGCGCCACAGTACGCCGAGGCCGTGGCGCAGTGGGTTGCCGACCTCGACGCCACACCAGTCGCAGTGGCCGTGGCACGACGCGGCGCCAGCGCCGGACCGGGTGGGCGATCGGCCCTCGCCTCGCCGGTGGAAGGACACAAGAGCCTGTGGTCAGCCCTGGTCGCGCGTGCCGGGGACGGTTCACCGGCAGTCTGCGAGGTCGGCGGGCTGACGGTGAGCTGGGCTTCGCTCGCCCGGCGGGTCGAGTCCCTGGCCGCCGGGCTGGCGTCCGCCGGGGTGCGCCCCGGACACCGAGTGGCACTGCTGATCCCGCCCTCGGCCGAGCTCACCGCCGCCGTGTATGCCGTGTGGCGCGCCGGCGCTGTGGTGGTGGTCGCCGACAAGGGACTCGGGCTGGCCGGGATGCGGCGGGCGTTGCGCAGCGCATCGCTGGACCACGTCATCGCCGGACGTCAGGGGCTGGCTGCAGCTCGGCTGATGCAGCTTCCTGGTTCCCGCATCGCCGCCGGTCAGCTGGGCCGTGCGACGATGCGGGCACTCGGTGCTCATCACGACCTGACCGAGCTGACCCGGCTGGGTCACGGCGCTCCGGAGCCGTCCGAGCCCTCCGGGGACGAGGACTGCGCCGTGGTGTTCACCTCTGGTGCGACCGGCCCTGCCAAGGGCGTGGTCTATCGACACCGCCAGGTCCTGGCACAGCTGGAGCTGCTGCGTTCGACCTACGGCATCACCGGGGAAGACCGGCTGGTGGCCGCGTTCGCTCCCTTCGCGCTACTCGGACCGGGCCTGGGAGTCGCCTCTGCCGTCCCCGACATCGACGTCACTGCTCCGGACACCCTCACCGCTGCCGCCCTGGCTGACGCGGCGGCAACCGTCGATGCCACCGTCGTGTTCGCGGCGCCGGCAGCGCTGCGCGGCGTGGCGACCAGCGCCTCGGACCTCTCGGCCGGACAGCGTGCCGCCCTGGGCCGGGTCCGCCTGCTGATGTCGGCCGGGGCCCCGGTGTCTGCGTCGTTGCTGCATTCCCTGGGTGACGTGCTGCCCGGCGCCGAGGCTCACACGCCGTACGGCATGACGGAGGCCCTACCCGTCACCGACGTGTCGTTGGCCGAGCTGGACCAGGCGGGACCCGGAAACGGCGTCTGTGTGGGCCGTCCGCTGGCCGGCGTCGACGTAGCCCTGAGCCCGCTGTCGCAGGCCGGTGTGGCCGACGGGCCGTTGACGACCATCCCGGAATGCACCGGTGAGGTCTGCGTGCGGGCCGCGCACCTCAAGGACCGGTACGACGCGCTGTGGTCGACAGAGCGGGCTGGGTCCCGAAACCCCGGCTGGCACCGCACCGGCGACGTCGGGCACGTCGACTCCGAGGGCCGGCTGTGGGTCGAAGGACGCCTGGCCCACGTCGTCACGACTGCTGCAGGCCCGGTGACCCCGGTCGGCATCGAGGAGCGTGTCCAGACCGTCGAGCAGGTCAGAGCCGCCGCAGTCGTCGGTGTCGGTCCTCGTGGCGCGCAGGTCGTCGTCGTGGTGGTCGTGCCGGCTGGTTCCTCGCCGACGCGTCGAGTCGGCCTGCGTGCAGCGATGTCCGGCACCAAGGCGCTGGCCGAGCCGGGCCTGGCCGATGCCGTCCGCGAGGTTGCCGGAGTTGACGTCGCTGCGGTGCTCGTCGCATCGAGACTGCCGCTGGACATCCGTCACGCGTCGAAGGTCGACCGACGGGCGCTCGCCGGCTGGGCCACCCGGGTCCTCTCCGGTAACGCCCACCGGCACACCCGCCGACCCTCCGCGTCGTGAAGGTCCTCGTCACCGGTGCCACCAGCATGCTCGGCCGAGCCACCGCCGAGGTGCTCCTCGGCCGAGGCGACGAGGTGAGCGTGCTGCAACGCCGCCCCTCAGGTCTGCCCTGCCGGGAAGTGCTCGCTGACATCGCCGACCCGCTCGCCGTCCGGCGCGCCGCTGCTGGTCACGACGCGGTCGTCCACCTTGCGGCAAGGGTCGACGTCACGGGTCGCTGGAGTGACTTCGCCCGCGCAAACATCGAGGGGACGCGCAACGTCATCGACGCCTGTCGCAGGGCTCGGGTGACCCGCCTGGTCCACGTGTCCTCGCCGTCCGTCGCCTCGGGCCGGGGGGCGCTGATCGGCGTCGGCGCGGATCCGGCCGACCCGGCACGGGTGCGCGGGCACTACGCGCGGTCCAAGGCCGTCGCCGAACAGGACGCACTGACGGCGGACTCGGCCGAGCTCGCTGTCCTCGTCGTGCGCCCGCACCTCGTGTGGGGTCCCGGCGACACCCAGCTCGTGGGGCGGCTCGTGGCGCGCGCGCACGCCGGTCGGCTGCCGGTCATCGGCTCCGGCGCTGCCCTGATCGACACGACGTTTGTCGACAACGCTGCCGCCGCCCTCGCGGCCGCGGTGACGGCATACGGCGTGCATGGCGAGCCGCTGGTCGTCTCCAACGGTGAGCCGCGACCGGTCGGGGAGATCCTCTCGCGGGTATGCCGGGCCGCGGGTGCGCCGGGACCGCGGGGACGGGTGCCCTACCCGGTCGCCTGGCTGGCCGGCGCGGCCGCGGAGCTCGTGTGGAGCGCGTCCCGGCGACGCGACACTCCACCGCTGACCCGGTTTCTCGCCGAGCAGCTGGCAGCCGCGCACTGGTTCGACCAGCGCCGGACCCGTCAAGCGCTGGGCTGGACCCCGCAGGTCACCCTTGACGAAGGGTTCGCGCGGCTGTCTGCCTGGTGCGCGACAAGGCCGTAGCGGCTTCCGGCACCGAGCCACGATCCACCGAGGTCAGGGGGTTGGGGATCTCGGGAGGACGGATCAGGCGACAAGGTTGAGGACCGGGTCAGTGGGATGAGCAGCAGGGCGTGGGGTTTGGTTGCTCGAAGGGGACGACAAGCCCGTCGGCGGCCGGGCGGACGACGAGCTCCGTCCGACCACCGGACATGGTTGGTCGCACGAACGCCTGGGTGTCCAGCAAGGCATCCGGGTCGAGCGGCTCTCGATGCCCGACCATGACTACGGCGTCGATGTCCGTCCTGCTCAGCACGTCACGCACGCTCAGGACGCCGACGAGGGCGTCCCATCCAGGGAAGCGGAACAGCCGGCCGCCGGCCGCTTCGACATGGAGCCGGCGAGCCTGCGCCTCCTGCACTGCGGCCTCGCTCTCCAGCGACTCGGCCCCCAGCACGGACACCTGGGATCTGTCCGTCTCGACGGTGACGAGCACGGCCCCTCCGGAGGTGGCGAAGTGCGTCGCCATCCTCAGCACCTCGCCGCCCTTGCTCGCGGCCGCGAGGCCGAGCGCTGCGTGCTCGGCCTCGCGGGTGGTGCGCCACGCCAGGTCGGGCATCAGCGGGGCAGGACCCAGATGGGGTTGGTGTAGAACCACAGGTCGGCCCACGGGTCGGCGTCGCCCTTGACGTCGGCGGCCGGCCCCTTGGGGTCGACGGTGGCGCCGCGCAGGCCGACCGCGCTCCGGTTGCCGTCCGTGCCGCGGACGCGGACGTAGAAGGGCTCGGACACCGCACCGAGGTCGTAGGTGAACTGCACCGTCCCCGAGGCGCCGGACACGTCGCGCTGCAGGACGACCTTGGTGTTCGGCGCCTGGAACGTGTCCCGGTCCGAGGCGGGACCGGTCACCGATCCCTGGATGACGTCGACCCGGGCCAGCTTCGGGATGAACTGTGCCCAGTTCGGCAGGCTGGCCAGCTCGACCGAGATCGCCAGCTCGAGCCGGGTGCCCTTGCGCGGCGTGACCATTGAGCCCAGTGGCGACCCAGGGCGGTTGTCTCCGCGGTTGCGAACCGACACGTCAACCGCGCCGACGAGGCCCCCGTGGTCCACGTACACCCGGCCGGCGCGCAGACCGTCGAGCACCGCGGCATACGTGCGCTTCTCGGCACCGACGTGGGTCTTGCTGTAGTACCCGGGCCAGAAGTCGCCGAAGGTGGTCTGCGGACCTTGGCTGCCGTGGACCGGGTCGAAGTAGCGGCCGTTGGCGGTGAACTCCGCGCTCGTTCCGGCGCCGCCGCGCACCGAGTCGTCGAGGTAGACCTGGTGCGAGTCGGAGTTGGCGGTGACCCACCACGGCTTGCCCTCGGCCAGCAGCGAGTCCCACAGACCGCCGACAGTGCTCGTCATCCAGTCGAAGCCGCCGTAGGTGATGTAGCTCTCCAGCGGGTAGCCCGCGAAGCTGTCCGCCCCCGGCGTGTTGTCGTAGTAACCCCGGCCCGAGCCCGGACCGTAGGGTTTCTTGATGCCCGCGGCCTGATGGCCCGGGGCGCCCTCCATCCCGAGCGCGACCCTCGGCTGCCGGTCGCGCCAGCTGCGGATCTCGTGCGGGGAGTCCAGACCCTTGCGGGCCGGGTGGTTCGCGAAGAACGCCGCGTCCTGCACCCGACGGCTGGAGATCGAGGCGGCAAGGAAGTCCAGGCCCTCGAGCGCGTGCTGCTCATTGGTCGGCGAGGAGGCGGTCCAGCCCTTGACCACGCCGTCGAAGCTGTTCTCGAACTCCTTGAGGACGGCGACCTCGTTCTTGCCCGGGTGGACGAAGACGGTGCCGTGCTCCGCCGACGGGATGTTCCACTCAAGGCCCTGGAAGACCAGGGTCTGCTCGCCGAACACGCTGCGGGCCCGGACGATGTCGGGGTTGACCTTGTCCACGCCCAGCTTGGCGTGGGTCACGCTGCCGTGGTCGGTGATCACCATCCAGTCCAGACCATAGGCCGAGGCGTGCTGCACCTGGTCGACGACGCGGTACTGCGCGTCGCTGCTGTACTGGGTGTGGATGTGATGGTCACCGGCCAGCCACTGGTATCGGTTGCGCTGAGCCTTGTCCGGCCACCAGGTGCCACCGTTGGCCGGCACACCGGACGCTGCGGCCGGGGCTACGTCCCCGAGTACGGTGACGGCCGCCGCGGCGCCACCGAGGAGACCGGCCCGGCGCAGGAAGCCCCGCCGGCCGAGGTCGCTGGGGGACAGCTCGGTGTCGGGGATGCTGAGGTCGAGCGCGGCTGGGGTGCCGACCTCAGTGGGGGAGTGGTGGTGTCCGTCAGCATCGTGGTCGTGGTCCATGTCACCGTCGTGGGTATGCCGTGTCATCGCTACCTCTCTCCATGCAGGCGACTGCCGCCCGCCTCAGCCAAAACCCAACACCGGTGAGGTGAACAGCGGGGAAGAAGGAAACGACATCGGCGCGACCAAGACACCCACACCCGAGCCAGCGCCCAGGCGAAGGCCTCTGCGGCACGGCGCCCTGGTCGTGGCCTCGGCATGCTGTGCTGATCGGTCCCGCTGCAAGTGGGCCGGCGCTGGCCCTTATTGGCGTGGGTGCGAATCGCCGACGCTGGAGGGTGGCGGCCCGGTGTGTTTCCGGCGATGGCGGTGATGCAGCGGCGTGCGTGCCAGGTGTCTGTGTGTGGCTATGTGGTTGCGCGGGTCGCCGTTTGGGGGCTTCCAGCATTGACCGCGGCAGTCGCGTACCCGGTCGGTGAGGTGCGGCGGGGTGGCGAACAGGCCGGCGGCGTCGGCGACTTGGCGGTGGTGCGTGGGATGAGGTTGGTTGGGGTTCGCGGGTGTCCGCGCGCCAGGCTTCGATTTCCTTTGCCTGATAGCGGCCGCGGCGATGACCAGGTCGGCGGTGGAGTAGGTCCAGGACCATCCGAAGCGGCTGTTGAGGGCTAACGCGAGGAGCAGCAATGCCGACAGGGTGGATGATCGGCGGTGTGGATGTGGAGCTGCTGGTGGTTCAGGACTGTCCCGCACGAGGGGGCTGCCGCGGTCCGGCTTCGTGAGGCTCTCGACGACGTCGGTCTCACCCGTGTTTCGTTCCGCACGGGGGTGATTAAGACGTTGGAGCAGGCGCAGGCCGTGGATTCGTGGGGTCGCCGACGATCTTGATCGACGGCCGCGACCCGTTCCCGTCGCCCGGTGCGCAGCCGGCGGTTGCCTGCCGAATGTATGCCGGCGTAACAGGAGCTGTCGGTTTTCCGCCGCTGCGGGAGTTGAGGCATGCCCTGAAGCGTGCGGCTGACATGAGTGCCGCCGTGTGATCGGCCGCGCAGTGGCCTGGGCGTCCGGATGAGGCCGGTGTCTCTCACGGAGCGGGCCGCCCAAGAAAGTGTCTCGCTGCTGTCGTGACGGCCGCTCAATGGCGGGTGCTCGCTGTGGACCCCTGTCGGTCGGTTAGCTGTGCACGCTGGTGAGGGTGAGCTGACGCCGGTGATGCTCGTAGTGCTGGGTGGCGTAGTGGTACACCTCGCGCAGGGTCATGACGTCGCGGAAGTAGGGGTCCCAGCCGACGGGGAAGTGCATGCCGCGGTTGAGCTGGTCGTCGGTTCGCTGGTCGAGGGAGCGATGCAGGTCCCGGATGACCCAGCGCATGAGCCGCTGCATGCCGGGGTAGCCGAGGACTCGGGCGCCGCCGAGGGAGCTGGCGTAGTTGATGGTGTGAAACGGTCGGGTGCCGGCGTTGAGGACGGCGGCGAACCCGCGGGATGTGCGCTCCGGGATGCGGTCGAAGCCGCGGACCAGCGGCAGCAGGTTCCTGACGAGGAGGTACCCGAACAGCATGTGGAACAGCAGCTGCTCGTTGCGCCACTTGGTGCCGTCACTGGGTTGGCGCATCTCGGCGACTGGGGCGTGGTCGATCAGCGCGGCGAAGTCGGCGCTGACTCGGTCGAGCTCGTGGTGGATGTCCTGCCGCTGCATGGCCGCCTCCTCAGGCCCTGTCGGGCCTCAGGCACATGGTAGGCGCCTGAGCCATTCGCGCGCCCGTCGGGATGCAAATGGACAGTCACGAGCCACGATCGAGTCAGACGCCGGTGATCGCTGCACCGTCGGAGGCCCTCGGCGGCGTACCGGAGCATCGGGTCACGATCGGGTCGACTAGCGCGGCGCATGGTCGCACCGGGCGGCGATGTAGCTCATCCAGCTTCGTCCGGCGAGAGCGGTCCAGCGGCCGGCGGCGGTGGTGCTGACGCCGAGGAGGTCGGCCAGGACGGGGACGGGGATGGTGCCGGCGAGGTGGAACATGGCGGCGTGCCGGCTTGCGCCGGGGTGGATGCCGTGTGAGACGAGCTGGCTGCGGATGTTCTCGGTGTTCAGGTGCCGCCCGGGTATCCCGCCGGGGAACAGCCACTGGCTCGAGGTGTCGAGCCGTGTCGAGCCGAATGCTCGCTTCGTGGATGCGCGCCCGGGTGTGGGCGTGGCTCCCCTGGACGACGATCCTTCCGAACACCGCGGGTCGGATGTGGCCCCACCTGAAGCGCCCACCTACAATTGGGATGATGGGGCCGGGTCTGGACAGAGCGCGCATGGCTCTCGCGTTGGGCGCGACCGCTTTGGTGCTCGCGGCCTGCGCCGGCTCCTCGGCGACCGACCGCTCCGGTGGGACAGGTTCGGGGTCGGTGGCTGCGACGTCGGCGAATGGCCTCGGTCCTTCGCCTGCTTCGGCCGGCTCGGCGGGTTCCCCTGTGGGCGGCAGCTCGGTATCGTCGGGGCCTGGCACGGCGACCACGTCGGCCTCCACGGGGAGCCAGGGTTTCAGTGTTCAGCGGGTGGGCGCGGGAAGGTTGCTGCTCACCACCCTCGCGGGGCCGGCGTCCGGGGTGACGATGCGGGTCTGGGTGTGGCTGCCGCCTCAGTACGACGACCCCAGGTACGCGCGCACGAACTTCCCGGTGCTCGTGCTATTTCCCGGAGGCGACGGGGTGGGCTACACCCAGTGGTTCAGCTTTGGTCAGCCGGAGCTGGTTGCCAGCAAGTCCGCGGCGGGGCAGGTCAGCCCGTTCATCATGGTCGAGCCGCAGCTGCAGCTGAGCGGGAGTCTCGATACCGAATGCACCGACCTTGAAGGTCAGCCGAAGGTCGGGACGTTCATGGACACGGACGTCCCGGCCATGGTCAAAGCCAGCTTTCGAACCATTCCCGACCGGTCGGGTTGGGGGGTTGGGGGGGCGTCGAGCGGTGCCTACTGCGCCAGCCGGTTGCTTTTTGCCCACCCGGAGGAATTTGCGGCGGGAGTGTCTCTGGCGGGGTACTTCCTCATCGACACCCCGCTCCCGGCCGGGCGCACGCCCGCCGCCAAGGCGACGAGCCCCCAGGTGATCGCCGCCGGCCCGGCCCCGCCGGACGTCTGGCTCCGCTGCTGGATGGGTTCGTCCGGCGCGGCGGAGGCGAACACGCAGCGGCAGTATGAGGACTTCATCAAGGTGGTCAAGCCGCCGACGAGGGTGGACTCCAGGGTTCTCAAGGGAGCAACACACACCTGGACCAGTTTCACCGCAATGCTGCCCGACACGTTCGCCTTCTTCACCGAGCACCTCGCCAAGCCAGTCGGGTGAGCGCACAGGTTCGTGGGCCACGTTGAGCGGCCGTTCAGTGCGGGATCAGGATGACCGGGGTTTGAGGCCGTAGAGTGACGCCGTGTGATCGCTTTGGGGGAGACCGTCTGATGGAGCTGACCGGGATACCGTTCCTCGCGCTCGTAGGGGGGATAACCGTGGGGGCCTTCGTCGCCGGCGCCGCGTGGCTGCCGCGGACCGGGCGTTCCCCGCGCGGTTTCGTCGCCCGACTGGTCATGCAGTTCGGCGTCAGCGTGTTGTCCCTGCTGCTAGTTGGCGTCGTCTTGAACAACCAGAACGGGTGGTACGCGAACTGGGGCGACCTGATCGGGTCAAGCAGTCCAAAGGTGCAGCAGGATAAGGGCGGGACGAGCGCAGCCAAGGCCCTAGAGGCGAAACCGGCAGGTCCAGGCTTGCAAGCCCCTGCGGCCGCGTCGCTGCCGCCGCTGCCTGCTCCGGGTCAACGTGTGCAGACGTTCCAGTTCACCGGTGCGCACAGTGGCCTGTCGGGGCGGGTGGTGGTCAGCCTCCCGGCCGGCTACCAGGATCCGGCCAACGCGGCCAGGACCTATCCGGTGATCGAGGCGTTCCACGGGTTTCCCGGCAGTCCCGAGGTGTGGATCCATGGCGTCAACCTGGTTCCCTCTATCGACGCCATGTCAGGGCAGCACGTCATGAGTGACGCCATTGTCGTGGCTCCGCAGA
>JAABUP010002305.1_pt1 | contig 37439 bp, 33 predicted proteins | sample 5559201 | NCBI WGS metagenome assembly JAABUP01 (sample SAMN10711887, study PRJNA513373) | rock metagenome | isolation source: Antarctica rocks | place: Antarctica
AGGCCGCCAACGGACTCACCGACCGGGTGTCGAGCAGTGGATGCTCGGTGCGGATCCACGCCCTTGCGCGGCCGGGACGCCCGCCGGGGAGTGAGCGGAACTCGAGAGACTTGATGAAACCTCCGCCGCCCCACACCTGCACGCCGTTCCACGGTTCGGCGGTATCCGGGCCCGGTATCGGCGTCAGCTCCGTCTCCGCCAGATCCGCGGTGTCGGACTTGGCCAGGCGCCAGGCGGTTGCCCGGACCACCACCCGCCCGCCGGCGTGCATCTCGGCCTGCACCAGTTCGATCGTCCGGCCCGGCCGGATCACCGACGCGGTGATCTGCACCTGCTCACGGTGGATCAGGCCCAAGATGTCGAAAGTGATCCGCGAGGTGACCAGATCGGTTCTGGCCGAACAGGTTTCGATGGCATCGGCGAGCAGGCCGGATGCCGGAGCCATGTGCTGTTCCTCGGTGACCCAGGCGCCCTCGGTATGGATGGTCGGCTGGTAGCGCCCGTCGCCGAGCGTCAGGTAGTACGCGCTGACCTCCGTGGTGTCGCCTATCCCGGTGTCCGATCGCGGCAGGTTGCGCATCACCCGGCGAGAGTATCCGGCGGCGTCCGCCCGGCCCCATCGGCAACCGCTATCCACAGGGGCCGGCTCAGTCCGCACCCTGGAGTCGTTGGCGGGGCGCCCGATGTTCGTAGGCTGAAGTGATGCCCGCCGCTTCCGCTGCCGCCGTCCGGAACGCAGCGACGGGCACTCGACTCGGTCACATCGGCGGTGTGCCGATCCGGTTGAGTCGCAGTTGGCCGATCTCCATGGTCATCGTCGTCGGGGTGGTCGCCCTGCTGGCCGGCCGGGTCCTTCCCGACCGGTCATGGGCTTCGGTGCTGATTTCCGCCGCCACTCTGACCCTGATGCTGATGCTGAGCGTGCTGCTGCACGAACTCGGCCACCTGTTCGCCGCCAGATTGGTCGGCCAGCGGGTCCTGCAGATCAGGTTCGACGTGCTCGGCGGACGGACCGACCTGGTCGGATCGGCAGCCACCGCGGGCCGGGACGCACTGGTCGCGCTGGCAGGCCCACTGATCTCGGCGGCCTGCTCCGGCCTCGGCGTCGCTGTCGCGGCCGCGCTGATCCGGCATTCCGTGCCATGGCTGCTGGCCATGACGGTGGGGGTGGTCAATGCCTTGCTCACCGTGTTCAATCTGCTGCCGGCTCTCCCACTGGACGGTGGGCAGCTGGTCAGCAGCCTCGGACAGCGGATCAGCGGGAGCCGGCGGACCGGGGCGCTGATCGGCTACCTGTCCTCAGTGGTGGTCTGCGCGTTGATGGTCACAGCGGCGGTGGTGCTGTGGATCCGCGACCCGCCAAGCGGCAGGGTGCAGTCCGTGGTGATCGCCGCCATGGCGCTGCACCTGGCGGCTGCCGGCTGGGCGGAATGGCGATCCGAACGGCGTCCGTCTGTCGGCCGGCGCGCCGGCGACGCGTCCTGGACAATCATCACGGCTGAGCGCTTGGCGTGGATGGCCCAGCCGCTCCCGTCGGGTGGAAAGGGCAGTCCGCTGGACCCGTCGGCGCTGGTGCTGTCGACCGACGACGCCGACCAGATCGGCGCCGTCCTGCGGCGCACTTCCTCCGACCGCTTCCGGCTGATCGATGACGACGGCAACCCCGCTGGCATCCTGTCCAGGGCGGACCTGACCCGGATGCTCGGCGGCCGCCCTCCGCCCGGTGCCGATCCGAACGCCAGCCGGCCTGACCAGATGAGTGACGATGGGGGACCTCGTGAGCGGTGAGCCAGCCAGGGATGCGGTGTTCGCGGCGGGGGACCGGGTGCAGCTCACCGACGCCAAGGGCCGCAAGTACACCGTTACCCTGCAGCCCGGCGGCGTCTACCACACCCACCGCGGCGCACTGAACCACGACGATCTGATCGGCGCCCCGGACGGCAGTCTGGTGACGTCGGCGGTCGGGACGTCCTACCTCGCGCTGCGGCCACTGCTGACCGACTACGTGCTGTCGATGCCGCGCGGGGCAGCGGTGATCTATCCCAAGGACGCAGCGCAGATCGTGCACTGGGGGGACATCTTCCCAGGGGCAAGGGTGCTGGAAGCAGGTGCCGGCTCCGGTGCGCTGACCTGCTCGCTGCTGCGGGCGGTGGGCACGCAGGGCGAGGTGATCTCCTACGAGTTGCGGCAGGACCATGCCGAGCACGCCGAACGGAACGTCAGGCAGTTCTTCGGCGAACACCCCCGCAACTGGACACTGGTGATCGGTGACCTGGCGGACCACTCGGGGCCGTCGGATCGGGTGGTCCTGGACATGCTCGAGCCGTGGGCGGTACTACCCGCCGTGGCCGCATCGTTGGTTCCCGGTGGCGTGCTGATCGTGTACGTCGCCTCCACCACCCAGCTCTCCCGGATGGCCGAAACCCTGCGCGAGGACGGCGGTTTCACCGAACCCCAGGCGTGGGAATCCCTGCACCGGCCCTGGCATCTGGTCGGGCTCTCGGTCAGGCCCGAGCACCGCATGGTGGGGCACACGGCCTTCTTGCTCAGTGCGCGGCGGTTGGCGCCGGGTGTGACGACGCCGCGGCCGCAGCGCCGACCCACGTCGACCGGCCGCCGATAGACCCCTCTGTGACGACCTGCCGCCGCAGCGACGACCTGCTGCGCGGCAGCCAGGCAGCCCGCCGGTCAGGGCAGGCACACCTTCCAGCTGTCCTCCAGCACCATCGGCAGTGTCGTGGACGTGTCGTCTCCGTTCTTCGTCGTCAGGGTTACCGGCATCGATCCCTTCTTCCCCCGGATCGACACCTCACCGGCCCTGATGCTTCCCACCTTGATCCCGCCGAACAGCTTCCGCCCGGAGATGTTCTTGTCCTTCCGGCACATCAGTGACGTCGCCTTGTCCACATCGGCCTTGTTCACCGCATCCACCCAGCCTTGGGCGGTCCGCTGTGCCTGCTGCCGGGACACCGCATCCTGCGGATCGGTGCTGAACGATTGCGAGGGATAGGGCCGGATGGCCCCGCTGGTAACGGCCGACGACGTGGGATCGGCGTTGCCGCCACCGCCACTTGACCTCGACATGACGATCATCCCGGCGACGACGGCCACGAGCGCCACGATCGCGGCGGCGGCCAGCCACGGTGCCCGGCGTCGCCTCTGCGGAGGGGGGAGCTGCTGATTGCCCGGTCCGCCCGAGGCGGCTACCTGGTGCTGCCAGGTCTGACCGTAGTGGACCGGACCCGATGCGCCCGGTCCCGGCCATGGGCGCGCCGGCTGCGACGGCCAATCCTGCGTCACTGACGGATTCAGCCCTGGGAGGCGTCGCTGAAACAGACTTCCCAGCGGCCGGAGTCGCTGTCCCGATCCATCGGAACTGTCGTTTCCCGGCTGCCCACGTTGGCAATCACCTGGAACCGCGCGGTGCCCTTGTCTCCCGAAGCCTGCACGCCGTTGACCTTCAGCGTCGCGAACGACAAGACCTGCCTCATCTGGCCCTCGGCGTTGTTCATCGCATACCGGTCCTGGCTGCACACCAGTTCCTTGGCGGCGTCGATGTTGCGCGAGTTGATCGCCTCCGCGAACGCCTCGGCGGCACCTCGAGCCGTCGTCCGGTCGTAGGAGGGGGTGGACAGCAGCCATGCCGACAGTCCGCCGCCGATCACCAGCACCGCGACCAGGACAGCGATCACCACCGCCGAATTGGACCGGGTCGGCGCCTTGCTGCCCGAGCCTGCGGCCGGCGGTTGACCAGGCCCGCGGTAGTCGGAACCCGACTGCCCCTGCTGAGGAAATTGCCCGTGCTCGCCAGGTTGTGGTAGCTGCCCGAGCTGACCGGTCGGCGGCCATTGCGAGTGCTGACTTGGTGGAGGCCCGTAGCCGTGCGGATCTCCGGCCGGCGGCTGATTACCCGGATATGGCGATGACGTCGTCACGATGTGCCTTTCGATCTCACGGTGTGCCTTCGATCCAGACGCCGGAGCGATCCCGACCGGTGGATGGAGTGTGTCAAACCCTCGGGCGTTCGGTGGCCAGATGCAACACCTTGCGGGAGCCTGTCCTGCCGTCGGGGGTCACCCCCGGATCCGCAGATATGCGGGGCCGGGTCGACCGAGCCGAGCCGCCCGCGGTCCTGAAGTCGGGTGACCTCCCCGGGTAGACTTGAGTTGGGTACGCCATACACAGGTTGAGACAGCGTGCGCGGCGAATGGGAGCAGACGTGGCGGACAGCGACATCGACGGCGAAGATCCGGGATCATGGGGTGCCGGTAAGGCCGGCTACGGGCAGACTCCGGCGCAGCTCTCGGCGCAGAACCGGATCCTCAACGAGGAGATCGCGTTGCTCCGCCGGCGGCTGGCGATCGGGGCTCCCGACGTTCGGCCGTTGCAACGGCAGATAGCGGACTCCGAGAGCAGGGTGGCCACCCTCGCCGAGCGCAACGAGAAGCTCATCGTCACCCTCAGGGACGCCCGCACGCAGTTGCTTCAGCTGAAGGAGGAGGTCGACCGGCTGGCCCAGCCACCGAGCGGTTACGGCGTCTTCTTGAATTCCGGGCCCGATTCGACGGTGGAGGTCTACACCTCCGGTCGCCGGATGCGGCTGTCGGTGTCCCCCAACGTGGAGATCGCGTCGCTGCGCAGGGGACAACAGCTGCGGCTGAACGAGGCGCTCACCGTGGTGGAGGCTGCCGGCTACGAGATGGTGGGCGAGGTCAGTTCGTTGCGTGAGCTGCTGGGCTCGGATCGGGCGCTGGTGATCGGCCACGCGGACGAGGAGCGGGTGGTGCACCTGGCGTCCCCGCTGCTGGACAGCCCGCTCAAGCCGGGGGATTCCCTTCTGGTCGACACCAAGGCCGGGTACGCCTACGAGCGGGTGCCCAAGGCCGAGGTCGAGGACTTGGTGCTGGAAGAGGTGCCCGATGTCGAATACTCCGACATCGGCGGTCTCGGCCGGCAGATCGAGCAGATCCGCGATGCCGTCGAGCTGCCGTTCCTGCACGCCGAACTGTTCGCCGAGTACCAACTCCGCCCACCGAAGGGTGTTCTGCTCTACGGGCCGCCTGGCTGCGGCAAGACGCTGATCGCCAAGGCTGTCGCGAATTCGTTGGCGAAGAAGGTTGCCGAAGCCCGCGGCAAGGAGCGCATCACCAGCTACTTCCTGAACATCAAAGGCCCTGAACTGCTCAACAAGTACGTCGGGGAGACCGAACGCACCATCCGGCTGATCTTTCAGCGGGCCAGGGAGAAGGCATCGGACGGCACCCCGGTGATCGTCTTCTTCGACGAGATGGACTCGGTATTCCGCACCCGGGGGACCGGTGTCTCCTCTGACGTCGAAACCACCATCGTGCCACAGCTTCTCAGCGAGATCGACGGGGTCGAGGGTCTGGAGAACGTCATCGTGATCGGCGCATCCAACCGCGAGGACATGATCGATCCGGCGATCTTGAGGCCGGGCCGGCTGGACGTGAAGATCAAGATCGAACGTCCGGATGCCGAGGCGGCCACCGACATCTTCGCCAAGTACCTGACCGAGAGCCTGCCGATCCACGAGGAGGATCTCGCGGAGTTCGGCGGAGACCGGGCCGAGACTGTGTCGGCGATGATCCAGACCACAGTCGAGCGGATGTACACCGAGTCCGACGAGAACCGTTTCCTCGAAGTCACCTATGCCAACGGCGACAAGGAAGTCCTGTACTTCAAGGACTTCAACTCCGGTGCGATGATTCAGAACATCGTCGATCGGGCGAAGAAGGCGGCGATCAAGGCGAAGATCGAGACCGGCGCCAGCGGCCTGCGGGTGAGCCACCTGCAGGAGGCGATCGTCGACGAGTTCGCCGAGAACGAGGACCTGCCCAACACCACCAACCCGGACGACTGGGCGCGCATCTCCGGCAAGAAGGGCGAACGGATCGTCTATATCCGCACCCTGGTATCCGGCAAGCAGTCGGAGGGTTCCCGGGCCATCGACACCGCTCCGAGCACCGGCCAGTATCTCTGACCGGTCCTCGTGTCCGCGGTGGCTGTCGCGCCGCCCGGTGTGTGCCCGCGGCCGGTGTCCCGGACGCGATCGCGTTGGCCGCCGCCGCCGCTCAGCCGTTCGCCGCCCGGGTGCTGCTCGGACCCGCCGATCGCGAACAACTGGTGTCGAACCTGCTGGCCGGCGATGTCCAACTGACGGACGTCGAGCTGGCCGCGCTCGGCGAACTAGCCGAACCGGCAGACCGGTACTGGCGTCATCGCGCGGCTCTGCCCTGGACCTGACGGATGCGTCGCCCGGCTGCCGTTCCGATCAGCCCGACAGCGCCCGGTCGCGATTCCGTGCGACCGCCTCGCGCACCGGCTCCGGCAGCAGTTCGCGCGGCCAGTTCTGATAGCTCACCGGTCGCAACCAGCGGCCGATCGCACCGGCACCGATCGATCCGTAGGTCGGCGCCGTCGTTGCCGGGTACGGTCCGCCGTGATGCAGGGCGCGGGTCACCGAGACGCCGGTGGGCCAGCCGTTCCAGATGATGCGGCCGGCCAGTCCGGCCAGCTGCGGCGTCAGGCCGATGGCGACCGCGTCGTCCGCCTCACCGTGCACTGTCGCGGTCAGGCTGGGACCGATCCGGTCGGCCAGTGCGGCGAGTTGTGCCGGGTCGTCGTACTCGACGACCACCGCGGCCGGGCCGAAGCACTCCTGCAGTCGCACGCTCGAGTCGAGGACGACGGCGGCCGGCACGGTGATCAACATCGGGGTCGATGCGTCACCGGTGGCATGCACCGTCGCGCCCGGGACGCCGGCCAGCCGAGCGGTGCCTTCGGCATACGCGGCGGAAATCCGATCGGTGAGCAGATCGACCGGTGCTGATGAGATCCGTTGTGCCGCAAGGTTTCCGATGCCGGAATCGGCCGGCGCGAACAGCACGCCGGGTTTGGTGCACAGCTGGCCGCCGCGGAAGGTGAAGCTGGTGGCGAAACCGGCGGCGATCTCGGCGGCTCGCGCCGAGGCCGCCGCCGGAGTCACGAAGACAGGATTGAGCGAGCCGAGTTCGCCGTAGAACGGAATCGGGTCGGGTCGACCGACGGCGAGGTCGAACAGAGCCCGCCCGCCGGCGACGGAGCCGGTGAAGCCGCAGGCGGCGATCCGCGGATCGGTGAGTGCAGCGACGCCGGCATCGACTCCCTGGATGTGCCCGAAGGTGCCAGCCGGCGCTCCGGCTGCGGAGACTGCGGCGACCACGATGGCGGCGGTGCGGCCGCTGAGAGCGGGGTGGCCCGGGTTGGCCTTGACCACCACCGGACAGCCGGCAGCCAGCGCCGACGCGGTGTCGTTGCCGGCCACGCTGAAGGCGAACGGGAAGTTGCTCGCGGTGAACACCAGCACCGGCCCGAGTGGCTGCAGTGCCTGCACGAGGTCCGGTCGTGGTGCGACCGGATAGTCGGCGTCGGCCGGCTCGACGACCAGTCCGAGGACGTCCGGCGACTCGGCGACCCGGGCGAAGTGTTCGAGCTGGAAGATGGTGCGCGACACCTCGCCGTCCAGCACGCCCGCGTCGAGATGTGTTTCCCGGGCGGCGAGCTCGACGAGTTCGGTCCGGTGCGTGCCGATCGCGGCCCTAGCCGCGCGTAGCCAGGCCGCCCGCTGGGCGCCGGACGATCGTCGGAGCAGCGGGCCGGCGTGCTGCGCTGCGGACAGTGCGGTATCGAGTTCCTCGCTGGTGGTGTCGGGGATGATTTCTGTGGCGGTCACGCGGTGCTCCCTCATTTCTAGGCCCAAACAGTTGACAGAATGAAAATATTCACTATGTTCCTCCTATGAGTCAAGCGCCGCCGCCGTCCCTGACACCGGACGTCGCCCCCATGGTGGCGGCGGTCGGCAGCACCGTGCGGTCACTGCGCAAGGACCGCGGGATGACGCTGGACCAGCTCGCCGACCGCAGTGCGCTGTCGGTGGGCATGGTCAGCCAGTTGGAGCGCGGAATCGGCAATCCCAGTTTCGCGACCTTGGTTCAGCTGGCCCATGGACTGGATGTGCCGGTGGGACGACTGCTGCACATCGACGAGGGTTCGTCGCCCGTTGTTCGCGAGGCAGAACGCCGTCGCATCGACGGCCACGGAATCCCTTCCGAGCACGTCACCTACCAGATGCTCACTCCGGACCTGCTCGGTGCGCTCGAGGCCACCTGGGTCCGCTCCGAGCCCGGCCACGACACCAGCGCCACGCCGTTCACCCACAACGGCGAGGAGTTCGGGATCGTGCTGTCCGGACAGATCGACGTGTACATCGACGGCGTGCAGTACAGCCTCTCCGCCGGAGATTCGATCCGTTTCTCCTCGACCGTCCCGCACTGGTTCGTCAATCCGGGTCCGGAGTCCACCAACTCCATCTGGATCTCCACCCCACCCACCTGGTAACCCCGGGCGGCCCGCACCGAGAACTGCCAGCACCGGCGCGCCAGTCCCGCACCGCGTTCCACCGCACCGTGTCCGATCCGCACCGTGTCCGATCCGCACCGTGTCCGATCCGCACCGTGTCCGATCCGCACCGTGTCGTATCCCGAACTCTCCACTGCTCTGCTCCAACGAGCCGGATGGTCGCGTCATGCTGCCATCGGGAAGGCGAAGCCATGTCCACAGCTCCGCAGGCCAAGACGGGCGCACCGATGCCCGTCGATGGTGACCCAGCCGTCGATCCCCGGTCCCTGCGCCGGTCCATGCTCGGCCTGGGTCTCGGCAACACCCTCGAGTGGTACGACTGGCAGGTCTTCGGACTGCTGGCCGCGACCATCGGGCCACACTTCTTCCGCGGCGAGAGCACTCTCGACGCGACCCTGAGTACGTTGTCGATCTTCGCGGTGGGATTCGTCGCCCGGCCCATCGGCGGCATCCTGCTCGGCGGCGTCGCCGACAAGGTCGGTCGCAAGAGCGTCATGCTCTGGTCGGTCGGCCTGATGGCCGTCACCACGCTGATCATCGGCGTGATGCCGGACGCCGGCACCATCGGCGCCGCCGCTCCGGTGATCCTGCTGATCTGTCGGCTGCTGCAGGGACTGTCCACCGGAGTCGAGGCGCCGCTGTCCACGGCGTACGCGGTGGAAGTCATGCCACGGGGCAGGTCCGGCACCGCTGCGGGCATCATCAGTTTCTTCGTCAACTTCGGCATCCTGCTCGCCTCGTTGATCAACTACTTGCTCGGGCTAACGCTCGGCTCGGCGGTGATGGGGGACTGGGGTTGGCGGCTGCCGTTCCTGATCGGCGCCGCCATGGGCGGCGTCGTATTCTGGCTGCGCCGCGCGTTGCCGGAGACCCTGCACCAGGCCGACCCTGAGTACGTCGGGGTGACTTCCAAGGTCTGGAAGCAGGTCTTCACCACCCGGTGGCGGAGCCTGCTGGCCATCATCTTCATCATCGGTGCCGCGCAGGCCTTCAACTACGGCTGGAACGTCGGTCTGCCGAACCTGGCCCGCAGCAGCTTCAAGGAGGACCCGACCAGCGTCTTCGGAATCACCACGATCCTGGCGCTGTTCATGACCGTCGGCTCGCTCGCGGTCGGGCCGCTCGCCGACCGGTTCCGGCTGGGCCGGATGTTCCTGATCGGCCGGGTCCTGATGATCCCTGCGGTGTTCCTGATCCTGCTCTACACCTCCAAGGGCCTCGGCGGATTCGCCGCCGTACTGCTGATCGGCGCCCCGGTGCTGCTGCTCAACATGACCCTCTACGTGGTCACCAGCGCCTCGCTGTTCCCCAAGGGCATCCGCGCCGCCGGCGGCGGGCTCGGCTACGGGATCGGCGTCGCGGCCTTCGGCGGCACCGCCTCCTACCTGGTGGTGTGGCTATCCGGGCAGGGACTGAGTCAGCTGTTCCCGGCGTACATGGCCGTTCTCGCGGCCCTGAGTATCGTGCTCTACCTGTGGGCACGAAAGACCGAAGGAGTGTTCGTCGGTGAGTGACCTACGAGTGTCACCGTCCGCTGTCGACTGCGAGGTGGTGGCGACCTCCGACGTCGTCGTCGTCGGGGGCGGCCCGGCCGGAGTGTCCGCGGCGATCAGCGCGGCGCGGACCGGCGCCGCAGTCACCCTGCTGGAGCGCTATCCGGCGCTGGGCGGCCTGGCCTCCGGCGGGATGGTCCTGGTCCTTGACGACATGATCAACGGCCAGGAGATCACCGTCACCGGCGTGGTGTCGGAGTACATCGAGCGGATGGCCGAGATCGAACTCGCGGTGGTGCCGCCCGAGGAGGATCGCCACGCCTCCGTCGAGACCTGGAACAAGTGGGGTCGGTACGGCGTGTTCGACTTCCACCAGGTGCAGAACCCGAAGCCGATCTGCTACGCCGTCGCGTTCGACCCTGACGGCTGGAAGCGGGTGTCCAACGACCTGGTCAAGGACGCCGGGGTGAACCTGCGGCTGCACAGCTGGTTCTCCCGGCCCATCGTGCAGGACGGGGTGATGCGTGGCGTGATCGCTGAGACCAAGTCGGGTCCACAGGCGGTGTTCGCCGACGTGGTGATCGACACCACCGGTGACATCGACGTGGCCTCACGGGCGGGCGCGCCGTTCGTCAAGGATTCCTACCTGACCACGCTGGTCTTCCGGCTCGGTGCCGTCGACACCGACCAGGCCGAACGCTTCGAGCAGGCCGATCCGAAGGCCGCCCGCCAGCTCAACCGGCGAATCAAGCGGCTGCTCGGCGGCGCCTGGGAACTGTGGTGGCTCAAGACCCCCATCCCCGGCGTTGTCTGGTGCAACGCACCGCATATGACCGGATACGACGGCACCGACCCGGCATCGCTGACCGCCGCCGAGTTCGATGCCCGCGACAAGATCGCCCGGGCAGTGCAGTTGTGCCGGGAGACGCTTCCCGGATTTGCCGACGCCTACATCGTCGACGTCGCCGACCAGATGGGCGTCCGGCAGACCAGGCTGCTGAACGGCGAATACGTCGTCACTGCCGATGACGTGCAGACCCGCCGACACTTCCCGGACAGCGTCGCCCGCGGTCGCGACTACTACACGCCGTACCGGGCGCTGCTGCCCAGGAACGTCGACCAGTTGTTGGTGGCCGGCCGGCACTACTCGGCGACGCCGCAGGCGCAGAAGATCTCCCGGGAGATTCCGCCCTGCATGGCGATGGGCCAGGCGGCCGGGATCGCGGCCGGCATCGCCGTCGATCGCGGGATCACCGTCCGCGATGTCCCGGCCGTCGACATCCAGCTGATGATGCGCAAACAGGGCGCCGACCCCGGCGACGTACCGAGTCCGAACGCATCGTCCGGACCACCATCAACAGTGGAGGTGGATCACTCGTGAGCTCGACCGAGCACGTCGCCACGGCCCTGCAGGGGATCACCGTCGTCGACTTCACCCAGGTCTACATGGGACCGTCGGCCACCCAGCTGCTCGGCGACTACGGAGCCGACGTGATCAAGGTCGAGCGACCGAAGTGGGGCGATCTGTCCCGCTCGTCGATCGTCGACGAATCCGGGCTGGACAATCCGATCTTCTACTCGATCAACCGCAACAAACGCAGCATCAGCATCGACACCCGCACCGAGGACGGCAAGCAGATCGTGTACGACTTGATCCGCGAGGCCGATGTGGTGGTCAGCAATTTCCGTGCCGGCGTGATGGAGCGGATCGGGTTCGGCTACGACACGCTCGCGGCGATCAACCCGCGGCTGGTCTGGGCGTCCGGCACTGGTTTCGGCGAGAACGGACCGTACGCGCACAAGGGTGGCCAGGATGTCCTACTGCAGGCGCTGTCGGGGGTGATGTGGCGCCGCCAGAGCGACGACATCCCGCTCAGCGTCTATCCGACGACCCTGTGCGACTACACCACCGGCATGCATCTGCTGCAGGGAATCCTGCTGGCCCTGCTGGCCAGGGAACGCACCGGGGAGGGCCAGCGGGTGGACGTGCGGATGTTCGATTCGATGCTGCACATGCAGATGCAGGAGGCGTCCACCCAGCTCAACCGCGGCACCGAGATCAACTGGGCCGCGATGCCGCTGTCCGGCGTATTCCCGACCACCGACGGCGCCGTCTGCATGGTCGGCGCCTTCAAGGCCGAGCCGTTGCGCGACATCTGCGCGGCGCTCGGCCTGCCGGACCAGCTGTGGCAGCGGCCCGATCTGCAGGGTCCGACCGGTCACATGGCGGCCAAGGCGGAACTGCAGGAGCTCTTCCGGCTCCGGTTCTGCACCGACACCACCGACCACTGGGTCAAGCAATTGGAAGCGCAGGACCTGCTCTGTGCACCGGTGCTGACCATGGCCGAGGCGCTGGCGGACGAACAGACGACGGTCAACAACATGGTGATCGAGATGGACCACCCGACCGAGGGCACCGTGCAGGTGCTCAATGCCCCCATCACCCTGTCGGCCACCCCGGCCGCCGTCCGCCGCCGGGCGCCACAACTGGGCGAAAATGCCGCCGAGGTGCTCGGCGAGCACGGCTACGACGAGGTCCGGATCGCCGCCCTACGGGAGAACGGAGTGATCACGTGACCGACCCGATCGACGGCGTCCGATACGAGGTTCGGCAGCACGTCGCCCATGTGGTGATCGACCGACCCGGCGTGCTGAACGCGGTCGACGGGCCGACGCTGGCCCGGCTGAACCGGATCTGGGGCGAGATCGAGAGCACCGATGTGCGCTGCGTGGTGGTCGCCGGCGCCGGCGAGAAGGCGTTCTGCGTCGGCGCGGACATGTCCGCCGCCGCGATCGAAAAGTCCGGACTGGAGTACTGGGCAGACCTGGAGGCCAACGGTTTCGGTGGCCTGAGCCTGCGGCAGAGTCTGGACGTCCCGGTGATCGCCAGGGTCGACGGCTACGCACTCGGCGGCGGGATGGAGATGGTGCTCGGCTGCGACATCGTGGTCGCATCGGACCGGGCCAGGTTCGGACTCACCGAGCCGCGGGTCGGCCGGCTTCCGCTGGACGGCGGGATGGTGCTGCTGCAGCGAAAGGTCCCGTACAACGTCGCAATGGGACTGCTGCTGACCGGCCGCCGCGCCTCCGCCCAGGAGATGCACCGGGTCGGCCTGGTCAACGAAGTGGTGCCCGTTGCCGAACTGGACGACGCCGTGCAACGGTGGGTGGACGAGGTGCTGGCCTGCTCCCCGTCGTCGTTGCGGGCGATCAAGCAGATCGCTGTCCGCACGCCGCATCTGACCCCGCGAGAAGCGCGCGATGCCCGGCTGCCGGCGGTGATGGCCGCCCTGGACAGCGAGGACAGCAGGGAAGGGGTGCTCGCCTTTCAGCAGAAGCGCACGCCGGTGTGGACCGGCCGATGACGGACAGCACACTGCGGCCCGGCGTCTGGGCAGTGGTGGCCACCCCGTTCGGGGACGATCTCGGGCTCGACCTGGACAGCCTGCGCCGGCTGGTCGGCCACTACCAGTCGATCGGAGTCGCCGGACTCACCGTGCTCGGCGTCTTCGGCGAGGCCGCGGCGTTGTCCCGCGCGGAACGCGATCTGGTGCTCGCCACCGTCGCCGACACCGTCGACCTGCCGCTGGTCGTCGGCATGACCTCGATGGCCACCGAGCCGGCGCTGGAAGAGGCCGAGGCGACGCAGCGGGTGCTCGGCGACCGGCTCGGAGCGCTGATGGTGCAGGTCAACAGTCCACAGCCGGATGTGGTCGCGGCCCACCTGACCAGGATCGTCCAGCACACCGACGTCCCGATCGTCGTCCAGGACTATCCGGTCGCGAGCGGGGTTCGGATCCCGATACCGGCACTGCGCACCGTTGTCGAGTCGACGCAACGGGTTGCTGCCGTTAAGGCCGAGTCCGCGCCGACGCCACCGGCGATCGCGGCGCTGGCCGACCTCCAGGTGCCGGTGTTCGGTGGCCTGGGCGGGATCGGCCTACTAGACGAACTGGCCTGCGGTTCGGCCGGCGCGATGACCGGCTTCTCCTATCCGGAAGCACTACTGGCCTGCGTGCAGGCCTACGTCGGCAGCGGATACCACGCCGCCCGCGGAGTGTTTGCCCCATACCTGCCGTTGGTCAACTTCGAGCAGCAGGCCGGGATCGCCCTGGCCGTGCGCAAGGAGTGCCTGCGCGTGCGTGGGTTGATCACCCGCGGCCGGGTCCGCCCACCTGCCGCTGCGCTGCCGCCGTCGTTGTCCGATCTGCTGCACCGTCACCTGACCTACGTCGAGACGATGATCGACAACGAAGGGAAGCACTGAGATGGATCTGGGTATCGCCGGGAAGTCCGCGCTCGTCTGCGCATCCACCGCAGGGCTCGGCGCCGCGACCGCACGGGCGCTGGCCACCGAAGGGGCAAGGGTGGTGTTCAGCGGCCGGCGCGGGGACGCGGCCCGCAGCGCCGCCGCGGACTACGACGGCTGCGTCGGCATCGAGGCCGACCTCGGTGATGCGGCCGGCGGACGCGCACTGCATGCGGCCGCTGTCGACGCCGTCGGTCCGCTGGACATCGTCGTGCTGAACGGCCCCGGCCCCAAGCCAGGCACGGCCAGTGCACAGGACACGGCGTCCATCACCGCGGCTGTCACCTCGCTGCTGCTGGTGCAGCAAGCAATCGTGGCCGAGGCTCTGCCGCACCTGCGCACGTCCCGCTGGGGTCGGATACTCGCCATCGGGTCCGGCGGCGTCGCCGCCCCGATCACCGGTCTGGCGCTGTCCAACATCGGCCGGGCGGCGCTCGCGGCCTACCTCAAGTCGCTGTCCAACGAGATCGCCGGCGAGGGGATCACGGCCAACATGCTGCTGCCCGGCCGGATCGACACCGACCGGGTGCGGAGCCTGGATGCCGGCCGCTCCGAACAGACCGGCACGCCGGTGGAGCAGGTCAAGGAACAGGCGCTGGCGGCAATCCCGGCCGGCCGGTACGGCGAGCCGGCGGAATTCGGTGCGGTGGCGGCGTTCCTGTGCAGCGCGCCGGCGTCCTACGTCACCGGGATCGCGATGCGCTGCGACGGTGGCCAGGTACCCACTCTCTGATCGGCCGAGAACTCCTCCGCTGCACGGCGCGCCGGGCGTCATGTCGGGCAGCGGGCGCTGCGGCAGGTCGCGGGGCCAGCGCGAGTCTGCAGAACAGTTTCAGTGGATGCCGTCGTCCCAGAAGCGCGCTATCCACTGGTGGCGTTCTGCAGAGTCGTCTCCCACGGTGCATCGGGGCTGAGGCAGATCACCACGGTCGAGGTGCCAGGAAGCGCGCAGCTAGAGCCGGCGATCATCGATCGGCGATGCGTTCGAGCAGCACCGGCACCCAGTGCTTGCCGTAACGCTGTTGAAGGCCCGGTAACTGCCAGTCCCGTCCCGTCACGGGGTCGCGGCAGCGCACGGATCCACACCGGCAGTCCATTCTGAAGGTCGCATCGTCGGTGCAGGTCCCGTAGTCGTTGGTCAATTCTTCGCCGGTGTCGATGTCGCGCCGCATGGCCAGGGTGAAGGCATCGGCCCACCAGAGGTTCGGATCGCAGCTGTGATTGCCGAACCGGTTCGGAACACCGGGCGGCAATACCAGGTTGGTTCCTCGCGACACCGAGATGGTGTCGATGTAGCCGGGTGATTCACCGAACATCGTCGCCAGCTCGTCGTCGGTCGCCATCAGTCCGCCGAGCCGGGACACAGCCTGGTCGGCGCCGATCGGCTCGCCGGCGAACAGACCGCGCCCCTCGATGGCCGACCCGCGCACCTCGACGGCAGGATGCAACCAGCAGGCCGTCGGTGCTGTCCGGTCCGTCACGAGTCCCATTCTGGCCGCGGGATAGCGTGGGGCCCATGAGCGTGCGCCGGATCATGGGGACCGAGGTCGAGTACGGCATTTCGGTGCCGGGCGACTCGGCGGCGAACCCGGTCATGACGTCGACCCAGGTGGTGCTGGCCTACGCCGCGTCAGTCGCGGCGCCCAGGGCACGCCGGCCACGCTGGGACTACGAGGTCGAGTCGCCGTTGCGGGACGCCCGCGGATACGACCTGTCGGGTCTGTTCGGCCAGCTGGTGGAACCTGATGTGGACGATCTGGGGGCGGCCAACGTCATCCTGTCCGACGGAGCCCGGCTCTACGTCGACCACGCGCACCCGGAGTTCTCCGCCCCTGAGGTGACCAATCCACTCGACGGAGTGCTGTTCGACAAGGCCGGCGAACGGGTGATGGAGCGAGCTGCCATGCTGGCGTCGGCGGTTCCCGGATCCAAGCCGTTCCAGTTGTACAAGAACAACGTGGACGGTAAGGGCGCCAGTTACGGTACTCACGAGAACTATCTCTGCAAGCGAGAAACCGGCTTCCCGCAGTTGATCTCGGGCCTGATGCCGTTCTTCGCATCCCGGCAGGTGATCACCGGATCCGGACGGGTGGGTATCGGCCGGACCGGTCAGACCGACGGATACCAACTGTCACAGCGCGCCGACTACATCGAGGTCGAGGTCGGCCTGGAGACCACCCTGAAGCGGGGCATCATCAACACCAGGGACGAGCCGCACGCCGACGCCGACAAGTACCGGCGCCTGCACGTGATCATCGGCGATGCGAACCTGGCTGAGATCGCCACCTACCTGAAGCTCGGGACCACCGCCTTGGTGTTGTCGATGATCGAGGCGGGGGAACCGCTCGGCGATCTAGAACTAGAAGCGCCGGTCTCCGCTGTGCACTCCATCTCACACGATCCGACGCTGAAGACGGTGGTACCGCTGGCAGATGGCCGCAAGATGAGCGGTCTGGACCTGCAGCGGGCCTATCACCAGCGGGCAGCTCAGTTCGTGGAACGCACGCTGGGCGCCGATGTCGACAAGCAGACCGTTGACGTGCTCGACCGCTGGATCGATGTGCTCGACCGGTTGTCCGACGATCCGATGCAACTGGCCGACGAACTCGATTGGCCGGCCAAACTCCGCCTGCTGGAGGGGTTCCGGCAGCGCGACGGGCTCGGCTGGGGCGCGTCCCGGCTGGCCATGATCGACCTGCAGTACTCGGATGTCCGGCTGGGCAAGGGTTTGTACAACCGTCTGGTCTCCCGGGGGTCGATGAAGCGGTTGCTCACCGAGGACGCCGTCATCACCGCGATGACCGAGCCGCCCACAGACACCCGTGCCTATTTCAGGGGGCGCTGCGTCGCGCAGTTTCCGGAGGCTCTGGCCGCCGCGTCCTGGGATTCGGTGATCTTCGACGTGGGCCGCGACTCACTGGTACGGATCCCGACCATGGAGCCGACCCGCGGCACCAAGGCACACGTTGACCAACTCTTCGAGAACTCCTCGGACGCCGCCCAGTTCGTCGACGCGCTCACCCGACGCTGACGCATGGCGTTTGCCTCGCAGGAAGCGGGTCCCGCACCGCCCGATCCTTCCCGGCCGCCGGGCGTCGGCCCGCTCGGTAAGGTCGGGGACAGCAGAACCAGCGGCGGTCCACGGTGAGGAGTCCAGATGGCACAGGAGCAGAGCACCAAGCAGGGCGGGGGCGGTGAGGACGAGGATACTTCCGGTGCGGATGCGGCCGGTCAGGAACGCCGGGACAAGTTGGCCTCGGACACCGACGACATCCTCGGAGAGATCGACGACGTGCTGGAGACCAATGCCGAGGACTTCGTCCGGGCGTACGTGCAGAAAGGTGGCGAGTAACCCGCGTGCGCGGGACGCCGAACATGAAGGCCGAACATGAGTAACAACTGGCCGCCGCAAGCCATCCCCGCCAGCTATCTGACGCCCGGCAACGGTTCTTTCACCGACTTCGTAGCGCGTGCCGAGCCGCATCTGCTGCCCGGCCACGGCCGGGCCGGCGGCGCCGTGACCGAGCTGCGGCACGGCACCACGGTGGTCGCGCTCATCTGTGCCGACGGGGTGATCCTCGCCGGCGACCGGCGCGCGACCATGGGCAACATGATCGCTCAGCGGGACATCGAGAAGGTGTTCGTCGCCGACTCGCACTCCGCCGTCGGGATCGCCGGCACTGCCGGTCTTGCCGTCGAGATCGTCAGGATGTTCCGACTCGAACTCGAGCACTACGAGAAGATCGAGGGGGTCCGGCTGTCGCTGGACGGCAAGGCCAGCCGGCTCGCCTCGATGATCCGCGGCAATCTTGCGGCCGCATTGCAGGGCATGGCGGTGCTGCCGTTGTTCGTCGGCTACGACCTGAACATTGCCGACCCGACCCGGGCCGGGCGCATCTACTCCTACGACGTCACCGGCGGCCGTTTCGAGGACCACGACTACTCGGCGGTCGGCTCCGGCTCGGTGTTCGCTCGGGCGGCGCTGAAGAAGCGGTTCCGCCGGGCAGACACCACGGCGGTGGCCGTCCGCACGGCGGTCGAGGCGCTGTACGACGCGGCCGACGAGGACACCGCCACCGCCGGTCCAGACCTGACGCGGCGGATCTTCCCGGTGGTGGTCGCGGTCGGGGTCGACGGCGCTGTGCGCTGGGCAGACGAAGCGGTCGGGGCGATCTCCGAGCAGGTGGTCGCCGACCGGATGACGAACCCGGGCGGCTGACGGCCGTGGAGTCCCGTGGGTTGAAACGCACTGCATTGTTGGCAAGCACTGCACCGTTGGCAAGCACGGCACCGTTGACAGGCACTGCACCGCAGGTGAACCGAGGAGCACGCCGATCGTGACGATGCCTATCTATGCATCACCAGAGCAGTTCATGCGGGACCGCTCGGACTATGCCCGCAAGGGCATCGCCCGCGGCCGCAGCGTGGTGGTGACGATCTACTCCGGTGGCGTGCTGTTCGTGGCCGAGAACCCTTCACCCACCCTGCACAAGGTCTCGGAGATCTACGACCGGATGGGGTTCGCCGCCACCGGCCGGTACAACGAGTTCGAGAACCTGCGCACCGCTGGCATTCGGCTGGCCGATGTCCGCGGATTCTCCTACGACCGGCAGGACGTCAACGGGCGGTGGCTGGCGAACGCCTATGCCCAGACCCTGGGCTCGATCTTCTCCGAGCACTCCAAGCCCCTGGAGGTGGAGATCTGCGTGGCCGAGGTGGGCTGGCCCCACGGACCGGCCGATGGCAGCGCCGATCAGCTGTACCGCATCACCTACGACGGCTCTATTTTCGACGAGCCGAGGTTCGCGGTGATGGGCGGCGTCACCGAGCCGGTCAGCAGCGCCCTGGGAGCCTCGTTCACCGAGGGGTGGGACCTGCCGGTAGCGCTGCGGGCCTGCGTCGACGCCCTGGGGACCGGGAGCGCGGGAGGTCCGGGGAGCGCAAGCAACGGAACGACCGGTGGCAACGGTGCCGATCCGAGCCATCGGGAAATTCCCTCGACGCTGCTGGAGGTCGCGGTACTCGACCGCCGGCTCGCCGGCCGCACGTTCCGGCGGTTGGAGGGCGCCGCGCTGATCGCCATGCTGACCGCTACCGCACCGTCCACCGGCGAGGCCGCGGCTTCGGCTGCCGACGCCGACACCGGGGCACAGGCCAAGACAACCGGGGTGGACGACACCGCGGCCCAGTCGGTGCCGGAGGCGCAGCGTGAGCCCAACGTCCACCAGCGGGACGCTCCGCTGGACAAGCCGACTCCGTCCGATGAGGGCGCCGATCCGGGTGGAGCAGGTGACCCCGCTGGGGACCAGGAATGATCACCCAGTGGATCCTGCTGGTCGTCGGAATCGTCCTGATCGCGTTGACAGCGCTGTACGTCGCTGCTGAGTTCAGCTTCGTCACCGTTGACCGGCCAACAGTCAACCGGGAGGCGGCAGCCGGCGACACCGGGGCGAAGTCCCTGCAGCGCGCCCTGAAATCGTTGTCCACCCAGCTCTCCGGTGCGCAGGTGGGCATCACCGTGACCACGCTGGCGCTCGGATTCGTGATGGAACCGTCGTTGGCCTCCTTGCTGGCGGCGCCGCTGCAGGCGATGGGATTGGCCGAGGGAGCCGCCGAGTCGATCGGCGTCGCGGTGGCACTGATCGTGGCCACCGCGTTGTCGATGGTGTTCGGCGAACTGGTCCCGAAGAACATCGCGATTGCCGAACCGATGGACACTGCCAAGAGTGTCGTCGGACCGATGCGGTTGTCCACCACCATCTTCCGGCCGCTGATCTGGGTGCTCAACGGAATCGCCAACGGGGTGCTGAAACTCGTCGGCATCCAGCCGCAGGAAGAACTCAGGTCGGCGCGCAGCAGCGAAGAGCTGGAATCGCTGGTCCGCAGGTCCGCGGCGCAGGGAACACTGGAGCAGCCGACCGCCGGGCTGCTGGCCCGGTCCATCTCGTTCTCCGACAAGACGGCCGACGACGTGCTGACCCCCCGCACTCAGGTGCGGTTCGTCAGGGCGGCCGATCCAGCGACGTCGATCATCGACGCAGCGGTGGCGACCGGGCACTCCCGATTCCCGGTGTCCGGCCAGGACTCCGACGACGTCGTCGGCCTCGTCCATCTCAAGCGCGCGGTCTCCATTCCGCCGGACGAGCGGGACGGAGTGCGGGTCTGGCAGCTGATGATCGACGTGCCGCTGGTCCCGGAGACCATTCCGCTGGACGATCTGCTTGACCAGCTCCGTGAGCGAGGTCTGCAGATGGCCGTCGTCGTCGACGAATACGGGGGGACCGCCGGCATCCTGACTCTGGAGGACGTCGTCGAGGAACTGGTCGGAGAGATCACCGACGAACATGACCCGGTGGCCGGTCGGGCCGAAAGGCTGGCCGACGGCACCTGGATGATGACCGGCAGCCTGCGACCTGACGAGATCGAGGAGATGTCGGGCATCGCGCTGCCGGAGGACGCATCGTACGAGACGGTGGCAGGCCTGCTGGTGGTGCTGCTCGGCCGGATAGCCGTCGAGGGCGACCACGTCGAGGTCCAGGCGCTGGCCGCCGCGGACGCGGTGCTCGGAACGCTGGACGACGGCATCCGATTGGAAGCCGACACCGAGGACGGCCTGCCGCGGGCGGTGACGGTGCGGCTGTCCGTCCGGCAGGTCGATCGCCGTCGCATCCAGGTGGTGCAGCTGTCCAGCGTCGACCCGCTGCGGGGTAGGCAATGACCGGATCGGTACTGCTGGTCGGATTGGTGATCCTGCTGCTGCTGGCCAGCGCCTTCTTCGTCGCCGCCGAGTTCGCCCTGGTCTCCGCCAGGCGCAGCGTCGTGGAGCCGCTGGCGGTGCGCAGCATGCGGGCCAGGGTCACGCTGCGGGCGATGGAAGAGGTCTCGCTGATGATGGCCACCGCGCAGCTGGGCATCACGCTGTGCGGGGTACTGCTGGGCGCACTCGGCGAGCCGGCCGTCGCCCAGCTGCTGGAACCGCTTTTCCACCGGCTCGGAGTTGCGGAGTCAGCTCTGCATCCGGTCGCCCTGGCCGTCGCATTGCTGCTGGTGGTCTCGGCGCATGTCGCTCTCGGGGAGATGGTGCCCAAGAACATTGCGCTGGCCGGACCGGAACGGGCGGCGATGCTGCTGGCCCCTCCGCTGCGAGCGGTTGCGGCACTTCTCGGTCCGCTGATCCGGGGACTGAACCGATTCGCCAACTGGGTGGTGCGGGCGACCGGCCGGCAGCCCAAGGACGAGGTCACCTCCTCCTTCACCCGCGAAGAGGTGGCCGGGCTGGTCGCCGAGTCACGCGCGGAGGGTCTGCTGGACGCCGACGAACACCAGCTCATCACCTCGGCGCTGGACTTCGAATCCGGGACCCTCAGGGCGGTACTGCTGCCCGCCGATCAGGTGGTGGCGCTGGAGCCAGGCGCCAGCGCCGCCGAGGTCGAGCGCACCTGCGCGCGCACCGGATTCTCCCGGTTCCCCATCTTGGACACCCAGGGTCGGTATGCCGGCTACGTGCACATCCGCGATGTGGTGGGTATCCCACCGCAACGGCGTGATGACCCGTTGCCGGCTGAGCTGATCCGGCCGTTGCCGGCGTTCTCCGAAGGCACCGAACTGCGCGCGGTGCTCGACCGGATGCGCCGAGCCGGCGCCCACCTGGCCCAGGTGGCCGCCGACCCGACCGGCGCCCAGGCCCAGCGACTTTCCGGGCGAGTGGTCGCCGTACCGATGCCGGACAGGCGTCGAGGCCTGGTGATGCTCGAGGATGTCATCGAGGAGTTGATCGGTGACATCGGTGACGCCACCCGACGTCGCCCTGAGGTCGGCCGCACCGGATCCCGGGCCCGGCTGCAGGAATAGGGTGTCCGGATGCGGCGGCGGATCATGGGGCTGGAGACCGAGTTCGGCATCACCTGCACCTTCCACGGCCAGCGCCGACTGTCCCCCGACGAGGTGGCCCGCTATCTGTTCCGTCGGGTGGTTGCCTGGGGTCGATCCTCGAACGTGTTCCTGCGCAACGGTTCCCGGCTGTACCTCGATGTCGGTTCGCATCCCGAGTACGCCACTGCCGAGTGTGACGACCTGCTCACTCTGATCGCGCACGACAAGGCGGGGGAGCGGATCCTGCAGGACCTGGTGGTGGATGCCGAGGCCCGGCTGGCCGAGGAGGGGATCGGCGGCGAGATCTATCTGTTCAAGAACAACACCGATTCTGCCGGGAATTCCTACGGCTGCCACGAGAACTTCCTGATCTCCAGGGTGGGCGAGTTCTCCCGGATCGCCGACGGGCTGATCCCGTTCCTGGTCACCCGGCAACTCATCGTGGGCGCCGGCAAGGTGCTGCAGTCCCCGCGCGGCGCCACCTACTGTCTGTCGCAACGGGCCGATCACATCTGGGAGGGTGTCTCCTCGGCAACCACCAGATCCCGCCCGATCATCAACACCCGCGACGAGCCCCACGCCGACGCCGAGCGTTACCGCCGGCTGCATGTGATCGTCGGCGACTCGAACATGAGCGAGACCACCACCCTTCTCAAGGTGGGTAGCGCCGCGCTGGTGCTGGAGATGATCGAAGCCGGCGTGCCGCTGAAGGACTTCACGTTCGAGAATCCGATTCGGGCCATCAGGGAGATCTCCCACGACGTCACCGGTCGGCGTGCGGTCCGGCTCGCCTCCGGCGGGGAGATGTCGGCACTGGACGCCCAAGTCGACTACTTCGGCAGGGCGACCGACTTCGTTGCCGCCCGCGGCAGCGACCCGGTCACCGACCGGGTGCTGGATCTGTGGGGGCGGATGCTGAAAGCGGTGGAGACCGGCGATCACTCAGGGGTCGACACCGAGATCGACTGGGTGATCAAGAAGAAGCTCATCGACAGCTATGCGGCGAAGAACGACATGGACCTCACTCATCCGCGGATCGCCCAGCTCGACCTCACCTATCACGACGTTCGTCCTGGGCGGGGATTGTTCAGCCTGTTGCAGGCCAGGGGACTGGCGGCCAGGGCGGTCACCGACCAGGACATCGTCACCGCCGAGAGTCTCGCGCCGCAGACGACGAGAGCGCGCCTGCGCGGCGAGTTCGTCACGGCGGCGCAGCAGGCCGGGCGCGACTACACGGTCGACTGGGTGCACCTGAAGCTCAACGACCAGGCGCAGCGAACGGTCTTGCTGAAGGATCCGTTCAAGGCGGAGGACGAACGGGTGTCTCGGCTGATCGCGACCATGTGAGGCAGTGCCACCAACTCATCGACGGAACCAACGGGGTACCAGATCGCGGTGCTGACGCCCATGACATGAACACCATGCCTCAGGCAGGGATTGACGGCTGTTGCGCTCATTCCTCGCTGCGCGGCTGCGATGTCGCCTCCTGATGCCGAATAGAGTGATTGCCGTGGCTCACATTCCCACAGCGGCGAAAGCGGAGCGGTTGCTCAACCTGGTGATCGCCTTGGTGAACACCAGGCAGTACCGGTCGGCCGCGTGGATCCGGCGCAACGTCGCCGGGTACGCCGACGCCCCGACCGACGAGGCGTTCGCCAGGATGTTCGAGCGGGACAAGACCGAGCTGCGTGAACTCACCGTGCCGCTGGAGACCGACGGCGAGGACGGTTACCGGATACCGCCGAACGAATTCTCCTTGCCCGAACTCAGCTTCACCCCCGAGGAGACGGCCGCCGTCGGCCTGGCCGCCCGGCTCTGGTCCACCACCAGCCTGCGATCCGCCGGTGAGCAGGCGCTGCGCAAGCTCCGGGACGCCGGAGCCGGCCATGCTGACGTCTCGGTGCCGGACCCGGGCGCGCCCGGCGGCCGGGATTCGGTGCTCCAGCCGCGCGTTCGGACCGCCGACCCGGCGTTCGGCCCGCTGCAGAGCGCGACCTTGTCGCGTCGCCAGGTCCGGTTCGACTACCGCAAGCAGCAGGGCGACGCCGCACAACGCCGCCGGCTGCAACCCTGGGGGCTGGTGTCCTTCCGCGGGCGGTGGTACGTCATCGGCCACGACCTTGATCGGCGCGCCCAGCGCACGTTCCGGCTGTCCAGGATCGCCGGGGAGGTGGTGGCGACCGGCAGGGCCGGCGCCTACAGCGTCCCGGCGGACGTCGATCTGCTGGCCGAGGTCAGGAAGAACGCGGAGCCGGTCTCCGAGCGGACCGCCGAACTCAGGGTGCGCCCGGGTCGGGCCGTCGGTCTGCGCCGCGGGGCGGAGTTGATCTCCGCCGCCTCGGGCGACGGGAACCCGGTGACCGACGTGGACCTGCTGCGGGTCCCGATCACCGGCCTCTGGGACACCGCCCGCAAGGTGGCGGCCAGCGGCTCCGACGTCCAGGTGATCGACCCGCCGGACCTGCGTGATGCGGTGCTGCGGCTGCTCCGCGGATCCGCTGCACTGGGCGCCCCGGGTCAACCGGGCGCCGTGGAGGACGAGAGCTTCGCCGGAGCCGACGAAGCCACCGGCATCCAGGTGCTGCGGTGAGCGAGACCGCCGCTCAGCAACTGTCACGGGTGATGTCGCTGGTGCCGTACATCGCTCGGCGACCGGGCGTCTCGATGGCGGAGATCGCCGCCGAATACGGCATCTCGACCACCCAGGTGACGGCCGATCTCAACCTGCTGATGGTGTGCGGCCTGCCCGGCTACTACCCCGACGACCTGATCGACGTGGTGCTGGACGAGGACGGCGGGACCGTGTCGATGGGGTTCCAAGCCGGACTGGAACGCCCGGTGAAGCTGACCGGTGACGAGGCCGTCGCGCTCACCGCTGCGCTGCGCGCCTTGGCGGATCTGCCCGGCCTGCTGGACGCCGTCGCCGTACAGTCCGCGCTGGCCAAGCTGGAGCAGGCCGGTGGTGGCGCGGCGGCGGCGGCGGTGCGGGTCGCCGCCGGCGAGGACGCGCCGGCGATGTCGATCGTCCGGGAAGCCGTCGAATCCGGTCGCAGGCTGTGGATGCGCTACTACACCGCGTCAAGGGATGCGGTGAGCGAACGCACCGTTGACCCCTTCCGGCTGCTGCTCACCGACGGCCACAGCTACCTTGAGGCCTTCTGCCACACCGCCGGCGCCGTGCGGAACTTCCGGGTGGACCGGATCGACGAGGCGATGGTGCTGGACGAACCCGCGCAGAGCACGCTGTGGCTGGAGACCGAGGTTCCCGAGCGGATGTTCCATCCGGACTCCGGGAGCAGTCCAGCCGTCCTTCTGCTGCATCCGGCGGCGCAGTGGATCGCCGACTACTACCTGGTCACCAGCAATGAGCCGGTACTCCTGGACGGTGAGCCGACGGGTGACATCAGGGTGACCATGCCGGCGGCCAGCGATGAATGGCTGGTCCGGCTGGTGCTCTCCCTCGGCGGCGCGGCCGTGATCGAGGACCGTCCGGATCTGGCGGACGAAGTGGTCGCCCGGGCGGAGCAGGCGCTGGCCGGATATTCGGACGCGGCCGGCGGACGAACCGCCCACTACCTGACCGCTCAGTAGGATCGGAACCGTCCGCATCCGCGGTCCGGCCGGTCCGCCGTGACAGGCATCGAACTTCGAGGGAGAACCCGGCGTTGAAATTTCTGCGCCGCAAGGGCACGCCGTCCGCGGACGGCTCGATGAGCCTGATGGAGCATCTGTACGAACTCCGTCGACGGCTGTTCTTCGCGGTGCTCGGACTGCTCCTGGGAGTCGTCGTCGGATTCACCTGGTACTACAACGGCATTCCGGCATTGCACATCAGGTCGCTGGGTGAGCTGCTGCTGAGGCCGTACTGCGATGTCCCGGCCCCACCACGCCAGCAATTGGGCACAGGTTGCCGGTTGTTCGCCACCAGCCCGTTCTCCCCGCTGCAGATCGCCCTGAAGTCGGCGATCATGTCCGGCGCGGTGATCTCGAGCCCAGTCTGGCTGTATCAACTCTGGGGGTTCGTCACCCCGGCGCTGTTCTCCAAGGAACGCAAGTACGCGGTCACCTTCGTCGGGTCTGCAGCGATATTGATGACGACCGGAGCCGTGCTGGCCTACCTGATCATCCCCAAGGGATTGCGGGTATTGCTCGGCTTCGGCGGCGATGTCACGGTGTCGGCACTGACCCCGGAGAGCTACTTCGGGTTCTTGATCAGCGTGCTGCTGATCTTCGGTATTTCGTTCCTGCTGCCGCTGCTGCTGATCATGCTCAACTTCATCGGGGTGGTCTCCGGCAAGAAGCTCGCTCAGGCGCGGCGCTACTCGATGTTCGCGCTCGTCGTCTTCGCCGGCCTGACGGTGCCCGGCAACGACCCGATCACCATGCTGGTGTTGGCCGTGGCCCTGTGCGTGCTGTACGAGATCGCGGTGCAGGTGTCGAAGGTCCACGACCGGCGCAAGGGCAGCGCCCAGCTCGCTGAGGGCCTGCAGAACCTGTCCGATGACGAGGCGTCGCAGCTGCCGTCGGCACCGGCGGCGATCGGCGCCGACGACCAGCCGATCGCGGTCTCGGCGCTCGAGGCGTCCGACTGGACGCCCGGTGCCTCGGAGACGCCGTACGCCTCAGCAGCGCCGTTTGCCTCAGCAGCGCCGTCTGCCTCAGCAGCGCCGTTGGTTTCCGCAGCGCCGTTGGTTTCCGCAGCGCCGTCGGCCTCCGCAGCCCCGTCTGCCTCTGCAGCGCCGTCGGCCTCGGAGTCGCCAGTTGCCTCCTCCGCGTCACCATCCGCAGAGCAGGCCGTCCCGGTTCCCGGAGCACCGCTGGACGCCGGACGCCCGCGGTTCGATCCGGACGCCACCTGAGGTGGCCCGCGCCGGGGGTGTGCGACTCTGGTCTGGTGGCCACCATCCGGTCGGGTGAGTTCACCTACCCCGACGAACAGCTGAGCCCCGCCGAACGTTTCCGGCGGTCACGGGATACCGCCGAACATCCGCTGCTCGCCGAATTCGCCGCTCAGCGACCGTTCGTCCTGGACGAGTTCCAGATCGAGGGCTGTCGGGCGTTGGAGGAGGGTCACGGCGTGCTGGTGTGCGCACCGACCGGCGCCGGCAAGACGATAGTGGGCGAGTTCGCGGTGTTCCGTGCGCTCAGCACAGGCGGAAAGTGCTTCTACACAACCCCTATCAAAGCGTTGTCGAACCAGAAGTTCGCCGACCTGGCCACCGAATACGGCGCGGACAAGGTCGGGCTGCTGACCGGGGACACCGCGATCAACTCTCACGCTCCGATCGTGGTGATGACGACCGAGGTGCTGCGCAACATGCTGTACGCCGATTCACCCGACCTCGCGGGGCTGACCGCGGTGGTGATGGACGAGATCCACTACCTCGCCGACAAGTTCCGCGGCGCCGTCTGGGAGGAGGTGATCCTGCACCTGCCCACCCGGGTGCAGGTGGCCGGCCTGTCGGCGACCGTGTCCAACGCCGAGGAGTTCGGCGCCTGGTTGCAACAGGTCCGCGGTGACACCACAGTGGTGGTGGACGAAATCAGACCCGTGCCGCTGTGGCAGCACATGATGGTCGGCCGCCGGCTGTTCGACCTGTTCAGCGACGGTGAGGGTGCCGCGGGATCGCCGGAGGGTACCCACCGCATCCGGATCGATCCGGCGCTCGCCCGGGCGGTGGCCGACGCCGAACCGCGGTGGGCGCGAACCGCGCAGGGACCGTCAAGAGGCGGGGGCCGGCACGGCATGGGCGGCGGCGGGCGCGGCGGTGGCTGGCGCCCACCGACGAGGGTCGACGTCATCGAGCGACTGGACGGATCCGGCCTGCTGCCGGCGATCACCTTCATCTTCTCCCGGGCCGGCTGCGAGGCCGCGGTGGCGCAATGTGTGCGGTCCGGGTTGCGGTTGGTGTCCGATGCGGAGCGCGAGCGGATACGCGCCATCGTCGACCGCAGGGCCACCGACCTCCCGGAGGCCGACCTCGGTGTTCTCGGATTCTGGGATTGGCGGGAGGCACTGGAAAGGGGGATCGCGGCGCACCACGCAGGCATGCTGCCGGCGTTCAAGGAAACCGTCGAGGAGCTGTTCGTCGCCGGCCTGGTGAAGGCCGTTTTCGCCACCGAGACGCTGGCCCTGGGCATCAACATGCCGGCGCGGACGGTGGTGTTGGAGAAACTTGTCAAGTACAACGGTGAGGGCCATGTCGACCTGACACCCGGGGAGTACACCCAGCTCACCGGCAGGGCAGGTCGCCGCGGCATCGACGTCGAGGGTCACGCGGTGGTGATCTGGAGCCCGGGGATGGATCCCCGGCAGGTTGCCGGGCTGGCGTCGAAACGGACCTACCCGCTGCGGTCCTCGTTCGCGCCGTCCTACAACATGGCCGTCAACCTCACCGACCGGATCGGCCGGGCACCGGCGAAAGACTTGCTGCAGCAGTGTTTCGCGCAGTTCCAAGCCGACGCCGGGGTGGTCGGTCTGGCGCGTCAGCTGCATCACAGCGAGGAGGCGATCGCCGAGCACACCGCGAAGATGCAGTGCCATCTCGGCGACATGGACTCCTACGTCGAGCTGCTGGGCCGGCTGTCTTCGGCGGAGAAGGAGGCGGCCAAGTCCGGCGCGGCCCGCCGCAAGGAGGCAACGGCGCTGGATCTCGCCCAACTCCGGCGTGGCGATGTCATCGAGGTGCCAGGCGGTCGCAGAGCCGGGCTGGCCGTCGTCTTGGATCCCGGGATCGAGCTGGACGGGCTGAGCCGGCCCCTGGTGGTCACCGCTGACCGGTGGTCGGGGCGACTGGGCGAGGCGGACTTCCGGGGGCCTGTCCCTGCGCTCGGCCGGATCCGGCTGGCCAAACAGGTCAATCACCGATCGCCACAGGTGCGACGCGACATCGCCTCCTCCATCGCGGCTGCGGGGATCACCGCGTCGGGGCGGCCGGCGCGGGACAACAGGGCCGGCGACGCCGACCTGGCGGCCATGCGCAAGGCGGTGCGCGGGCACCCGGTGCACGGCTGCGCGGACCGGGAGAACCATCTGCGGTGGGCGCGTCGGCGCAGTCTGTTGATCGACGACGCCTCCCGCATGCGACAGAAGGTGGACGACGCCCGGGACTCGCTGGGTGACCAGCTGGACCGGATCCTCGGCGTATTGACCGGACGGGGATACCTGCGCGGAGACCGGCTCACCGATGCCGGTCGGATGTTGTCGCGTATCTGGGCGGAGAGCGACCTGTTGGCCACCGAGTGCCTGCTGGCCGGGCTCTGGGATGGGCTGGCGCCGCCGGATCTGGCGGCGGCGGTCTCGGTTCTGGTCTACGAGTCCCGACGCGACCACCCAGGAATGGGCCGGCCGGTCCCCGGACCGGCGGGCGCCGCCGTGTCCGGGACGCTGCGGCTGTGGGCCGAGCTGGCCGCGCAGGAACGGCGATCCGGCCTGCGGGTCACCCGGGAGCCGGATTCCGGCTTCGCCTGGGCAGTCCGGACCTGGGCACGAACAGGCACGCTGGCCGAGGCGCTTGACAGTGCGGCCGAAAGCGGCCAGGAGGTCTCGGCGGGAGACTTTGTTCGCTGGTGCCGGCAGGTGATCGATCTGTTGGACCAGATCCGGTTGGTCGCCCCCGATGGGATATCCGGCCCGGCCACCGAAGCGGTGACGGCGCTGCGCCGTGGGGTGGTTTCGCTCGGCAGCGTCTGACCCGGGACCGATCCGCGGGTTCGATCCCCGATTCGGGCCGGTTCCGCGTACCGTTCCGCACCAGAACCAACACCTCTGAGATGATCCTGTCGCGGCCGAGGGGTCGTGGTTGGATCATGATCAGAAGTCACCGCGAACGATGCGACAGTCGGGCGACAGCCGGGCTGGTCAGGGAGGCACGGATGAGCACGCCGTACGGTCAGGGCGGGGACCCGAATCCCCAGCAGTGGTCCGGATACACCGGTCCGACATCCGGTTCGACGCCGTCCCAGTATGGCCAGCAGGGTCAGGGCGACCAGTGGGGTGCGCCGCAAGGCCAGCCCGGATACGGCCAGCAGGCGCCGGGATACGGTCAGCCCGGGTACGGACAGCCGAGCTACGGGCAGCCTGCCTACGGCCAGGGGCAGCAGCCTGGCTACGGCGCCCAACCGCCGAGTTACGGACAGCCCGGCTACGGTCAGCCCGGCTACGGCCAGCAAGATGTCGGTCAGGGCTACGGCCAGCAGCAATACGGCCAGTACGGCCAGGGCTACAACCAGTACGGGCAGGGTCAGCCCGCGAGGTCGACCAACAGGGGGCTGATCATCGGCCTGTCCTCCCTGGTCGCCGCACTTGCGATCCTCGCCATCCTGCTCTTCCTGTGGCCCGGGTGGCTGAACAAGCAGGTGTTCGACCAGAAGGCTGTCGAGGGGGCCGTGGTCAACCTGGTCAAGGACAGCTACAACATGAGCGCGACCGCGGCGTCCTGCCCCAAGGCCGGCGACACCCAGGTCAAGGCCGGCAACACCTTCGACTGCACGGTCACCGTCGACGGCAACCCGAAAACGGTGACGGTCACCGTCAAGGACGACAAGGGCACCTACGAGGTCGGCGTCCCGAACTGAGCCGCTCTACCGCAGACGAATGCCCCGGCAGCTTCCCGCCGGGGCATTCGCCATCTCGGAGTAGCGCATGTGGAATCACTGCACCTGGCGCTCACCCTGTCCGGGAGTGTGCCTGGCGGAGAGTGCCATGTCTGGGGTGTGCACTTCATGTTCCGGCACCGATGGATATACCCGCCGTCGGCTGCACGTTCACGGACTGGACAGCCACGAACGCCATAATGGGTGAGGCCCGGCCAAGTATGAGTTGGCCGGGCCTCTTTCGTCCACGGTGACACGAACCGTGAACGCCAGTCGGCTCGCCAGCCCGCTCGCTTCGTCTCCGCGAGTCCGGCGGATCGCTCCGCCAGTAGGGACCTCGATTGTCGTCCGGCCCGCTCTCCCTTGCGGGAGTGCGTAAGTGATGTCTACGGCAGTGAAGCCACGGTCCGCAAGGGATGCGCCGAACTTTTTCATTCCGAACGGCGTGTCGACGTGACACGCCGTCATCACCCCCAGCCGTGTCCCAACAGTCACGGATTGCTTCTGCGCCAACGGTTTCACAGCCGCCCTGGGCGCCGACCCATCGGCTCCGCGGCGGGTGAGAGACGGCGGGTCAGAGCCTCAGAAGCTCATTGCGAGCTGCGGCACGCAGCGGGTGTGCGGTGGCGGGAAACGGGACCCGAGCCACGAGCAGTCGCTGCGGCACCCGGGTGCTGCTGCGCAGCAGGCGGTTGAAGAACAGGGACGGGAATGACGGCGTGTCGCGGGAGAGGTCGGCGACGTCCGGTCTTGGATGTGGGTGAGCCCCGGCCACGTATGAGTTGGCCGGGGCCCAGGAGTTCGCGGCGAGACGACCCTGCCGGGGAAGGGCAGCTGCGCGATGTCCGACGGTGAGCCGGCGCAGGTGCCGGCGTGAGGCCGCGCCTGCTGACCAACGCCCGGGTGGTCGATGTCATGACCGGCGGCATTCGGGAGGGCGCAGCCATCGTCCTGCGGGATGGGCTGATCGAGTCCGTTGTCGACGCCACAGCGCCCGTGCCTCCGGACGCCGAGATCGTGGACGTCGCCGGTCGCTACGTCGTTCCGGGAATCGTCACCGTGCACACTCATCTGTCGATCTTGTTCCCGTTCTCCGACACCGACGAGAAGGAGGATCCGGCGCTCACCGCATTCCGAGCGGCGGCCCGCGCCGCGGCGGCGCTGCATGCCGGCGCCACGACCATCAGGTGCGTGCACGAACAGCACGGGATCGACCTGCGGCTGCGCGAGGCGTCCGACCGCGGCTGGTTCACCGCCCCGCGCATCCTGGCCGGGGGACGGGCGCTGTCCACGCCGGGCGGGCACGGCCGGGGCACCGGCTCGGTCTACTGCAGCGGGCCGGAGCAGTTCTATGCCGCCGCGATGGCCGAACTCGGGGCCGGAGCCGATCACGTCAAGATCTTCATCACCGGCGGTCTGGCCCACGACGGCGAACGTCCGCAGGATGCGGAGATGACGGCCGCTGAGATGGCCGCGGTGGTGCGGGCCGCGGATCGGCACGGCAGCTACGTGGTGGCCCACGCCGGCCATCAGCTGGCCATCCAGCAGGCTCTTCATGCCGGCGTCACCCGCTTCGAGCATGCCTACCAGCTGGACGAGGAGACTGCGCGACTGCTGGCGGTGCCGGGTGTCTACGTCTCGCCGACACTGATCGTCACCCACTCGCAGAGCACGATGCGCGCCAAGGGTTTCGAGAAACACTCGACGGCCAATGCGCGCCGGGCGGCGCCCGCGCACCTGGCCAGCATCCGCCGGCTGGTTGCTGCCGGGGTGACGCTGACCCACGGAACCGACTGTCCGCCCGGCGACATCGCCGAGGGCACCAGCGCGGTCGTCGCCGAGGCCACCTTGATGCAGCAGGCCGGCCTGACGCCGCTGCAGACCCTGCAGGCCGCCACCGTGAACGGCGCCCGATTGTGCCGGATCTCCGATCGCACCGGCGCGGTGGCGCCGGGACTGGCCGCCGACCTGCTGGTTATCGACGACGATCCGACCGTCGATGTGGCGGCGTTGGGCGGCCTGCGGATGGTGATGGCCGCGGGTGCCGTGGTGCGAAACGACCTCGGGCCGATGCAGACGGGACGGAACCGAGGTGGATGACGATTCGGCCGTTCTGTGCATCGGCGGGTCGAGAATCGATGGTTGTTCGCACACCATCATAAGGAATTGGTGCCGACCGGGCCGCTCTGCACGGTGTGACAATATCGGCGGATGGAGCTGACCGACGCCGTGCTCAGCCGCCGGATGATCCGTCGGTTCACCGGCGAAGAAGTGCCAATCGAGGTGGTGCAGCGGATCGTCGAACTGGGCCTGCGTGCGCCCAGCGCCGGTTTCAGCCAGGGCTGGGACTTCGTCGTGCTCTCGGAAGCGCAAGCACTGCAGCGGTTCTGGTCGGCCACCGCGGACCCGGACGAGTCGCCGGACGGTTGGCTGTCCGGGGTGGCCAGTGCGCCGGTGTTGATCCTCTGCTGTTCGGACAAGCAGAGGTATCTGCGTCGCTATGCCGAGCCGGACAAGCCGTGGCAGGACCAGATGGAGTCGCACTGGCCGGTGCGGTACTGGGACGTGGACACCGGAATGGCGGCGATGATCATGTTGCTGGCCATCGTCGACGCCCGCTTGGGTGGGCTCTTCTTCGGCGTGCCGGAGGAACAGCTCGACCAGGTGCACCGGGCGTTCGAGATCCCGGCCGATCGCCGGATCGTCGGCGTGATCGCACTGGGCCATCCGGCCGAGACCGCGCCGAGCGGCAGCACCCGGTCGCGCCGACGTCGCCCGACCGCTGAAGTGGTGCACCACAACCGATTCGGTGCCCCACAGGGCGAACCCGAATAGTCGAGGTTCACATCGTGAGGTCTGCTGTGTCAGCCGTTTCGTGCGGGCGATACGTCCCGGGTGGGACCGGGCCGCATGTGCCTGAGTTGGTCGCCGGGTAGTGCCTTCTGGCCGTTGCGTACCAGGCGGTAGAAACCCGACGGGCCCCTTCACCGGCATCCAGGACGCACGAGCCAAGTTAACGGAAAATTCACTCTCATGGCGGTATCTGCCGTGCGCCTCGCAGGTGTCTGCTGATCTCTGGGCTTCTGTCGGGGACGCCCTGAAGGGCGATTGCAATGAGACTCAGCAAGATGTCGACTATTGCAGTTACGGCACTAACAGCTCTGACCTCTCTTTGCTGAGCGTGGTCTCAGCTGAAGCAGTGCCGCCGACGGCTAAGGGTGAGAGCGAAACGGTAGCTTCGTGGGACGGATCGACCCTGGTGGTCGATGAGAGCAAACTGCCTGTCCTGCGAGATAGCAAGAAAGTGTCGGTGGGCGGAACTCGGTCCGCGGACGGTGGATGCGATTTTCAGTCGCCCCAGCTGTCACTCGCTCCCGGCGAAGTCTCCGTTGTCGCTCGAGAGATTCTCATCGACAACAACCAGTGTACCGCGACCTGGCAGGTCGGGTCGCCCGTGAACCCGAATGCCTTCCCGGCCACAACGGCCGGCCCGGACACGGACTCGATCGCTGCGATGGGCACGAGCCAGCTCTCGGCCACGGCGATGGCGACTCGTACGAGCAGCGGATTCTACAAGGCATGGAAGACCGATGTCGCCAATCTGACCTTGAACTATGTTCAATCCAACATTGCCTGGAATTGGACCGGCTCCTGCGTGACAAGCGTCAGCGGAAGCGGCAACTGGTATTGGCGGTCGGCCAGCGGCTGGGAACCACCGAACCCCAAGAGTTCCACCTTCGCCGGATCGGGATGCGGCGCACGGTTTGTGAACACGACAGGGCACTACCGCAACAAGGGCTTCTGCTTCCCCGTCACGGTCTACGCGCACTATGACAAGGTTGAAGTTCAGGGCCAGGCGAACGGCACTCTCCTCGGCGGCGCCACTACCTCACACTCCGGGAATTGCTTGCCCTTCTTCGATCACCGGCAGCTGACTCGGACAGCCGGGTGATCCCGTGAACACGCGTAACGTAGGGGACAGGAATCAGAGGTGAGTTTCAGATGACCGCAACAGAACCGACAATGACGACACGAACGGGCGGACAGTTTCGGCTCTGGCCCTGGCTGGCCGGGCTTGCACTGATCTCGTCAGTTCTCTCGTTCCTAATCATGCTGGTCCCCATCCCCATCTCTATCGCTCTCATCATCGTGGCCGGGGTCGTCGCCGTGCTGGAGACCAGGGCTGGGCGGAAACGGTTCGCCCGGATGTAGCTGGCACGAGCGACTGACCAAGGCTGGATCCATGTGACGACCTTGGGTTCGTTCGGTCGCCAGGTCTGCCACCGGGTTGCGCCGACGTCGCTCACCGCTGACGTGGTGAACCACAACCGATTCGGCGTTACCGCCGCCGTGGCCTCTACTGCCGTTGGCGGCGAGAAGGGTTATTCGAGGGTTAGTCGGCCACTGCCGGACCGTCCGGTCCGGTGTGTCGGCGCCGACACCGAGCGTTCGTCGGCGCAGCGATCCCAGACCCATCGGTCCGCGCTGGAACAGTTGATGCGGAACCCCCGATCCGTCTAGCCCTTGTCTAACCTCGCCGTGTCCAGGATCACACCAAGGAGCTTGGCGCCCAGGCGGAATACGAGCGCTTGCGCCGGCAGCAGTGGCAACACGGCGGCGAGCGCATACAGGCAGAAGTGCCCGCCCTCAGGCATGGAGAGCTGACTGGACTTGCTGACGCTGAACCAGTCGCCTGGCTTCAGCCCGCAGACCGGGCGGCCCTCCACCCGGTCGACGACCACCCGAAGGTCGGCCAGCCGGCTGATGGCCGACGGGTGGTGCCCGCCAGGGCCGGTCATGCCGGTGTGGTGAACTGCTCGAAACCCAGCGTCGTCAGAAGTCGCCGGGCCGAACCACCGAGAGCGTGCTCCGTGATCAGCTCAGCCAGCCGAGCCGGGTCGGCGGGTGCCGGCGGCAACGTCCCGTCACCGGTCAGCTGGATCACCGCGTCGGTTCGGACGGCCACCACCCTCGGCGCCACCGCCAGGTAGTCCCTGGCCGGTTCGAGATTTCGGCGCGGGCCGGACGCCAATCGGCTGTCGCCGGAGTCCAGGGCGGCCAGCACCCCGGCGATGGACCCGAAGGTCGTGATCAGCGCGGCGGCGGTCTTGTCGCCGATGCCAGCAACTCCGGGCAACCCGTCCGAGGCATCCCCCCGCAGGGTGGCGTAATCGGCGTAACCGGACGGCGGCACACCGAACCGAGACTGCACGGCAGCGGCGTCGTACACCATCGCCCTGCTCATTCCGGCGCCTATGTAGCGGACCGTCGCCGCCGGCGGACCGGCGCTGACCACCTGGAACAGGTCCCGGTCCCCGGTGACCACCTCGACCGGATCCAGGGTCTGGCGATGCACAAGGGTGCCGATCACGTCGTCGGCCTCGCAGTGATCCGCGCCGGCGGCCGGGATGCCGATCGCTTTCATCACCTCCAGCAGGGTCGGCACCTGAGCAGACAGCTCGTCCGGTGCCTCCTCCACATCAGGGACATCGGGGCCGGGCGTCGTCCGCCGGACCCGATGCGCCTTGTAGGTCGGGATCAGCTCGACCCGCCAGGCCGGTCGCCAGTCCAGATCGAGGCAGGCGATCACCCGGGTGGGGGCAGCATCGGCGATCACCCTGGCCATGATGTCCAGGGTTCCGCGGATGGCATTCACCGGTTTCCCGTGCCGGCCGACGGTGGAGGACGGCACCGCGAAGAACGCGCGGAAATAAATGCCGGCCAGATCCAGCAGCTGCAACATGTACCGGGACGCTACCGGCATCCGATGCGCCGGCTCCCAGCCTTTCGGCGGACGCCGCGATTAGGCTGGCGGGATGGCCGCACCGAGCGTTACCAGGGAATCCGGCGTCGATGATCCGGCACTGACAGCACCGACTCCGACCAGCGCGCTGACCGAGCGCATCGAGCGGCTGGCCGGCCAGGCGCGGCGCTCCGGCATCGACGCGATGGTGATCGGTCCCGGAGCGGACCTGCGGTACTTCGTCGGGCACTCGGTGTCCTCGCACGAACGGTTGACCTGCCTGGTCGCCGGCGCGGACGGCACCGCGCGGTTGCTGGTTCCGGCACTGGAACGACCGGGCTGGACCGGAACACCGGTGGAGGATCTCGGGCTGGAGATCATCACCTGGCGGGACGGTCACGATCCGTACTCGGTGGTGGCTGCGCTGGTGCCGGGGGCGGCGGTACTCGGGGTCGACGACCATCTGCCGGCGGTGCACATGCTCGGCCTGCAGGCCGCGGTTCCGGGCTCCGACATGGCGCTGGCCGGCCCGGCGATCGCTGAGCTTCGGATGCGCAAGGACGACGCCGAGGTGGCCGCATTGACCGCTGTCGGTGCCGCCGTGGACCGGGTGCACGGTCGGATGCCCGAGTGGCTCCGAGCCGGTCGCACCGAGCGCGAGGTGGCCGCCGACATCGCCGCAGGGATGGTCGAAGAGGGCCATGCCAGGGCGGACTTCGTCATCGTCGGGTCCGGCCCGAACGGAGCCAGTCCGCACCATGCGGCATCGGACCGGACGATCAAGGTGGGGGACTCGGTGGTGGTGGACATCGGCGGCCCGTCATCGGCAGGCTATTTCTCCGACTGCACCCGCAGCTATGTCGTCGGCGGACCCGCCGACCCCGAACTCGGCGTCGTGCATGAGGTCGTCCGGCAGGCACAGGCCGCCGGGGTGGCGGCTGTTGTCGCCAGCGGCAGCTGCGAGTCGGTGGACGCGGCCAGCCGCGGGGTGATCACGGACGCCGGATAC
>JAABUP010002306.1_pt1 | contig 37413 bp, 40 predicted proteins | sample 5559201 | NCBI WGS metagenome assembly JAABUP01 (sample SAMN10711887, study PRJNA513373) | rock metagenome | isolation source: Antarctica rocks | place: Antarctica
TATGTCTCGCGTTCGCTTGGAAACATAGTGGAATTGCGCTCAGATCGGTATTCCTTTTAGATAGTTGCGTGACAGGCTTAAGTCCGACAGGCTCCTAGGAACAGAATTTCTTGTTGCAGTGCAACATGGAAAGATTAGTGCGGATCGCGTATTTTTCGATGGGTGCTATGTCTTGCCGGCTTGGCCAATGCCTGCATATGCTCCATACCGAGCGTTCCGGTGCTCAAACGGTAGGGCCGTGGTGGGCATGGGGCGAGGCGGTCTGTAGCATTGCAGGGCAACGACGCCGTAATATCGACTATTCTGAGGAGGGATCGACGTGAGTCTTAACAAGAAAAGTCTGCTTGGCTGTACGATGATGTTGAGTGTGGCTGCGCTTGCTTGGGGCACGCCAGCCTCTGCCAATGATGAGCTGCAAAAATTGCAGGGCGACGCCAACCAGTGGGTGATGCCGACTGGCAACTACGCCAACCAGCGCTACAGCACGCTTGACCAGATCAACGCCACCAACGTTTCGAAGCTGCATCCCGTCTGGTCGTTCTCGACCGGCGTGCTGCGCGGGCACGAGGGTGGCCCGCTGGTCATCGGCAACGTGATGTACGTCCACACGCCGTTCCCGAACAACGTGTTCGCGCTCGACCTGAACGACAACGGCAAGATCATCTGGAAGTACGAGCCGCGCCAGGACCCCAGCGTCATCGCCGTGATGTGCTGCGACACGGTGAACCGCGGCGTCGCCTATGGCGACGGCAAGATCATCCTGAACCAGGCCGATGCGACCACCGTGGCGCTCGATGCCAAGACCGGCAAGGAGCTTTGGCACGTCAAGAACGGCGACCCCGCCAAGGGCGAGACCATGACGATGGCGCCGATGATCGTGAAGGACAAGGTTTACGTCGGCATCAGCGGCGGCGAGTTCGGCACGCAGGGACGCCTCACCTCCTACAACATGAAGGACGGCTCGCTCGCTTGGAACGCCTACTCGGTGGGTCCGGACGAGGGCATGCTGATCGACCCCGACAAGACCACCAACATGGGCAAGCCGATCGGCAAGAACTCGTCGCTGTCCACCTGGCAGGGCGACCAGTGGAAGACGGGCGGCGGCAGCACCTGGGGCTGGTACTCCTACGACCCCGCCACCAACCTGATCTACTACGGGACCGGCAACCCGAGCACCTGGAACCCGGTGCAGCGCCCCGGCGACAACAAGTGGTCGATGACCATCTTCGCGCGCGACGCCGACACCGGCATGGCGAAGTGGGTCTACCAGATGACCCCGCACGACGAGTGGGACTACGACGGCATCAACGAGATGATCCTGGCCGACATCCCGGTTAAGGGGAAGATGACCAAGGCGCTCGTCCACTTCGACCGCAACGGCTTCGGCTACACGCTGAACCGCGAGACGGGCGAACTGCTGGTCGCTGAGAAGTATGACCCGGCCGTGAACTGGGCCACCCACGTCGACATGAAAACCGGCCGTCCGGAAGTCGTCGCGGCCTACTCGACGCAGGCCAACGGCGAGGACAAGAACAGCCGCAACGTTTGCCCGGCCGCGCTCGGCTCCAAGGACCAGCAGCCGGCGGCGTTCTCGCCGAAGACCGGGCTGTTCTATGTGCCGACGAACCACGTCTGCATGGACTATGAGCCGTTCAAGGTCTCCTACACCGCGGGCCAGCCCTACGTTGGCGCGACGCTCTCGATGTATCCGCCGAAAGGCGACACCAACCTGGGCAACTTCATCGCCTGGGACGCCGGCCAGGGCAAGATCGTCTGGTCCGACCCGGAGCCGTTCTCCGTCTGGTCGGGCGCGTTGGCGACCGCGGGCGACGTCGTGTTCTACGGCACGCTCGATGGCCAGTTGAAGGGCGTGGACATCAAGACCGGCAAGGAGCTGTACAAGTTCAAGACGCCGTCCGGCATCATCGGCAACGTCACCACCTACACGCATAACGGCAAGCAGTACATTGCCGTGCTGTCCGGGGTTGGCGGCTGGGCCGGGATCGGCATGGCGGCCGGGCTTGGCAACGACACCGACGGCCTTGGCGCGGTCGGCGCCTACAAGCAGCTTTCCAACTACACCCAGTTGGGCGGCGTGCTGACCGTGTTCGGCCTCGACTGAGCCGACACCTGCAATCTCCGGCCGCGCACGCGACGCGGCCGGAGAGACTTCCGGAGACTGTTGATGCGTAATAAATCATTGCTGGCGTTCTCTGGCCTGGTCTGTGCAGGCCTAGCTTTTGTTGTCGCCGGGTCACCTGGCGCCAAGGCGGAGAACGAGCCGGTCTACGTGGTCGAAGCTGGCCGTGTGGACCAACACACTTTCAACGGCTACCGGCGCTACGGCGAGTCCTGCCTCCGCTGCCATGGGCCGGATGGCGCTGGTAGCTCGTATGCCCCGAGCCTCACCGAGTCGCTCAAGCACATGTCCTACGACGACGTGGTGAATACGATCGTCAATGGCCGGCAGAACGTGAGCAAGTCGCAGAACAATGTCATGCCTGCTTTCGGCACGACCGAAGACGTGGTTCTGTATATGGACGACATCTATGGCTACCTTAAGGCCCGCTCCGACGACAAGCTGCCGCGCGGACGCCCGAAGCGCATCGGCGATGACAGCTAGGCTGGTGGCTGGCCAAAGGCGGCCCTTTGGCCAGGCATGGCTGCATGGGGAGCGGGCATGGTTCGCCTTCGTTCTGGCCGTGTCGCTGCTGGCCGGCTTGCCTGCGCAGGCGCAGCGGGCCGAGATGGTTTCGCGCACTGAACTGCGCGTCTGCGCCGATCCGAATAATCTTCCGTACTCCAATGAAGCGCGCCAAGGGTTCGAGAACCGGATCGCCGAAATTATCGGCGCGGACCTGGAACTGCCAGTTACCTACGTGTGGTTCCCGCAGGTCACGGGTTTCGTGCGCAACACGCTACGCGCCCGCGAGTGCGACCTGGTCATGGGCGCTGTCAGCGGCGACGGGATCATGGACAGCACCAATCCGTACTACCACACGGGCTACATGATGGTGACGCGGACTGCTGACGGGATTGCCGCGCGCTCGGTGGGCGACCCGGCCCTGGCAGGCAAGAAGTTCGGCGTGATCGCCGCGACGCCGCCGACCGATCTCTTGGTGCGCCACCATCTGATGGACCAGGTGCGGCCCTATGCGCTGCGGGTCGACACCCGCATCAGCAACCCGCCGCGCGCCATGCTGCAGGATCTGGTCGACGGCCAGATCGACGTCGCCTTGGTTTGGGGGCCTACGGCCGGGTATGCGATCAAGCAGGACCACTTGCCGCTGACGGCGGTGTTCATTGAGCCGGAGCCGGATGCTCCCCGGCTGGACTACCGCGTCGCCATGGGGGTGCGCGCGAACGAGCCGGAGTGGCGTCGGCGCGTCAATCAGGCAATTGGCAAGCACAAGGCCGAGATCACCACGGTGCTGGCGGACTACGGCATGCCGATAATGGACGAGCAGGGCCAATCCGCACAAGGCAAGCCGACGCCTTGAGGCTTGCGGCGGTTTCGCTGGCTGCTGGTCTGGTTGCCGTGCCGGCCTATGCGGACCCTGAGGTGCCGGTGCCGCCGGCCTATCGTTTGGACGACTATCGCGCGCCGGTACCTGATACGGTGCCGGGCGCCGAAGTTCTGCACATCCCGGCGATGCAGCAGCGGGTGGCCCAGCGTGACGCGGTGCTGATCGACGTGCTGCCTGCGCCGCGCCGGCCGGCGGGCATGCGTCCGGGGACGCCATGGCTGCCTGCCCGCCATCCGAGCCTTCCCGGCAGCATGTGGTGGCCGGAGGTCGGGCGAGGCGAGCTTCCTGAGACGGTGAAGGTGCGGTTGCGGCAGCGCCTGCGGGATGTCACGCAGGATGATCCTGCCCGGTTGGTTGTCTTCTACTGCCTTGCGGACTGCTGGATGAGTTGGAACGCTGCCCGCCGTGCCGGAGAGATGGGCTTCCATGCCGCGTGGTTTCCGGAGGGCGTGGACGGCTGGCGGGCGGTTGGCCTGCCGACGCAGGACATCTTGCCGGAGGAGTTCGAGTGATGTCTGCAATCCCACTACATAGCCGCTTTTGAGCCTTCTCGAACCTTCGTCATCTCTGGATCGTGGAGCTTACCCAGACGGCATCGATCTGGAGCAGGACAGAATGGCCAGGAGCGGACCGAGTGGCACAGAAGGCTATTCCGACGAGGTTGACGCTCCTGTGCAGCAGTACGAGAGCATTTCCTTTACCGATATCCATGCACCCATCATGCACCTCGTCCCGCATTCACCGGCGCGGGTGCTCGACATAGGTGCAGGAACAGGGCGGGATGCCACGGGTTTCGCCGCTCTGGGACACTCCGTTACGGCGGTCGAGCCGACAGCAGAACTGCTGACACGCGCGATCGAGTTACACGCCTCGCCGCGTATAGAGTGGTTGGACGATAGCCTGCCGGAACTTTCGCTTCTCTTCGGACGGTGCGAGACGTTCGACGTCGTGATGCTCACAGCCGTTTGGATGCATTTGGATGAGCAGCAAAGGCAGCGCGCCATGCCGCGGGTTGCGGCCCTGGTCCGGCCCGGCGGCGCGATGATGATCTTGCTCCGTCACGGGCCGGTGCCTAAAGGCCGCCGCATGTTCAACGTGACTGCGGCTGAAACGATAGAACTTGCGCAGGCACAGGCAATGACCTGCGTGCAGCATCTGGAAGTTGGAGACGGTCTGCTCAAGCGGCGCGGCGTCACTTGGGACCGGCTCGCGTTCCGTAAGGATGATCATCCCGGCTAGGACATCACCCGCCAGGGCCGCCTTGCACCAAAAGCAGCCATCATATCATGTTAATGACATAACAGAACTGCGCCAGCCTAATCCCCCAGCCCACGCTGCAACGCCTGCGCCAAGGCACCAAGCTTCGCCTCCATCTGCACCGGCGCCTCGCAAGCATAGCGGATCGTGCGCTCGATTTGCTCGTATTCGCGGATCAGGAACCCGCGCCGGCTGACAATCTCCTCGCGCTGTGCGGCCGGGGCGTCAGCCGGCAGGGCGCGGAGTTCGGCGGTGACGCGCGACGTCAGCTCGGTCAGCGTGCGCTGGCGCTGCGCCACGCCGCGCAGGCGGTCGATGACCTGCGCACGCTGCGCGTTGGTCTCGTCCACCAGCCCGGCAAACACCTGCGCCGAAACGGCGGGCCGGTCCGGTGCGGGCACCGTCGCCATGAACTGATCCAACCGCGCCGCGCCGTCCTGCGCGGACACCCCGCGCGGGGCCGCAGCGGCAACAACTGCGGCGACCCGCGACTCGACGCGCCAATCGCCCACCGCGTCGTGCCCACCCCACAGCGTGCTGGCGGTCAGGGTCGGGACCAGCCGCTGCACGCAGGGCCAATCCGGATCAGCGGGCGGCCCCGCGGCCCCAAGAACCAGCGCGCATGCGCCCAGAAAGATCGTCCTGGACAGCCTCATTCCGCCCCGGCCCGCCGCGCCATCAAGCCGCGGCCCGGATCGTATCCCACCACCGCCGCCGCCATGAACGCCGCCGTGCAACCGATGACGACAGCAGCAGAAAGCCAGTCGATACGGCCATAGAGCGCGAACCGGATCAGCTCGGTTGCCGAGGTGAACGGGTTCAACTGGCAGACCCACCACAGGAACAAGCTGCTCTCCTTCACGCGCCACAGCGGATACAGCGCAGAGGAGGCGAAGAACATCGGGAAAATGACGAAATTCATCACCCCGGCAAAGTTCTCCAACTGCCGGATGAACGACGACATCACCAACCCCAGCGCCCCCAGCATCAGCCCCGACAGGACCAACGCCGGCAACACGGCGAAATAACCGATGGCGGGCGGCTCGATCTCCCAGAACCACGCGATGCCCAGGAAAATATACGACTGCACAACCGCCACCGCGACACCCGCCAGCAGCTTCGACAACAGCAGGAACCAGCGAGGGAACGGGCTGACCATCAGGGTTTTCATGCTGCCCATCTCGCGGTCGTAGACCATCGACAGGCTGCTCTGCATGCCGTTGAACAGCTCGATCATCGCGATCAGGCCCGGCGCGATATAGACCTCGTAGGGGATGTACGTCTCGTAGGGTGGGATGATCGACACTCCCAGCACGAAACGGAAGCCGGCGGCGAAGATCGCCAGCCACACCAGCGGGCGCACCAGGGCCGAAATGAACCGGCCGCGCTGATGCACCCAGCGCAGGCCCTCCCGGCGTATGATGCCGGCCATGCAGCGCGCATAGGCCGGCGGTGCCAGGCGGCGAACCTCAGTTCGCAGCATGGCAGTTCGCAGCATGGGAGCTTGCAGCATGGGTCAACCCCTCGAACGCGCCCTTCAGGTCCGTGGCGCCAGCCTGTGCCACGACATCGGCAACCGGCCCGCTCGCCAGCACGCGGCCCTTGTGCAGCACCACGACGCCAGCGTCCCCGCCGGCCTCGTCGATCAGGTGCGTCGCCCACAGCACAGCGAGGCCGCGCTCACGGCACAGGCGGCGCACGTGGTCCAGCAGGAAGGCGCGGCTCGCCATGTCCAGCCCGGCGGTCGGCTCGTCCAACAGCAGCAGCGCCGGCTCATGGACCAGGGCGCGGGCCAGCTCCACCCGGCGCTTCTGCCCGCCGGACAGCAGGCGCACCCGGTCGCGCGCGCGCTCCGCCAGCCCCACCCGCGCCAGCTCGTCCCGGATACGCGGAGCCGCCGTGGCCGCCGCCATGCCGTGCAGGGCGGCATGGTATTCGAGGTTCTGCCGCACCGTCAGGTCGAGGTCGAGCGTCGGCTGCTGGAACACCACGCCCATCCGCGCCAGCGCCGCCGAGGCGTCGGCACGGAACGGTTGGCCGAACACCGCGATGTGGCCCTGGTGCGCGTGGTAGAGCCGGGTGATCAGCGCGAACAGCGTCGTCTTGCCGGCGCCGTTCTGGCCGAGCAGCACGGTGAAGCCGCCGGGCATGATGCGGAAGCCAACGTCGTCCAGCACCATGCGGTCGCCGAACCGGTGGGTCAGGCCGTCGACCTCCAGCGCAACCGGGTCAAGCTGGATGGAGTCGGGCACTACGGCACCACCACGACGCCCCAGGGCAGCCCGCCGACCGGGATCGACTTGGTGACGCGCAGCGCGTCCACGTCGATCACCGAGAGGTCGTTGCTGACCCCGTTCGTCGTGTAGAGCCGCTTGCCGTCGAGCGAGAACGCCAGGTTCCACACCCGCTGCCCCACCAGGAGGTACTTGCGGACCTCGAACGTCTTCATGTCCACCACGGCGACGCGGTTGGCCGGGCCGAGCGCCACGAACGCCGTCTTGGCGTCCGCCGTCATGGCGATGCCGACCGGCTGGACGCTCTCGGCGGGCACGCCGGGGATGGCGAAGTTGATGGTGTGCGACACCGTGTGGGTCTCGGTGTCGATCACCGAAACGGTGCCGCCGACCTCGGCGCTGACCCAGACCTGCGCGCCGTCCGCGGTGAACCGGGCGACGCGGGGGCGGCTGCCGACCAGCACGTTGGCGATGGACCTCTGCGTCGCGGTGTCGATGAAGTGCGCCATGCTGGTCGTTTCCGACGTGTTGACCAGCACCCTGCCGTCAGGGCTGACGCCCATGCCCTCCGGCTCCACGCCGACGGGGATCTCGTTCATAATCCGCCCGTCCTTCACGTCCAGGATCGACACCATGTTGTCGTTCTCGTTGGCGATATACAGCGTGTTGCCGTCAGGGCTGAGCGCGAACAGCTCGGGGTCCGGCCCGCTCGGCAGGATGTGGTCGACGGTCAGGGTGGCGGTGTTCAGCACCTCGATATGGTCGCTGTCGCTGGTGCAGATATATAGGCTGCGGCCATCCTTGCTGGCGACGATGCCGCGTGGGCGGTCGCCGACCTTGATGGTCGCTATGACCGCCAGCGTCGCGCCGTCGATGACGGTGATCGTGTTGTCCTTCTCGTTCGACACGAACAAGCGTTCGGCCCGCGCCGCCGCGGTGGTGAGCAGCAAGGCGCACAGCGCCCCGGTTATGGTCCGAGCTATAGTTTGCATGTCGTCTCCGGCTGGTCGATGCCGAGTGTGTCCAACTCGGAGAACTGGTGCAAATAGCCCGGCTGCGGGCTGACGGAAACCAAGCTGCGCGCGTCGGCCAGCAGCACCGGCTGGCGCAACTGGCCGTCCCATGGGCGGAAGGTGAGGCGGGAACCCTTGAACGCCGCCAACTCGAACTTCGGGCTGCGCAGGTAGGCGGCGATGGCAGCGGGGTCGGCGCCGGGTCCGCGGCTGGCCGCCTCGCCCACGGCGCGCACCGCCATCCAGGCGCCGAAGTCGCGCGGGGTCATCCAGCGGCCGGCCTGCTTCTGGAAGCGGGCCTGCAACTGGGTCGCGCCCCACTGCTCGAACGGCCGCGCCCAGGCGCCGGGGACCAGGCCCTGGGTGCCGGCGACGGGCCGCGGGTCCGTGGTGCGGAACGCCAGGTCGTCGCCAAACTCGCCGCCGGCGTCGGCCACCACCAGCACGTCGTAGGACAGGCCCTGGGTGAAGCGCGCGACCTCGGCGCCAATGGTGACGTGGCCGGTGTCGGTGCGTTGCGCGCCGGGCTCGAAGGTCCAGGGCTTGTCGGCGACGACGCGCATCTGGAACTTGCGGGCGGACCGGCGCAGCGCGTCGGCATAGGCCGCGTCGGCGTCGCCATGGCCCTGCACCAGCAGCACGTTGCGCCAGCGCTTGACCGCAAGGAACTGCATCAGCGCGTCCGCCAGCATCGCCCGGCTCGGCAGCAAATGCAGCACGCGCGCCCGGCAGTCTGCGCCGCGCAGGCTGTCGTCCTCCGATGTGGCGTCAAGCAAAATAGCGTCCCGCGCCTCCGGCAGGTCGGCGACCCGCAGCAGCAGCGGCGCCGGCAGGTCGGTGACGATCACCCGCTCGCCCGCTGTCAGCATCGTGCGGGCCGCGGCCAGCACGGCGTCGGCGTCCGGTTGCAGCGACTCGTGCAGGGTGTAGGTCTGGTTCAGGAACCGCCCGGTCGTCTGGTCATCGGTCAGCGCGAGGCGTGCGCCCTGCACGCCCTCGTCGGTCGGGGGCGGGTCGAGCGCCACCTGCGGCCCCACATGTTTCGGCGCCAGGGCGAGGTAGCCGATGCCCACCGTCACAGGCTCCGCTGCGAACGCAGGCGCGGCCACGAGGAACGCCAGGGCCAGGGCGATTGAACCGGGAAGCGCCGGCATCCGTTTCTCCCAAGGGCCGCGTTCCGCTTGCGGCCTTGGTCGAGTGTGGCCCGCCCCCGCCGGCTTGTCAGCCCCTCCCGGAGCGTCACATCCATGTATCAAGCGGGGGGCCGGGCAAATCTGGCTCGATTGACCCGGGCGGACCCCGCCCGATTGACATTGATCCGCGGTGTGCGCGCATAAGCGCAACCGGGACCGCTCAGGGAGGGGCCGCATGCACTACGGACGCCGCACGTTGCTGCTGATGCCGCTCATGGCAGCGTTGCCGGTGGCCATGTCGCAGTCGGGCGGGGCACGCGCGGCCGGTCCGCCCATCCGCATCGGCACCCTGCGGTTCGGCAGCGTAGCGTGGGAGCTGGACGTCATGCGGGCGCATGGCCTCGACACGGCGGCCGGCGTCGCGATTGAGCTGGTGGAGTTCGCAGCCGCGCAGGCGACCCAGGTCGCGTTGCAGGCCGGGCGCGTCGACATGGTCGTGCAGGATTGGCTGTGGGTCTCGCGCCAGCGGGCGTCCGGCGCCGATTGGACGCTGTCGCCGACCTTCGGCGCGCTCGGCGCCATCATGGCGGCGCCAGATTCGCCGGTGCGGACGGTGGCGGACCTGCGCGGCCGGCGGCTCGGCGTCGCCGGCAGCCCGTTGGACAAGAGTTGGCTGCTGCTGCGGGCCTACGCGCAGCAGAAGCTGGGCCTGGACCTCGACCAGGCCGCCGACAAAAGCTTCGGCCCGCCGCCGTTGCTGGCGGAGCAGATGGCGGCCGGGCGGCTGGACGCCGTGCTGACCTATTGGCCCTTCGCCGCCCGCGCCGAGGCGGCCGGGCAGCGCCGGGTGCTGGCGATGGAGGACGCAGTCGAGGCCATGGGCATCCCGCCCGGCGTGCCGTTCCTGGGCTGGGTGTTCTCCGACGCCTTCGCGGCGCGGAACGCCGCGGCGGTGCAGGGCTTCATCGACGCCTCCGCGAAGGCGCGGTCGATCCTGGTGGACTCCGACGCGGAGTGGGACCGCATCGCGCCGCTGACCGGCACGTCGGGACCGGATGAGCTCGCACGGCTGCGGGCTTGGTACCGCCGCGGCGCGCTGGGCCATTGGGACCTGGAGGCGACGGCGCGGTTATACGACGTCCTGGCAGCCATCGGCGGCCCGGCCCTTGTCGGCCCAGCCGTCCACCTGGCACCGGGCACGTTCTGGTCCCCAAGCTGAAACATCGCCGTCTGGAACGCAGCCGCCTGGGCTGGACCGCGCGCCTCTGGCCGGTGCTCGCCTTGTTGGCGGCTTGGGAGCTTGCCGCGCGCCTGGTTGGCAGCCGGCTGTTCCCGCCCGTCAGCACCGTCATCGCCGCCCTGCTGCGCGAGGCCGCGTCCGGCCAGTTGGAGCACCAACTGGGCGTCACCCTGGCGCGCGTCGCCTGTTCTTTCGTCATCGCGATGGTGCTGGGGACGACGCTCGGCGTGGCCATGGGGCGTTGGCGGTGGCTGGACCGCGCGCTGGACAGCCTGCTCACCGCCTTGCTGAACCTGCCGGCGGTGGTCGCCATCGTGCTGATCTACGTCTGGTTCGGGCTGAGCGAGGCCACGGCCATCGCCGCCGTCGCGCTCAACAAGCTGCCGAGCACGGCGGTCACGCTGCGGGAGGGCGCCAGGGCGCTGGACCAAGGGTTGATCGACATGGCGCACAGCTTCCGCATGGGGCGGGGCGCCATCCTGCGCCATGTCGTGCTGCCGCAGCTCTACCCGTACTTGTTCGGCGCCGCGCGGTCCGGGCTGGCGCTGATCTGGAAGATCGTGCTGGTGGCGGAGCTGCTGGGCCGCAGCGACGGCGTCGGCTTTCAAATCCAGGTGTACTTCCAGTTGTTCGACGTGACCGGCATCCTGGCCTACACGCTGGCCTTCAGTGTCGTGGTGCAGTTGATCGAGTGGCTGGCCCTGCAGCCGTTGGAGCGGCGGGCCAACCAGTGGCGGTGATGCTGGACGTGGACGTGGCCCGGAAGTCGGTGGCGGGCCGCGGCGGGCCGCGCACGGTGATCGCCGGGCTGCGCTTCGCCTTGGAGCATGGCGAGATCGTCGCCCTGGTTGGTCCGTCCGGCTGCGGCAAGACGACGCTGCTGCGCATCATCGGCGGCCTAGATGCGTATTATGACGGCCGGATCGCCTGGGGTGGCGGCGCCGCGCCACGGATCGGCACCGTGTTCCAGGAGCCGCGCCTGCTGCCATGGCGCACGGTGCGGCAGAACATCGCCCTGGTGCATCCGCCCGACCCGGCCGCCGCGGAGGCGCTGCTGGCGCTGCTCGGCCTTGCGCCCTACGGCGACCTGTATCCGCCGGCGCTGTCGCTGGGCATGGCGCGCCGGGCGGCCATCGCCCGCGCGTTCGCGGTGCAGCCGGCGTTGCTGCTGCTGGACGAGCCGTTCGTCTCGCTCGACCCGGCGATGGCGGAGCAGGGCAGAGCGGTGCTGGCGACGGCATGGCAGGTCCGGCGGTGCGCCGCGCTGCTGGTGACGCACGACCTGGCCGAGGCGGCGTCGCTCGCGGACCGCATCCTGCTGCTGTCCGCGGGGCCAAGCCGGGTGGCAAGGGAGCTGGTCGTGCCCGAGGGCTGTCGGCGACGCGGGATCGCCGAGGGTGCCCGCGTCGCTGCGGCGCTGGTCTAAGCGCCGGTTTCCACGACTGTTTTAGAGTGGTTGCCAGCCCGCCTTGCTCATTCCTGCCAGGCCCGGACGGAACTGCCGCCGAACACCACCTGCTGGCGCAGCGCTGGCGTAAACAGGCTGTAGAGCATCCGGGAACTGGGCGCGCTCACGGCGTCAAGCTCCGCGCGGTGCTCCGGCGACAGCGTGACGTCCAACGCGGCGGCGTTGTCTGGCACCTGCTCGGCCCGGCTCACCCCCATCAGGGTCGATGTGATCCCCGGCCGGCCAACAACCCAGGCCAGTGCGACGCGGGCCAGGCTCTGGCCGACCTCGCTGGCCACCCGGCGCAGCGCGTCCACGATCCGCCAGTTGCGCTCGGTGAACAGCGAGTCGCCAAACGGGTTGGCTCCGTCCAGCCGCTTGTCGCCCTCCGGGCGCTCCTCACCCGCCATGGCCGCATCGCGCGGGAGTCCGCCTGCCCTCGGGCCGGCAGCCTCGACGGACGCGCGGTCATATTTGCCCGTCAGCAGCCCATAGGCGAGCGGACTCCACGGCACGACGCCCATGCCGAACTCCGCCGCGAGCGGCACGTGCTCGTCCTCAATGTCGCGGTTCACCAGCGAGTAGAAGTATTGGAGCGCGACCGGCCCCGGCATGAAGCGGACAGCGGCGAGCGTCGCCAGCTTGGCGGCGTACCAGGCCGGTGCGTTCGACAAGCCCCAGTAGCGGACCTTGCCCGAGCGGACGAGTGCCGCCATCGTTTCCAGCAGCTCCTCGGCGGGAGTCACGGAGTCCCACACGTGCAGCCAGAACAGGTCCACGTAGTCGGTCCGCAGCCGGCGGAGCGAACCGTTGAGCGCGGCATAGAGATGCTTGGCGCCGTTGCCGCCGGCATGGGGACCCTGGCCCGCCGCGAACCCCGCCTTGGTCGCAACGACGACCTGGTCGCGCAGGGACCGCTCGGCGATGAAGCCGCCCAGCATCTCCTCGCTGCGCCCGCCTGAGTAGACGTCGGCCGTGTCGACGAAGTTGCCGCCGGCCTCCACGTAGGCGTTGAACACTGCGCGCGAGCCGTCCTCGCCCAAACCCCAGCGCGCCGTGCCGAAGGTCATCGTGCCGAGGGCAAGGGGGCTGACAACCAAGCCGGAGCGGCCGAGCGTGCGGTAGTCGGTGAGCGGCATGGCACTTTTCCATAGCGGTTGATATGGAAGCGGTAGCATTCCTTGCCCGGCGCCGTCCACCGTTTCATAGTGACCGATATGGAAAAAATCGATATGAAAAAGTCTGGGCACGCGCTGCGCCGCAGGACCGGCCGGCCCTTGTCATTCGACCGTGGGGCCGCGCTGCATCAAGCCATGCTGCTGTTCTGGCAGCACGGCTATGAGGCGACCTCGCTGAGCGACCTGACGGCGGCCATGGGCGTGACGCCTCCGAGCGTCTACGCGGCCTTCGGGGACAAAAAGCGGCTTTTCCTTGAGGCGGTCGGGCACTACCTTTCCGGGTCGGTCACGTCTGAGCGGATCATCGAGGGGGCCGCCACCGCGCAGGAGGCAGCCTGGGGCTTGCTGAAGGCGGCTGCGACCGGCTTCACGGGGGCGGACACCCCGGCTGGCTGCCTGCTTGCCAGTTCGGCAATCAGTTGTTCGGCCGCCGCCGCCGACGTCCAGGGCGAGTTGGCCGCCATCCGGCGCGCGATTGAGCGGCGGCTGACGGACCGGATCGTGCAGGGCATCAGCGCCGGCGAGCTGGACGCCGGGACGGACGCGGAGGCTGTGGCCGGGCACGTCATGGCCGTCATCCAGGGGATGTCCACGCTGGCCCGTGATGGCGCGACGCGCGAAAAGCTCATGCGCGTCGCCGCGGCTGCGATGCGCGCATGGGCAGGCTGAGGCCCGGAACACGCTTGCACGTTTTGGCGAATGGGCAGGCGGGAGCGGCACGCGCGGATGCGGGGCCATGAAGCATCTGCTCCGCCTGACTATAGCAGTCCATGTATGACTTACGCCTTATAAAATATTGTCCAGTCTAATTTTCTGTAAGGTGTGGGTCTAAGTTAAATTCTTGGGTAGACGATATTGTTATTCCAGAACCAATAGGTGTGACCTCGGTCACACCTCTATTTCAGGTTTTTGCGTCATGCTCGGTTGCCTCGTTGATGCGGAGGTCATCTCCGCTGTCATCAGGTTATTGAAAGGATGACAAACCTATGCCCGTGTATCAGCTCGGAAATGGCGATGAGTATTTCGACTCTGCTTCGGTGCCGGACTGGACCAACGACTCGTCGGTTATTGGCGGCAACGGCAACGACACCATCATTGCCAGGGGCTCGTATCCCTTCAGCGCCAACCACATTCTCGTAGCGGGCGGCAATGGCAACTACAACATCACTCTCGATGCCTCGAACAGCGTCGCCATCGGCGGCAACGGCAACAACACGCTGACGTCCATCGGCGGCCTGGGCAATACGCTGGAGGGCGGCAACGGCGACAACCTCCTGATCAGCGATGGCGGCGGCAGCGGCATGGGTCCGGGCAACACCCTGACCGGCGGCACCGGCAACAACACTTTCCAGCTCAGCAACGACGGCAACCTCATTGTGACGAAAGGCGCCGACGCCGCCGACGTCGTGACGAATGGAGACGTGTTCGTCGGCCCGATGGACGTGATCACCAACTACAAACCAGGGGACCACATCGGCCTGCGCAGCTACGGGGCGCCTGCCAATGAGCCAGCTCCCACCCTGGTGCAGGACGTGCCGCTAGCTCCGGACCCGCTCTCGAACACGGGAAGCAATTTTCGTCCAGTCGTAGGCGGCGACGACTATGCCGCGTTCCGAGGCACTTTTGCAGGCATCAACTCGTTCACCGTCAACTCAAGCGGACCCGATCTATTCGTCGTCTACGACACGCGCACAGGCCCCAACGAGTTGGTAGGGAACGGGTCGCTGGTGCTGCTCGGGGTGACGGACAAACAGCTACTGGCAGAGGCGCTCTCCGACGCAACCGCACCTGGGGCCGGTTGGAGCGCCCACAGCCAGGCCAACAGCGGCCCGTCTTTCGACCCGAACGGCGCAGGCCAGAACAGCCCGGCAGTTCCCGCCGTTCTGGACAAGCCGATGAGCACCCCTTCCGCCATGGATCTCATTCCCACCTAGCAAAGCCGCGGCGGGCCGCACCGGTCCAAACTCGGCCACCAGCCTGATAAAGTCCCGTCCGGCATCGCAACCGGACGGGATTTTTCATTGCAAAAGTCGAAATGACGTGCGTTTGCCCTAACGTTGTGGCCGGCCTGGTTTCATCATCCAGCCCGCAACTGCTGAAAGGCCCCGCCTACTTGCCCGCCTACTTGAGCGTCTCAAGGTAGGCGATCACGTTCGCCCGCTCGTCGTCCTTTTTCAGCCCGACGAAGATCATCTTGGTGCCGGGGACCACGCCGCGCGGGTCGGTCAAATAATGGTCGAGCGTCGCCGCGTCCCAGGTCACGTTGTAAGCCTTCATCGGCTCGGAGTAGCTGAAGCCCTCGATGCTGTGCGACGGCCGCCCGACGACGCCGTGCAGGCTGGGGCCGATCTTGTTCTCGCCCTCCTTGATCGAGTGGCAAGCCGCGCACTTGTTGAACGAAGCCTTGCCGAGCGCCGGGTCGCCGTCCGCCCACGCGGCGCCGGCCGTCAACCCCACCATCGCAACCGTCGCCAATACCATTGGATACCGCATCGTCCCTCCCCATCACCGCGCCGTGCCGACGCTGATCTAGGTCGATTATGGGAACCTGCCGGCGAATGTCGAGGCGTTCTACTGTTCCTCGTGCGGCCCGCCTTCGCGCGGCCCCGCGTCACGGGACCGGCGGCAGACCGTGCGCACGTAGGCGTCGCGCCCGATCTCATAGGCTTGCGCGGACCGGCCGATCACCTCCTGCCAGCCGCTGGCGCAGCCAAGCTCGGTCTCGACGTGCTTTGACAGCACGTCCGTTGCCGTCGTCTCGGTGCACTGGTCCGACGGGACGGAGTTGAGGCAAATCAGAATGATGGCCTGAAAACCAGTCATGCTCCATCCATGCCGCATCAGGCACCTGCTTGCGGCCCCTTTCCGAATGCGCCATTGACACTTTAACATGGGTGGCCACAACGGCGCCGAGAGGGGAAACGAGATGCTGGTCGTCACTGTTATGTATCCGGGCGGCGAAAGCGCGCGGTTCGACCACGCCTACTACGCGGAGAGCCACATGCCGATGGTCCGCCGCCTTTGGAAGCCCATGGGGCTGCAACACGACCAAGTGGCGCGCGGCGTGGCCGGGCCGGACGGCGCGGCACCCGCCTACGTGGTCACGATGCTGCTGACCTTCGACTCGATGGACAGCTTCAAAGCCGCCGCCGACCAGCACGGCGCCGAACTCTTTGGCGACATCCCGAACTTCTACGACGGCTCGCCGGCGCTCGGCTTCTACGAGACGGTGGGCTGACCCATGACGGCGTCCATGGAGACACGAAGCCAGCACGCCTGCTTCGGTGGCACGATGGGCTTCTACAGCCATGCCTCGACCGCCACCGGGACGGAGATGCGCTTCGCCGTCTTCCTGCCGCCGCAAGCGCAACAGGGTTCGCAACAGGGCCACTGCCCGGCGCTCTACTACCTCGCCGGGCTGACCTGCACCGAGGAAACCTTCGCCATCAAGGCCGGCGCGCAACGTCTGGCCGCGGAGCACGGGCTGGCGCTGGTCATGCCCGACACCAGCCCGCGCGGGCTTGACCTGCCCGGCGACACGGCAAGCTGGGACTTTGGCGTCGGCGCCGGGTTCTACCTGGACGCAACCGCAGCGCCTTGGGCGGCGAACTACCGCATGGCGAGCTACGTGACGCAGGAGCTGCCGGCGCTGGTCGAGGCGAACTTCCCAATTCGGCCCGACCGGCGCGGCGTGTTCGGCCACTCGATGGGCGGGCACGGCGCGCTGGTGACGGCATTGCGGGAGCCTTCGCGCTGGCACTCCGTCTCGGCGTTCGCACCGATCGCCAACCCGGCCGCGGTGCCGTGGGGGGAAAAGGCGTTCACCGGCTACCTCGGACCCGACCGCGCGGCGTGGGCGGCGTGGGACGCGAGCCTGCTGATGCGCGGGCGCCCGTATCCCGGCCCGATCCTCGTCGACCAGGGCCGGGACGACCAGTTCCTTACGAGCCAGTTGCACCCGGAGGCCCTGGAGCAGGCGGCAGCGGCGTCCGGCCAGGAGCTGACCCTGCGGCGGCAGCCCGGCGACCACAGCTACTGGTTCATCCAGACCTTCGTCGCCGACCACCTCGCGTACCACGCGCGGCAGTTGCTGGGATAGTCCGGTGCGCGCGGCGTTGGTTGCCCTGGCCCTGTGCGGCGTCGTGCGCACGGCCCACGCGCAGGAGCGGCTGGCATTCTGGAACCTGACCAGCTTCACCATCACCAACCTGGTCATGGCGCCGGCCGGTGCCGATGGGAAAGCCGGGGAGTTCGGCGCCAACCAATGCGCCAACGACCGCGACGGCAGCGTGGACCATGACGAGCGGCTGCGCCTCACCGGCGTCGCGCCCGGCCGCTACGACGTGCGGCTGACCACCAAGCCCGGCCGGGTCTGCACGATCCGGGGCGTCGAGCTGAAGGGCGGGGGCAAGTATGCGTTCTCCTTGTCGGACAGCGACCTCACGGACTGCAAGTAACCCAAAGCTGGCCGGCGGGACGTTCTGGATGACGAGTACAATACGGCGGCGCTTGGCCGTGTCCACGGCCATCGCTGTGCTGGCGCCCGCCATGGCGCTGCTGCCGACGATGGTGCTTGCCCAAGCTGGCGCCGCGCCGGGCGACGCGCCTCCCGCAGAAATCGCCCTGCCGACGGTCAATATCATCGGCAGCAGCCCGCTGCTGGGGTCCGGCATCGACCGCAACAAGCTGCCGGCCGAGACCAGCGTGCTGAACAGCGGCGACATCGCCCGCGACGGCACGCCCAACACGCTGCGGGCGCTCAACGAACAGGTCGGCGGCGTGAACCTCAACTCCGCGTCGGGCAACCCCGACCAGCCGACCCTGCTGTACCATGGGTTCGAGGTCTCGCCTCTGCTGGGCACGCCGCAGGGGCTGGCGGTCTATGTGAACGGCGCACGCTTCAACGACCCCTTCGGCGACACGGTGAACTGGGACCTGATCCCCAGCATCGCCGTCAACCAACTGAACCTGGAAGGCCCCAACCCGGTGTTCGGCCTGAACGCGCTGGGCGGGTCGGTGAGCGTGCAGCTCAAGAATGGCTTCACCTACCATGGCGGCGAAGCCACGCTCTACGGCGGCTCGTTCGGCCGGGTCGTCGGCGAGTTCCAGTATGGCAAGCAGTCCGGCAACGTCAGCGCCTACGTCGCCGCCACCGAACGGCACCAGGACGGCTGGCGCAACCTGCAATCCTCCGACATCCAGAGCTTCTACGGCGACCTCGGCTGGCGCGGCGACCGCTCCGAGGTGCATTTCAACCTGACGCTGGCGAACTCGGTGCTGAACGGCCCCGGCACATCGCCGGTCGAGCTGCTGGCCGCCGACCCGGCCGCGCAGTTCACCGCGCCGAACCAGGTCGCCAACCGCTACCTGGCGGCGAACCTGCAGGGCAGCTTCGACGTGTCCAGCACGACCTCGGTCCAGGCGCTCGCCTACTACCGCTACCTGCTGCAGCGCGTCGTCAACGGCAACGCGCCCAACGACGTGGCCGCCAACGACGGCTCCGGGCTGCTCGTCAACCGCAACGGCGATTTCAGCACGACCCGCGGCGGCGGCTTCATCCCCGACTTCCTCAATGGCGGGCGGTATTCGGAGCTAGACAACCAGACGACGAACACCAACAGCTACGGCGCGTCGGTGCAGGTGACGAACACCGGTGACGTGTTCGGCCTCAAGAACCACCTGGTCGGCGGCTTCAGCTTCGACGGGGCCCAGACGGAGTTCGGCGCCACGGCCCGCCTCGGCGGCCTGACGTCGCTGGACCGGGTGTTCATCGGCCCCGGCATTGTCATCGACGAACCCGGCGTCAACACCCCCGTGCGGCTCGTGACCAGCAACGCCTATTACGGCCTTTACTTCTCCGACACGCTGAACGCGACGCAGCGGCTGGCAGTCACCGTGTCCGGCCGCTTCAATGCGGCGCAGGTTGACCTGTCCGACCAGGGCGGCGGCAACCTGACGGGCCAGCACACCTACAACCGCTTCAACCCGGCCGTGGGCGCCACCTACCAGGTCGCTCCCTGGCTCACCGCCTACGCCGGCTACTCCGAGGCCAACCGCGCCCCCACGCCCGCCGAGCTGTCCTGCGCCGGGCCGGCCGACAGTTGCAGCCTCGCCAACTTCTTCACCGGCGACCCGAACCTGAAGCAGGTGGTGGCGCACAGCGTGGAGGCCGGCCTGCGCGGCACGGTCCGGCCGGCGGAGGACATGCGGGTCACCTACAACGTCGGCCTGTTCCGCACCACGCTCGACGACGACATCGCGTTCATCAACAGCGTCGACCTGGGGCGGGCGTTCTTCCAGAACGTCGGGCAGACGCGGCGGCAGGGCGTGGACGCCGGGGTGCAGGTCAAGACGCCGCGCTGGCTGGCCTACGTCAACTACAGCTACACCGACGCGACGTATCGAAGCAGCTTCGTGGAGTCCGCCGGCAACAATCCGCAGGCCGACGCCAACGGGAACCTCGCCATCCGGCCCGGCAACCGCCTCCCCGGCGTGCCGGCCAACCAGATCAAGTTCGGCGGGAACTACAAGGTGACGGACGAGTGGACCGTGGGGGCGGCGGGGATTTACCAGAGCGGGCAGTACCTGTTTGGCGACCGGGCCAATCTTACGCCGCGGCTGCCGGGCTTCGTCACGCTGAACCTGAACACGCAGTACCAGCTCACGCCGAACATCCAGCTCTTTGGGTTGGTCGAGAACGTCAATGCCGCCAGATATTACACGTATGGGACGTTCTCGCCGACCCCGTCGGTTTTTCTAGCCCAGGCGCCGAACGCCACCAACCCGCGCTCCTACAGCCTGGCCGCGCCGATTGGCGGCTTTGGCGGCGTGCGGGTGACGTTCTAGGTCGCGGCGCCTCTCCCGCTGCCAGGCCGTTCCGGGGGGCCAAATTCCATCTCCCTGCAACAAACCGCGTCATCTCGTCCATTGCATCCCGGCTCAAGCCGGGTGAAGCTGTTGCGCGGTAATACTAACAGCGGGCGTCGGCTGAACCGGCGCCCAAACCAGGAAGAACCGTCATGGCCAGTTCAGTCCACATCCATCCGTCCGTCGACAACGGCATCGCGCCGGCTGTGCCGGGCTTTGCCGGCGGCACGCTCGTTTGCAAGTGCGCCACCAACCCGGTGAAGGTCGAGATCTCCGCGCAGACCGCCTTCAACCACGCCTGCGGCTGCACCAAGTGCTGGAAGCCCGAAGGCTCCGTGTTCTCCGTCGTCGCCGTGGTGGCGCGGGGCAAGGTGAGGGTCCTGGAGAACGCCGACAAGCTGAAGGTGGTCGACGCCAGCGCGACGATCCAGCGCCACGCCTGCACCGGTTGCGGCGCGCACTTGCACGGGCGGATTGAGAACAAGGACCACCCGTTCTACGGCCTGGACTTCATCCACACGGAACTGTCGCACGAGAAGGGCTGGGCAGCGCCCGAGTTCGCGGCCTTCGTGTCGTCCATCATCGAGTCCGGCACCAAGCCCGACCAGATGGGCGCGGTCCGCGGCCGGCTGCGCGAACTCGGCCTTGAGCCGTACGATTGCCTGTCCCCGCCACTGATGGACCTGATCGCAACCTCCGTGGCCAAGCAGAAGGGCACGCTGGCGACGTGATCATTCAGGGTTAATTGCCCCCTGGCGCCGTCCGCCATTCCGCGCGATCCTGTCGCCAGTGCGCGACAGTCGCGCGGGCCAGTGCGAGGCACTATCCGAGATGGAGACGCCACATGCTGCACATACGCCGGCGACGCTTGATCGCCACCCTGGCCACCGCCGCGGCGGGCCTCGCGACTCACCGCGCCCAGGCGCACGGCCCGACGCGGCAAAAGGTCACGCAAACCATCGACATCGCCCGCACCCCGGACCAGGTCTGGGCCATCGTCGGCAATTTCGACTCCATCGCCCGCTGGCACCCGCTCATTGCGTCCAGCACAGCGGACCACGGCAACGAGATCGGCTCCAAGCGCACGATTACTCTCAAGGCCGAGGGCGAGCCGCACTTCGACGAGGAACTGGCCAAATACGACGCCGCCGCCCACAGCTACCAATACCGGATCGAGAAGGTGGACCCGAAAGTCCTCCCAGTGACCAACTACACCGCCTGGTTCGAGGTGCAGGACAACCCGGCCGGCGGCTGCACCGTCGAGTGGCGGGCGGCGTTCTACCGCGGCTACCCGTTGAACGACCCGCCGCCCGAGCTGAACGACGCCGCCTCGGTCAAGGCAGTGACGGGCGTGCTCCGCGCCGGGCTCGACAACATCAAGGCCATCGCCGAGCGCGCTGGTTGAGGTTCGCCCTCGCCTGCCTGGCCCTGCTGATGGCGCCGGAGCCGGCAGGGGCCGCGCTGGCCTACGTCACCAACCAAGGCGACAACACGGTTTCGGTCGTGGACACAGCGGCCGGCGCCGTCGTCCAGACCATCGGCGTCGGGGCAAAACCCGCCGGGGTGGCGGTGGCGGCCGATGGGCAGCGCATCTACGTGACCAACCCCGAAGGCCACAGCGTCAGCGTCCTGGAACGCAGGGACGGCAAGCTTTCCATGCTCGCCGAGGTCCCGGCCGGCGCCGGGCCGCTCGGGGTCGCGGTCAGCCCGCGCGACGGCCGGGTGTTCGTGGCCGACTGGTACGGCGACACCGTCGCCGTCCTGGACCCGGCCGAGCTGGCGCGCGTCGGCACAATCAAGGTCGGACAGTCGCCCTCCGGCCTCGCCGTCGACCCGGCCGGCGCGCGGCTCTATGTCGCCAACCGCGAGAGCGACACTCTGTCCGTCGTCGACCTCGCGACGCTCGCGACGCTCGCGACCGTGCCCGTCGGCCACGCGCCGTTCGGCGTGACGATACAGGGAGGCCGGGTGTTCGTCGCCAACGTGCAGTCGGGCGACGTGTCGGTCGTGGACACCGCAACCTCCAAGGAAACCCGGCGCTTCAAAGTCGGTGAGTTCCCCTATGCCGTCGCCGTCACCCCCGATGGGTCGCGCATCATGGTAACGAACCAGCACAGCGGCACCTTGTCGGTGTTCGACGGCGCCTTCGCCCCGCAGCCGGAGATCGATGTCGGCGACTATCCCGAGGGCATTGCCATGTCCGCCGACGGCACCCGCGCCTATGTGGCGGTCTGGATGGACAACCGGCTGGCCGAGGTCGACGTGGCCGGCAACAGGGTCGTCCGCAAGATCAGGGTCGGCGAAAGCCCGCGGGCATTCGGGACTTTTCTCGCGCCACCATGATGGACGGCTGGCCAGGCCCGTCCCTATATCGGCACGCAGGATGTGCCGTTGGAACGGGGAGATGCCATGAGCCGCTATGAAGGCGACGACGCCGAGCCGATGCTGGGGCCGGACGGGCCGCTGGTGGAAACCGTCATCGTGCCGGGTGCGCGCGACCTCGGCGGCTTCGAGGTGCGCCGCGCGCTGCCGTCCAAGGAGCGGCAAATGGTCGGGCCGTTCGTGTTCTTCGACCACATGGGGCCGGCCGTGTTCCATGCCGGCCGCGGCCTCGATGTGCGCCCGCATCCACATATCGGCCTCGCCACCGTCACCTACCTGCTCGACGGCGAGATCATGCACCGGGACAGCCTCGGCACCGTGCAGGCCATCCGGCCCGGCGCCGTGAACTGGATGACGGCCGGCCGCGGCATCGTCCACTCTGAGCGCACGGCGGCCGAGTTCCGCGCGGTCGAAAAGCGGCTCTACGGCATCCAGGCCTGGGTCGCCCTGCCGCAGGCGCACGAGGAGACGGCGCCGGACTTCTCCCATGTCGGCCGCGACGAGCTGCCGGAGGTGACAGGGGAGGGCAAGCGGGTCCGGGTGATCGCCGGCGAGATGTTCGGGATCCGCTCGCCGGTGAAAACCTTCTCGGACATGATCTATGCCGACGCGGCGCTCGACGCCGGGGCCAGCCTGCCGATCGAGGCGGACCATGTCGAGCGTGCCGTCTACGTGCTGGAGGGCTCCGTGCAGATCGGCCCCGACACGCACGACTCTGGCCGCCTGCTGGTGCTGCGGCCCGGCGACCGCATCACGGTCCGCGCGCAGACGGCGGCGCGGCTGCTGGTGCTGGGCGGCGAGCCGATGGACGGCCCGCGGCATGTCTGGTGGAACCTCGTCTCAAGCCGGCGCGAGCGGATCGAGCAGGCCAAGTCCGACTGGCGCGCTGGCCGCTTCGACCGGGTGGCGGGCGACGCCGAGTTCATCCCGTTGCCCGAGTAGCCTCCCGAGTGGCCCGAAAATGACCGCCAAAGATGACTGACAGCACAGCCGCGCTGCTGGCCCGCATCCAGGCGCTGCGCTCCAAGACGACGGACCGCGGCTGCACCGAGCAGGAGGCGATGGCGGCGGCCCTGAAGGTGGCGGAGCTGCTGGACCGGCACGGCCTGTCGATGTCTGAGCTCGAGTTCAAGGCGCAGCCCTGCGAGCGTGGCGACCTGCGGACCGGGCGGAGCCGCATTGGCCCGCTCGACGAGTGCGCCCCAGCGGTGGCCGCGTTCTTCGACTGCCGCTTCTGGTTCGAGACCGATGCGGAGGGCCGGCTCGCCCAGATGTTCTTCGGCCTGCCGGCGGACATGCAGGCGGCGGTCTACCTCATGCACCTGATCGCCCACGCCTTCGAGACGGAGGCCAACCGCTTCCGTGCCGGTCCTGAGTACCTGCGTGGCCGCGGCGGACGGCGGCGGGCGCTGCACACCTCCTTCGTGCTCGGCCTTTCGCACGGCATCCAGTCGAAGCTCGCGGCGATGCGGACCGAGCGGGAGGCGGCGCTGCACGGCTCCTCCGGCCGCGACCTGGTGCTCGCCAAGGCCGGGGTGGTCGACGCGGAGATGGAGAAGCTCGGCCTGCGGTTCCGCTCCCGCAAGCCGGCGACGCGGCGGGTGAACCTCGATGCGTTCGAGGCGGGCCATGAGGCGGGCGAGCGGTTCGAAGTCCGACCCGGCTTGAACTGACCCGGCTTGAACTGGTCAGCCAGCCGTTGGCGCCCCGCCATTGGCGGTCTCTGCCCGGGCCTCGATCATGTCGCGCGCCTTGTCGGCGAGCACGTCGAGGGCGAATGGCTTCCTGACCACCTCCATTCCCGGCGCGAGCTGGATGTCCAGCACAGCCCCGGCATGTCCGGTGATCAGCAAGACCGGCAAGCTGGGCCGTCCTACGCGCGCGGCATCAGCGAGTTCGCGTCCATTGACTCCAGGCAGGCCCACATCGGTCACCAGCAGGTCCACCCTGGCGTCCGATTGCAGCACCTGGACCCCGGTAGGGCCGTCCGCCGCCTCCAGCACCGTATGGCCCTGCTCGCGCAGCTCCTCGACGATCAAGCTGCGGACGGTCTCCTCGTCCTCGACGACCAGCACCGTGGCGCCGCGCCCGGTCCAGGCTGGAGGCTGCTGGAGCGCCGGAGCCTTGGGGAGCGGCACATGGCAAGGCAGGAACAGCCGCACCGTCGTTCCTTCGCCCAGCACGCTTTCCAACCGGGCCAGCCCACCCGATTGCCGCGTGAAGCCATAGATTTCCGACAGGCCGAGACCGTTGCCCTGGCCGATTGGCTTCGTCGTGAAGAAGGGCTCGAATGCGCGCAGCGCGACATGCGCCGTCATGCCCGTTCCGCTGTCGGTCACGCTAAGCTCGACATAGCCGCCCGGCTTCGCCCCATCGTGGCCCACGAGGTCGGCCGAAGCCAGGACCCGGTTGGTCGTCGCGACGATGAGCGTGCCGCTGCCGGGCATGGCATCGCGTGCGTTGACGACGAGGTTCAGCAGCGCGCTTTCAAGCTGGTCCGGGTCGCACAGCACAGGATCGGTCTGGCCGTCCAGAAGGAATTCGACCGCGATGTCCGGCCCCGCTGCCCGCCGGATCAGCTCGGCGGCGGCGGCGATGCAGGTGTCCAGGATCATCAGCCTCGGCTGCAGCGTCTGCTGGCGGGCGGACGCGAGCAGCCGGTGGGTGAACGCCGCCGCGCGCTCCACCTCGTTGCGGGCGGTCTCGATATACCGTCCAGCCTCGGGCACGCGGCCCTGCTCCACCCGGCGCTGCATCATCTCCAAGCAGCCGCCGATGCTCTGGAGCATGTTGTTGAAGTCATGGGCAATGCCGCCGGTGAGCTGGCCGACCGCCTCCATTTTCTGGAACTGGCACAGCGAGTTCTCGATCCGCCCCCGCTCCAGGGCCTCCTGCTGCAACGCTGCGACGGCGTCGAGTGCTGCGACCATCTGGTGGGCCGCCGACGCGAAATGCGCCAAGCTGCCCAGCAGCCGCGCGTCTTCGGCATCGAACCTCCGGCCGGGGTCGTGGGACAAGGCCCAGATCGCCCCGATCGGCTCGCCATCCTTATAGAGCGGCGTCAGCAGGGTTTCGAACACCGGCGGCTTGATGTCCGCCACGGCGGGGAAGCGTTGCTCGGTCATGCGGTTGAACAGCAGGGTGGCGTTGCTGGCGAGCGCCATGCCGCAGGCGCTTGCATAGCGCGGCACGACGACGCCGACGTATCCGCCAAGCGTCCCGGCGACCGCGCGCCAGCAGAAAACCTCTTCGCCGCTGCGGCGTTCCAGGATGCTGATGCCGGCGGCGTCGGTATGGCATAGTTCGGTCACCAGGCGGGCGAGCATGTGCATGACCGCCCGCGGCTGTGCCGCAAGCTCGCGCGTCAGGGCATCCAGCGCCCGGTGCTCGGCTGCGAAGTCCGGTGCCCGTTGCGGACGCCAGCCCAGCTCCTCCGTGATCAGGACAGAGCTGGCATCCCTAAGAGTGCCGGCTCGTCGCCCATAGCGTGACGATTGAGTCATGGTGGCGAAACCTCGCTGGTCCAGCTCGCGTATTGGCCAGCCTGGCGGCAGGTTTAGCCCATGATGACGCTATAGTCACGCACTGAATTACAACCTATGGTCGAAATCAGTGCTGCTTATCTAGGCGGCCAATCAGGCGATGCAGCGCTGGACACCAACCGGAAGGCTGGCGATGCGCGCCATCTCGCCGCGCCTCAACAACTCCGGGTCGTCCAGGGCCGCCTCCGCCATCGGCATTGCGTCCAGGCCCCAGAACAGCGCGCCGCCCGCGGCCAGCGTCGGCACCCCGAACACCCCGGCCGCGATGGCCGTGTCGGTCCAGGCATGCAGCCGGGCCTTCGCGTCCCGCTCGGCGACCAGGGCGTCGTAGTCGGCGACGCCGAGCCGGGCGCAGAGCGCATCGCGCCCGCCGGGTCCGCTGGGGTCGCGCCCCTCGGCCCAAACGAAGTCGAACACGGCCCGGACCGCATCGGCCCCGCCGTCCAGCGCCGCGAGCAGCCGCAAGGCTTCGAGGGAGCGGAACGGGTGCTGGGGCGGGAAGCGCAGCGGCATCCCCACGCGCCCGGCCAGGAATTGGCATAGCTGGTAGGTGTGGGTCCGCTTGGGCGCGATCTCGGCGGGGCCGAGCTGGCCCCAATGGGTCAGCACGGCGCCGAACACGATCGGCCGCAACAGCACGGGATGCCGGCGCGCGACCGCCAGCACCTTGGGGAAGGCGAGGTAGGCGAACGGCGAGACCACGTCGAAGTACCATACTGCCGCGCCGGCAGCCGGCGCATCTGCGTCATCGGGCATTGGTCCGTCCTCCCGTCATTTCAGCAAGGCCAGCGCCTGCCGGAAGCGCGGATGCTCCGCGGTGCCCAGCCACTCGAACACAACCATTTCCGTGGTGACGATCTCGGCCCCATGGCGCTCCATGCGCCGGAGCGCGGCTGCCTTGCTCTCCGCACGCCGGGCGCCGACCGCGTCCTGCGCCACATAGACGCGGCGTCCGGCGTCCAACAGGCCGAGCACGGTTTGCAGCACGCAGACATGCGCCTCGCACCCTATGACGACGAGGCTGGGTTGGGGCGGCAGGCCGGCCAGGCCGCCGTCCCGGCAGGCGTCGAAGGCCATCTTGGCCAGGACGGGGCCATGCGCCCGCGGGTCCAGCTCAGGCACGGTCGCGCCGAGGCCGCGGGCGTTCTGCTCGGTGAACGCCACCGGCACCTCCAGCAGGCCGGCCACGGCGAGCAGCAGCCGCGCGTTGGCGACGATGGCGCCGCCGTCCTCGATGGCCGGCATGAGCCGCGACTGGAAATCCACGACGAGCAGCGCCGACGTCCCGCGATCTATCGTCCGCCCATCTATCGTGTGCATAGGCATGGCCGCACGCTTGCAGATTTCCCCTGCGCCGTCCAATTTCCCGGCCGGGACAAAGCCCGGCTGGGACGAGGGAAACGCCATGCTGATGACCGCCGCCGACTACCGGGAGTCGCTGCGCGCCTACAAGCCGCGGGTGTTCGTGAACGGGCACGCCGTCGAGTGCGTCGCCGATGAGGCGTCGCTGGCGCCGGGGGTGAACGCGGTCGGCGTCACCTATGACTTCGCCCACGCACCCGAGCACCAGGGCATCATGACCGCGCGGCAGGGCACGTCCGGCAAGACCGTCAACCGCATGCTGCACATCAACGAGACCTCGGCCGACCTGCTGGCCAAGCTGGAGGCGGTACGGCTGGTCTGCCGAACCTCCGGCTGTGCCCAGCGCTACCTGACGCACGACGCGCTGAACGGCCTGTTCCAGGCCACGCGGCGGACCGACGGCGTCCACGGCACCGACTACTCGCAGCGTTTCCTGGCCTATTTGCACTACACCCAAGACAACGACCTCACGCTCGGCGTCGCGATGACGGACGCGAAGGGCGACCGGTCGAAGCGTCCGGGCCAGCAGGCCAATCCCGACACCTACGTCCACATCGCCGAGCGGCGGCCGGACGGCATCGTCATCCGCGGCACCAAGGCGATCGTGACCGGGGCGCCGTACGTGCACGAGTTCCTGGTGATGCCCTGCCGCACCCACACGAAGGAGGACGCTGGCTTTGCCGTGTGCTGCGCCGTCCCGGTCGACGCGCCCGGCGTCACCATCGTCGCGCGCCCGGCCGGGCGGCCCGGCGAGGCAGCAGCGAAGTTCTCCGGCAAATACGGCCAGTCCACCGGCGTCGTGATCTTCGACGACGTGTTCGTGCCGCACGACCGCGTGTTCCTGGCCGGCGAACACGAGGAGGGCGGCTTCCTCACCACCACCTACGCCACCCACCACCGCCACTCCTGCATCGGCGCGCGGGCCGGGTTCGGCGACCTGCTGATCGGCGCCGGGGCGCTGATGATCGAGGCGAACGGATTGGACCCGGAGCGGCACGGCCACATACGCGAGGCGATGGTCGAGCTGATCACCATCACCGAGAGTTTTTATGCCTGCGGCATCGCCTCATCGGTGCATTGCACCCAGGACCCGGCCGGATCGGTGATGCCGGACACGGTGTTCTCCAACATCGGCAAGCTGCTGCTGGCGACGAAGATCTACGACATGCACCGGGTCGCCCACTACGTGTCCGGCGGCCTGATCGTGGCGTTGCCCGGCCCTGACGAGGACCACAACCCGGAGACGCAGGCGTCGCTGTCCGCCGTGTTGGCCGGGCGGCCCGACATCCCGGCCGAACAGCGGCTGGAGGTGTCGCGGCTGATCGAGGACCTCACGGTGTCGCACCAGGGCGGTTGGTACTCGGTCATCTCGCTGCACGGCGGCGGCTCGCCGGAGGCCATGAAGCGGGAGATCTGGCGCAACTACCCGGTGATGGAGAAGGTGGCGCTGGTGGAGAACCTGTTGGACCGCGGCGTCGTGGCCGACGGGCGGCGGGTGTCGAAGCAGCCGGGGCGGTGCTGCGCCACCGGCTGCGAGCCGCCGCTATCGGCGGCTGCCGAATAGCCTCTGCTGGTTCAGACACCCTTGCCGCGTGGCAGCATACGGGCGAGCACGCCGTCGTGCCACAAGTAGCGGTGCACCAGAGCCGCCGAGGCATGCACCCCGGCCAGCGCGAGGATGACCCAGCCGATCGTGCCATGAATGTCTTGCACCTGGTCGGGAAGCTCGTGGTTGCCGGGGTCGTAGGCCGGGATGCTGAACACGTTGAAGATGCTGTCGCCGCGCGTCCAGGTGAGGAACATGCCCGCCAGCACCATCGACACAAGCAGGGCATACAGAGCCCAATGCGTGCCCTTGGCGACGACGTTGAGGGCGCCGGCGTCGGCAAGCGGCAGGCGGCGCCCGCCGGTCACGCGCCAGAACAGCCGCCCCAGCAGCAGCGCCGCCAGCAGCACGCCGAAAGTGATGTGCAGCGAGCGCGCGTCCACCCGCAGCGGACCGCGCGGGAACCAGTCGATGGTTTGGGCGCCGAGCCATTGCGTGACGACCAGCACGGCGGTGGCCCAATGGAAAAAGATCGTGGTGGCGTCGTAGCTCCGCGCAGTGGGGCTGACAGGCTGCATGAACTCGCTCCTATGCGGTGACGGCGACTCGCCCTGAACGGGTAAGATGACGCCTGATACACTAAGCGGAAGATGGCTTCGAGCTTCAGGCTGCGAACGGCGGCGGTTGAGAAAAGATGCTGGGGCAACGCCTCAGGGGGCGTGACGAGTGGACGAACCATGCTGAGGCTGCCGCATCCGATCCCCTACCAGGGCAGCAAGCGAAGCCTGGCCCCGACGATTGGCCGCTACGTGCCCGACGACATCGGCACATGGTGCGAGCCGTTTGCCGGGTCTTGCGAGGAGCGTTTGCGACGCGGCAATCCAGGGCCACGCGCCAAAACGTTGATCCATGTCGCCCTGGATTGCCGCGCCGGAGCCGGCTCGCAACAACGGGTCCTTTGAGGCCGAAGGCAAGCCGGGCCAAATGCGATTGCCCTGAGCCCGGCTAGCTCTCGGCTAGCCCATCCGGCCGAGCTAGGGCATTGTAGCCTCATGCCCTCCGCCAAGCCATCCTGACGCCTTGCCCGACACCGCCATGGGCGTGCCGCTCGAAAGCGTCGCGCACATCATCCAAGTCGCGCTCACGCCGGTGTTCCTGCTGTCAGGCGTGGGCACCCTGCTCAATGTGTTCGCAACCCGGCTCGCCAGGGTGACGGACCACATGGAGCACGCCGAGGAACTGCTGCGGGCGGAGCCAGCCGGCCCCGATGCGGCCACGCTGCGCTGCCACCTGCACCGGCTGCGGCGGCGGACCCTTGCGCTCGACATTGCCGTCGCCTTGGGCGCGGTCGGCGGCGCCGCGACCGCGGCGGCAACCTTCACGCTGTTCGTGGGCGCGCTGCGGGATGCGGCGGTGGCCTGGACGCTGTTCCTGCTGTTCGGCGCGGCGGTGGCCTGCACCATCGGCGCGCTGACGGCGTTCCTGGCCGAAACGGCGCTGTCGTGGCACGGGCTGCGGGACGAGGGGCCGCTGCCCCGGCCCAAGATGGCGCCCCGCGCATAGGCCCGGACGCTCGCCGGCTGGTGGCGGTGGTCCTGCCTCCGAATGAGGGCTTCAGCCCCGAGGCGGTCGGCGCTATCGGCCTCATGGTGCAGCGGCTCGGCGCCGAGCCGTCGGCGGCGTTCCGCACGGCGATCGTCGGCGCACCGCTCCGCCATCCGCCGTTCGCCGCCCCGCCCTTCCAGGCAGCGCCCATGCGGAGGTGGCTGCCCATAGGCCGCGCGGCGCGGTACGCCCGCGGCGTCGCCAGCGTCTTGCGGCAGATGCGGCCGAGCCTGATCGAAGTCCATAACAGGCCGCTCATCGCCCTCTCCCTCGCCCGGCACTTCCCAGGCACGCCGGTTGCGTTGGTCCTGCACAACGACCCGCAGGCGATGCGCGGCGCGGCCAGCGCGGCCGAGCGCAACCGGCTCCGCAGCCTTGCGCGCGTGGTGGCCGTGTCGTCCTACGTGGCCGGGCGCCTGACGGACGGGCTGGCGGACGGACTGGCGGACTGGTACCCGCCGCCGTCCATCCAGCCGAACTGCATCGACCTCGCCGCGATGCCGCCGCGGCTGCCGCAGCGTTCGCGCGACCGCCTGATCCTGTTCGCCGGCCGCCTGGTGCCCGAGAAGGGGGCCGACAGCTTCGTCGAGGCCTGTGCCCGGTCGCTGCCGGGTTTGCCGGGCTGGCGCGCGGAGGTCATCGGGGCACGGCGCTTGCGGCCGGGCCACATGCGCGATGCATACTCCAGCGCCGTGCAGCGCGCCGCCGAGGCGGCCGGGGTGTGCCTGGCCGGGCACCGGCCGCACGCTGAGGTCCTGGCCGCCATGGCGCGTGCCGCCATCGTGGTCGCGCCGAGCCGCTGGCCCGAGCCGTTCGGCCTCACGGCGCTGGAGGCCATGGCCAGCGGCGCGGCGCTGGTCTGCTCGGCGCGCGGCAACCTGGCCAGCTTGGTGCGCGACGCGGCCGTTTTGGCCGATCCCGACGACGCTGCGGCGCTTGCGGATGCGATCACGCGGTTGGCGCATGACGAGCCGCGCCGGGCTGCGCTCGGCAGCGCGGGCCTGGAGCGGGCGCGGGCCTTCGACATCAAGCACGGGGCCGCGATGCTTGATTGCCTGCGGCGGGACATCCTTGGTTGCTGATCCTATGGGCGGCCTAGCCGGATAGCCGACAGGCCAGCGTCAAGCGGCCCCTCTTCAAACAGCCCGGCTTCAAGCGGCCCGGCGTCAAGCGGCAATGCCCGCTCGACATCCTCGACCGGCAGCTCCGAAAGGTCGTCGCGCTTGAGCCAGCGCGCACCCGGTCCCCACGGCGCCGACACCAGCGGGTCGGTGTGGGAGGACATGAGCATCAGCGTCGGCGTCCCCACGGCCGAGGCGAGGAACGTGGCGCCGGTGTCGTTGCCAACAGCGACCGCTGCCCGCCGCGCCACCGCCGCTAGCTCGAACAGGGTCGTGCGCCCGCCGAGGTCCAGCAGGCCCGGCGCCGCGGCGCGCACGCCGTCGATCGCGGCCCGGTCGACGCCGGTGCCGACCGCGGCGGCGGCAAGGCCGTGCCCGGCCAACCGCAACGCCAATTGGCCGTAGCGCTGCGCCGGCCAGCGCTTGTGCGGCAGGTGCGGCGAGCAGCCGGGGACCAACAGGGCGAAGCGCTCCGGCAGGCCAAGGTGCCCGACCGGCGCGGTGAGCCAGGAGAGGTTGGCCGGCCGGGGCGCCGGCACGCCGGCCACGGCGAGCTGGGCCGCCATCTTCTGCCGGTTGGACGGGCTTGCGGAGAAGTCGGGGTTGAGGTGCGAGCAGCCCGGCGCCGCGCCGACCCACTCGGGCCGCTGCCGCCGGGGCAACATTCGAAAGTAGCGCGCGGTGCGCGAGGAGCACTGCAAGTCGTAAACCCGGTCGAACCGCTCAGCCAGGAAGGTTTTCCGCAGCGCCCACCAAGCGCCGACCTCGTGCAGCCGGGGCCGTTTGTCGAGCCAGATCCGGTCGAACCACGGGATCGCCTGTGCGAGCGCCGCGTAGGCGGGGGCGGTCATCAGCACAAGCTCGACCGCCGCGTGGTGGCGGCGCAGTGCCTGGAACGCATCCATGGCCTGGATCAAGTCGCCGAGCGCCCCGTGCTTGATGACGAGGACGCGCTTGATGACGAGGACGCGCCCACGCGCCGCCGGCCCAGGGGAGGCGGCCGGCTGCAAAACGCTACCGGCGTGCCTGGAGGAAACCCGCGAACGCCGCCAGCGTGCCGGCGGAAACATGATGCTCGATGCCCTCTGCGTCGGCCTCCGCGTCCTCAAGCGGCACGCCCACGGCGACCAGCAACTCGACGACGAGCCGGTGCCGGGCGCGCACGCGGGCCGCGAGCGCCTGGCCGGCCTCAGTCAGGAACACCCCTCGGTACGGCAGCGCCGTGACCAGCCCCTCGCGCTTGAGCCGGCCGATGGTCTTGACCGCGGTCGCATGCGCGACGCCCATGCGGCGGGCGACATCGACGGTGCGGGCCTCGCCGCCGGTTGCCAGCAGGTCGGCGATAAGCTCGGCGTAGTCCTCCAGCAGCGTGGCCGACCGGGCCTGCCGCGCCCGGCCGAAGCGGTCCGCCTGCGCCGGCTCCTTCGGCATGGCAGCCGGGGGCGTGGCGGCCGGGGGCGTGGCGGCCGGGAGCTTGGTAGTCGGGGGTTGCAGCCGTTCGGACATCTGCTCTCCAGGCGTCAGCGCGCTTCCTGTTCGGGACCCCCTTATAGTCCGGGTCCGTGCCGATGGCCAAAACAGTTCCACCACGTCGGTGTCACGTTGATGCTCCCACACGATGATCTAGTCAAACCCAGGAGTCAGACCATCTTGCGTAAGGTGTAGCATTGGCTGTATTCGAGGCGTGCCGATGCACAAGGAAGGCAAGATGATCGAAGCGCAGGCGCGGACGAGCCTAACCGACCGAACCACGGCCGCGGTCCGGGATGCCCTGTCGGGCCGCCGCCGCGGCCTGCGCGCGATGTTGCCGTTCGCCGGGCCGGCGTTCATCTGCTCGGTCGCCTACATGGACCCCGGCAACTTCGCGACCAACATCCAGGCTGGGGCCAAGTACAACTACAGCCTGCTATGGGTCGTGCTGCTCGCCAACATCGTGGCCATGCTGTTCCAGGGCCTCTCGGCCAAGCTCGGCATCGTCACCAACCGCAACCTCGCCGAGCTGTCCCGCGAGCACTTCCCGCGGCCCGTGGTTTGGGCAATGTGGGCGGTCAGCGAAATCGCCGCCATGGCGACCGACCTTGCGGAGTTCCTGGGCGGCGCGATCGGGCTGTCGCTGCTGTTCGGCATGCCGCTGCTGTGGGGCATGGTCATCACCGCCATCGTGACCTTTGGCATCCTGGCGTTCCAGCGCCAGGGCTACCGGCCGATCGAGCTGATCATCGGCGGCCTCATCGGCCTGATTGGCCTCAGCTACCTGATCGAGCTGTTCGTCGCGCCGCCGGACTGGGGCGCAACGGCACTCGGCACCGTGCTGCCGCGCCTTGCCGATGGCGGGGCGCTGACGCTCGCGGTCGGCATGGTCGGCGCGACCGTGATGCCGCATGCCATCTATCTGCACTCCAGCCTGACGCAGGACCGCGCGCCGGCGCGCAACGAGCAGGAGCGGCGGGCCCTGCTGCGCTACTCGAACATCGAGGTCGTCATCGCGCTGACCATCGCGGGCCTGGTCAACATGGCGATGGTGATGATGGCCGCCGCAGCCTTCCATGGCGGCCACGAGGACGTCGCTGAGATCGAGACAGCCTACCGCACGCTGATTCCGCTGTTCGGTGGTGGCGCGGCGGTGGTGTTCATGGTGTCGCTCATCGCCTCGGGCCTGTCGAGTTCGGCCGTCGGCACCATGGCGGGCCAGGTCATCATGCAGGGATTCATTGGCTTCCGAATCCCGCTCTGGGTGCGACGGCTGATCACGATGGCCCCATCCTTTGCGGTGGTCGCCTGTGGGGTGAACGCGACGCAGGCGCTGATCCTGAGCCAAGTCGTGCTGAGCCTGGCGCTTCCGGTGCCCATGGTCGCCCTGGTGCTGCTGATGCGCCGGCCATCGGTGATGGGGGCATACCTCAACGGCCGCTACACCGGGATCGCGGCGGTCGCCGCCACGGCCATCGTGCTGGCGCTCAACCTGCTGCTGGTGCTGCAAACCCTGGAGGTGCCGATTCCGGGCCTGGGCGCAGTTTAAGGTGTCGAACCTAGTGCGAAACTAGCGTACAGCGGTCTGGACTCAGCAACATGTTGCGGGTCACGCCGCCGAGCACCCATTCACGCAGGCGGTTGTGCCCGTAGGCGCCTGCCACCATCAGGCCGGCGTCGTGCTCCTGGACGATCGCGCCAAGCCTTGCCGCGTCGCCGCCGTTCGCCGGCGTGGCCAGGGCCTCCGCCTCCACGCCATGCCGGCCAAGCCAGCCGACGACATCCTTGACCCCGCCGCGCGCGTCGGCGATGTCCTCCTGCTCGGCGATCTCCACTACGAGCACGCGCCCCGCGAGCCGCAGCAGCGGCAAGGCGTCCACGACGGCGCGGCGCGTTTCCCGGCTGTCTTTCCAGCCGACGACGACGCTCTCCAGGTTGAGCCGGTCGACGCCCGGCGGCACGATCAGCACGGGCCGGCCCGCGCGCATCACCAAGTCGCCGATGTTCACCAACCTTGAGCTGTCGCGCGACGAGTCCTTCCGGTCGGGACCGGTGATCAACAGGTCGGCGGCACGCGCCTGCTCCACAATGTAGTTGGTGAGCGACATGTAGCTGATGGTCGAACGCCACTCCAGGTCGGTGATCTTCCCTTGCAGGGCCGCATGGAAGCCTGCCTTGGCCTGGTCGACCTCCCGTTCGCGCTCGGCGCGGTCCTGGTCGATCACCTCGGCGGACATGTAGCCGTCGTCATAGCCGACCGCCATCGGCTGGCAGGCTGCGATGCCGATCACTCTCGCCTTGCAGCGCTCGGCAAGATCGGCGGTGAGCCGCAGCAGCGCCTCGTTGGAGGGGCGCAGATCCAGGTGGGCCATCAGCGTCGAATACGTCATCGGGCGTCTCCTAGGGATGTCGAGCATTGTAAAGCTGCCATCGGACGCCGCATTCCGGAAATCTTCGCGTACTTGCCCGCGGCTCGTTACAAGGATAACGCCCGCGAGGTCATTAAGCGAGGCAAGTATTTTGATTGGCGGCGACCGATGGCTCTCGATAGACCGGCCGCGCCGGGTGCTGGCGGGGCATCCGCGGACGTTCATCGCGCTTGGCGTGACCATAACGGCTTGGGTGGTCATCGCGGGCGCCTATCCCGGCTGGGACGCGCAGACCCAGGCCATCGCTGGCTGGGACGCCGGCGCCTTCGCCTTTCTCGCGATGGCCCTGCATTTGTTCGCCGTCCGCCCGCCGGAGCAGATGGCGGCAGACGCGGAGGCGCAGGAGGAGGGCGCGTGGACCATCTTCTGGGTCATGCTGCTGGGGACGGTGTTCAGTTTTGCGGCGTTGTCGGGCGAGTTCTCCGGCCTCAAGGAGCTGCCGCGGGTCGAGCGCGGCCTACATGTCGCGCTCGTTGCCGCGACGCTGCTGCTGTCATGGCTGCTGGCGCACGTGGTCTTCACGTTTCGTTACGCCCATGAGTGGTATGACCTCGATGAGCAACGCAAGACGAAGGGCGGCCTGCAATTTCCAGCGGACGACCTGCCCGACTACTTCGACTTCCTGTATTTCTCCGTCGTGATCGGCATGACGTTCCAGGTGTCGGACGTGCAGGTGACATCCCGCCGCCTGCGGCGCCTCGTGCTGTTGCACGGGCTGCTCAGCTTCCTGTTCAACACCGTGATCGTGGCGCTCACGGTGAACATCGCCGCCGGGTTGTTGTAGGTGGGCGGGGCGGGCCCTTGATGGGGTGCCGCGTGTTGCACGCTGCTCTGAGCCTTGTTTTCACACTGGCCACCCTGAAGCCAGCGACGGCGCAGACGACACTGCCAACCGCCGACGTCTTGGAGGAGGCCCTTCGGCTGCCGGTGGGCCATCGGCGGCCAGGACTACGCGCTGGATGTGATGATCGTCCGCCGCGCCGGCACGGACAAGCTGCCGGTCGCCCTGATCACCCACGGCGCCAACCCTGGAAATCCGCGGGGTGCCACGACCGATTGGCTGCGTGGCTGGGCGCATGACCTCGCCCACCGCGGCTGGCTTGCGGTCGCGGCCATGCGCCGGGGCTATGGCGCTTCGGAGGGCGAGGTCGCTGAGGACGCCGGCACTTGCGCCATCCCCGATGTGGGGCGCTATCTCGACGCACACGCGGACGACCTGGAAGCGGCCCTGCGCAGCGTCGCCCGGCAGCCGGATGCGGACATGGATCATGTGCTCGCAATCGGGGACTCCTCGGGCGGAGCAGCGGTGATGGCGCTTGCCGCGCGCAAATCGGTTCCGCTCGGTGCCGTGGTCAACGTTTCGGGCGGCCTTGCCTATGATCACCAGCCGTTCCAGCACGATCTGGCCTGCGCCGCCTACGAGTCCGACCTGGTCTGGAATTTCGCCCGGTTCGGCGTGTCCGCGCACATGCCGACGCTCTGGCTCTATGCCGAGAACGATAGCTGGTTCAGGCCGGGACTGGTCAGCCGAATGCAGGCGGCGTTCACCGGCAGCGGCGGCCGTGCGCAACTGGCCATGTTGCCGCCGTTCCAGGGCGATGGGCATACGGTGTTTTCCGCTGCTGGCGGCAGACGGCTACTGCTGCCGGAACTGGACGGCTTCCTGCGTGCGCAGGGATTGCCGGCTTGGGATGCGGCTCCGTTCAAGCCGTTGCTCACCCGCCTGTCCCCGGCTGACCGCCCAGGGATGCAGGAGTACCTGCGGCAGCCGACTGAGAAAGCCTTGGCGCTGGGGCCAGCCGGCGGTCTGTATTGGTGGGAGGGCAGTGACACGCTCGACGACGCCCGCGCCCAAGCGCTGGCCTACTGCAAGCGAAAGGCCGGCGCCGGTTGCACGCTCGCCGCCGAGGATTTTCGGCCGTTGGACCCGCCAACTAAAAGCCCGTTTTGGAAGTCATGGTGCGGGCAGTCGCTTGCGGTTTGGATGGACGGCGCGGTGGAGCATGAGGCGGATCATGGCGAGGGTGACCATAGCCTCGGACACTTCTGGCAGGTGCTCG
>JAABUP010002307.1_pt1 | contig 37378 bp, 34 predicted proteins | sample 5559201 | NCBI WGS metagenome assembly JAABUP01 (sample SAMN10711887, study PRJNA513373) | rock metagenome | isolation source: Antarctica rocks | place: Antarctica
CTCCTGCAGGACGGCGGTGGCGGCGCGGCGCCCGGAGACGAGCGCGCCCTGGATCGAGCCGGAGTCGCGGTGGTCCCCGCAGACGAACACGCCGTCGCGCACCCGGACAGCCTTCGAGAACCGGCCCATCGGCGGAACCTGGGACGGCAAGCCGGCGGTCACGTCGTACCGCGCGATGTGCTGCCAGTCGCGGGTCTCGACGCCGTACAGCCGAGCCAGGTGCGCGCGGACCACCGGCTCGGCGGCATCGCCACTGACGACCGAGCTGCTGACCAGGACGCGGCCCGGGGCGTACGACGGGGCGGCGTTGGTCAGGACAGCAGTGTTGGCGACCGGGCCGGACCTCTCGCCGTCGAGCACGATCGCCTTCTCGGCGACCGGCGGCTCGGGAGCTAGATGGTAGTGCGTGACGACGCCGTTCATGGCCGGGATGTCCAGCTCGGGCAGCAGCCGCCCTGCTGTCACTGGGTCGGTCGCGACGACGACCGTCCGGGTCGCCGACAGCTGCTCGATGGGGCTGGACAGCTGCAGCACGCCCGTCGGTAGGCCGTCCGCGAGCTGCTGCGGCAGCGCGCCCATCCCGGCGGCCGGGACGCACTGGGTCCCGCGCACGAAGGACCGCCAGACCAGGTCGAAGAACCGGCTGCTGGTGCTGAGCTGGTCCTCCAGGAACACCCCGGACAGGAACGGCCGCAGGAATCGGTCGATGACGGTGTCGGAGAAGCCGCGGGCGCGCAGCGCGTCGTACGTCGTGGTCTCGGGAGCCTCGAGCAAGCGGTCCACGGAGCCGATGCCGACGCGGACGGCGGAGGCGGCGACGAGCACCTTGTCCTGCAGGGAACCGATGGGCGCCAAGGTCGTGGACAGCGCCCACGTCGGCACCCGGCGTGGGTCGCCGACGCGGTGCAGGCGGTCGCCGTAGCGGACCAGGGCGCCGGCGGCGAAGGCCTGCAGGTCGAGCGCGTCGTGGTCCAGAACCTGCTGCGCCTCCGGGTAGCCGGTGTTGTGCACCTGGAAGCCGCGGTCGAGCACCATGCCGTCGACGACATCGGTGCGGACCCGGCCGCCGACGGTGTCCGCGGCCTCGTGCAGCACCACGTCGACGCCCGCCGCGACGAGGTGCCGGGCGCAGGCCAGGCCCGCCAGGCCGGCACCGATCACGACGACATCCGGCACGGCCCGGACCCTAGTGGCTGCAACACCTGTCCAACTGCCACGGGTCTCGTGGCAGTGGGAACCACCTGCCTGTGGACAACGCGACGCAGCCGGCCGCGAACGCTGCGAGCATTGCGGCATGGACAGCGGCTGGGAGCCACCCGGGTACGAGGCGCTGGAGCTGCTCGGGTTCGGCTCGGTGGGCGAGGTCTGGCGGGCACGCGCGTCATCGGGGGAGGTCGTGGCCCTGCGCAGGCTGCAGGGTGTGGGCCAAGACGAACTGCACGTGCTGCGACAGCAGGCGGTCGTGGTGCGCAGCCTGCCGGGCTCCCACCTGGTGCGCCTGCGGTCGGTGCACGGCGACGTGCTGGTGCTCGACCACGCGCCGGGCGGTTCGCTGGCCTCGCTGCTTGCCCGTCGCGGCCGGCTCCAGCCGGGGGAGGTGGTCACGGTCGTGGCTCCCGTGGCGCAGGCGTTGGCTGAGGCGCACGCAGCAGGTCTGGTGCATGGGCACGTCGGGACGACCTCGGTGCTGCTGTCCGCGGACGGGATGCCGTTGCTCGACGAACTGGGGGCCGGGCACCTGCGCGAGTCTGCGCTGGGACTGGACCCGAGCGGAGTGCTCGGGTCCGCGGCGGACGTGTGGGCGCTCGGCGCCCTGTGCCAGGTGCTGCTGACCGGTGCTGCCCCGGTGCCCGGTACTGGCCTGGCTGCGGCGGCGCCGTTGGTGCCCGTACCGCTCGTCCGTGCGGTCGAAGCCGCGCTAGCGTTCGACCCGGGGGGCCGACCGGGTGCCGGGGAGCTCGCGGCGATGCTGCTGGCTGCCTGCCCGCCAAAGCCGGTCCGGTTCCCGCCTGGGGCGCTGCCACCTGCCGCGCCCGGCCCGCAACGCCGTACGTCGCACGCGGCAGGGCGCGGCCGGGGCCGGGGCCGCGGACGCCAGGTAGGTCTGCGCCTGGGCGTGCCCGAGGGCGCCCGGCGCAAGCTGCTGGTCGGCGCATCGGTGGCTGCTGCGCTTGGCGTGGTCGCCCTGACCGGATGGTCCTGGGGCAGCGGTGTCGGCACGGACAGCGGCAGCAGGATCGGTGGCGGCCGTGCCAGCTCCGGCCGGTCCGCTGCCGCCGTCGTGCAGGTGCGGCCTCCGGACTGGACGGCGGTCCTGGGAGCTCTGGACCGGGCCCGCGAGAACGCCTACGCCGCCGCCGATCCGGTTGCGCTGGCACAGGTCTACGTAGCCGGCAGCGCGGCGCTCGGGGCCGACAGCCGGCAGCTACGTGCCTTGGCGGCCCAGCGCCGTACGGCGCAGGGAGTCCGGCACCGGGTGGTGTCCGTGCAGGCGCTGGAGGTGACGGAGGCGACGGTCCGGCTGCGGGTCGTGGAGGCGCTGCAGGGCGGCGCACTGCTCGACGAGCGCGGGGCTGTGGTGCTGCAACAGCCACCCACCGTGTCGCGCACCGAGCTCGTGGCGCTCCGGCGTACGGAGGCCGGCTGGCGTGTCGAGCAGGTCCGCCTTCCGGCCTGAGCCCCTACAGGTTCGCGTGCAGGGCTGCGGTCAGGTCGGCGTGGGAGAAGTGGAAGTCGGTGCGCTCCAGCACGGCCGGCACGAGCCGCTGGCCGATGAGGACGCCCTCCTTGGCGAAGCCGCCCAGGGCGGCGGTGAGCACGACGCCCGGCACGGCGACGGGCAGGGTCGGCCGGTGCACGGCTGCGCCGAGGACCTTGGTGAACTCCCGATTGGTAACTGGGGCTGGGCCGACCAGGTTGACCGGGCCGCGGACCTCAGCAGTCAGGCAGTGCACGATCGCCGCCACCTCGTCCTGCAGTGAGATCCAGCTCAGCCACTGACGACCGCTGCCCAGGGGGGCACCAAGGCTTGCCTTGAAGATCGGCAGCTGCTTGGCCAGGGCGCCTCCGCCGCCGGCCAGCACGATCCCGGTCCGCAGGTGCGCCACCCGGAGCCCGGCCCGCTCGGCTGGTGCGGTGGCTGCCTCCCACCGCCTGCAGACATCGGCCAGGAAGCCCTCGCCGGAGGGTCCGTCCTCGGCGGTGACGGTGTCCCCGGTGTCGCCGTACCAGCCGACAGCGCTCGCCGACAGCAGGACTCCCGGGCCGCCGGCTGCCGCGACCGCCTCCGCGACCGCCGTCGTGCCGTCGACCCGGCTGTCCAGGACGGTTTTTTTCCACTGCGTGGTCCAGCGGTGGTCCGCGACGCCTGCCCCGGCCAGGTGCACCACAGCGTCCCGGTCGGCGACCGCGGCCGGGTCCAGGTGCCCGGTCGACGGGTCCCAGGCGCGCTCGTCCGCGCCCGCGGCCGTCCCCCGTACGAACCGCACGACCTGATGGCCGTCCTCGCGCAGCGCGAGCACCAGGGGAGTGCCGATGAGCCCGGACGCACCAGTGACCGCGATCTTCATGCGCCCATCTTGGCGCAGCCGACCGGGTGTCGCGCGATGGGCCCTTTGTGCGGCGGGCCGGAGTCCGCCCGCACCTGCACCGGTCCTCCGGGAGTGCGGGCGACCGACCACCCCGGTCCTGCTTCAAGGTGTGCAACCCCGAGTCCTGCGAAAAGGTGAGGGGACGGGCTTCCTGAACCAGCCCCTTGCCCTGAAGGAGGAGTCGTTGACCCAGACCCCGCGCCGTCTCGGTGTGGCCATCGTCGGCCTCGGCGGTGCCGTCGCCACGACCGCGGTCGCCGGACTGGAACTGCTGCGCCTCGGCGCCTCCGGCCCGGACGGCCTGCCGTTGGCCGGGCTTCAGGTCGCCGGCCTGCCCGTCGAGCAAGCCACGGGCCTCGTCCCGTACGACCAGCTCATCGTGGGTGGCTGGGACCTCGATGCCAGCGATCTGGGTAAGGCCGCCGAGCTGCACGGCGTGCTCGACCACCGTCAGCTCGAGATCGCCGGTCCCGTGCTTGCGGGCATCACGCCGTGGGCCGCGGCCGGAGATGTCGAGTTCTGCCGGAACGTCACCGGCGGGAACACCGTCGTGGCGCTGGGCCGGCGGGCGCAGGCCGACGCCGTACGGGCTGACCTGCGCCGCTTCCGGGAGCAGGAGTCGCTCGACGGCCTCGTTCTCATCCACCTGGGCTCGACCGAACGCTGGCCCGACCCCGAGGCGCCCTGCCTGCAGAGCCCAGCGGCCTTCGAGGCCGGCCTGGATGCGGACGACCGCTCCATCACCCCCGCGATGGTCTACGCCTACGCGGCGATCATGGAGGGCGTCGGCTACGGCAACTTCACGCCCTCGGTGGGCGCCGACGTGCCTGCCCTGCTGCAGCTGGCTGACCAGCGCGGGGTCCCGGTGTGCGGCAAGGACGGCAAGACCGGCCAGACGATGATGAAGACGGTGCTCGCGCCGGCATTCCGCAGCCGAGCGCTCCGGGTCGAGGGCTGGTACTCCACCAACATCCTGGGCAACCGCGATGGCCTGGCCTTGAACGACCCCGCGTCGTTGGAGAGCAAGCTGCAGACCAAGGGCAAAGTGCTCGACTCGATGCTGGGCTACGAGGTCGAGGACCACGTCGTGCGGATTGACTACTACCGGCCGCGAGGGGACGCCAAGGAGGCCTGGGACGCCATCGACCTCGTGGGCTTCCTCGGCCAGCGCATGCAGGTCAAGGTCGATTTCCAGTGCCGCGACTCGATTCTCGCGGCGCCCCTCGCCCTGGAGATCGCCCGCCTGCTCGACCTTGCGCAGCAGCGTGGCGAGGGCGGCGTCCAGCAACACATGGGCTGGTTCTTCAAGGCGCCGGTCACCGCTGATGGGAGCACCCCCGAGCACGCGCTGCACCGCCAGGAGCGCGCGCTGCTCGAGTGGATCGCCGGCGACGCCGGGCTGTGACGCTTGTCGGGTTGCCCGCGCTGCGGCCGCTGCTCGGGGAGATCGGGGACGCCAAGAGGATCAGGGTCGCGGCGTCTTCGGGATCCCTGGCTGAGCAGGCGTTCTCCCGCGCCTGGGCGCGGCTGGTCGCGGCCGAGGACCCCGAGCAGGTCGCCCTGTCGGAGACCACTGCGGCGGTAGCCAGGGCGCGGCTGGCGGGTATCGATGCCGACGTCCTGCGGACGGCCGGGCTGTCCGCAGGGCAGTCGCATGAGGTGCTGCAACGGGCCTTCGACGAGATGGGCGACGTGCTGGACGCCGCGCTGCGCGACCGGCTACGCCACCGGCTGCGCGATGCGCTGCCGCTGCTCGGGCCTGCCGCGCCGGTCCCTGAGCTGGCCGCGCTGCTGAATGGGCAGCCGCGCGCCGGCGCAACCTGCCCGGGCACGCCCAGGATCATCGTGGAGCCCCCGGAGAGCCACGGCGACCACTGCCTGACCGTCGCCGTGTACGGCGTGCTGCTTAGCCCGCTCGTCGGGTCCGATCCGGTGACCCCGTTCCTGATCGGGCTCGCCCACCACCTGCACAACGTGCGGTTGCCGGACGCGGGCTTTGCGGGCGAGGTGCTGCTCGGGACGCACCTGCCGGACGTGCTGGCAACCCTCGAGCAGCGCGAGCTGGCGGCCCTGCCGTGTCCACTGGCCGAACGGCTGCGCGAGGTGCTGCTGCTGCGCGCCGACGCGGTGGCGCCGGCCTCGCAGGCCTTCCACGCTGCCGACGTGCTTGACCGGGTACTCCAGGTGCACCACCACGCACGGGCCGCGGCCTTCACGGCCACCCAGGCCCTGGACGACCTCGAGCTCGTACATGCTGGCCCGGTGCAGGCCTTCCACCTCGAGGTTCTCGCGGGCGCGCAGCTGTGAGCGTTCCGCCGCTCGTCGATGGCATCCCGTACGCCCGCAGTGGTCGTGAGGAGCTCACGACGCGGGTGCACGAGCTGCTGGCACAGGGGGACGTGCCCACCGCGCGGGTCGCCCTGCTCGCCGACGCCGACGACTGGTGGGGTGAGGCGCCGCCGCCGGACGACCAGCTCGCCCAGGTCGTGCACGCAGGCAGCCTGCGCGGGGCGATGGACCTGCTGGGCATGGGCCGGGTCGCCGACTACTTCGCCTTCCGCTGGTCCGATCCCACCTACCTCGCCGGGCTTGGCCTGCTGCAGCAGCACTGGCCAGGAGCCCGTCCGGTCGTCGAGATCGCCTGCGGCACAGGTCATTACCTGCGTGAGCTGGCTGCCCGGGGCTGCACCGACCTGACCGGGGTCGACGTCGTGTGGGCCAAACTCTGGCTGGCCCAACGCTTTGTCTGCCCCTCGGCGTCCTACGTCTGCGCCGACGTCGGGACGCTGGACCTCCAGGCGCCGGACGTGGTGTGTCCGCCGGCGTACGTGCTCTGCCATGACGCGCTGTACTTCCTGCGCGACAAGGCCGCCGCGGTGCAGGCCATGCGCCGGCTCGCCGGCTCGGGTGGCACGGTGGTCGTCGGGCACGCGCACGTCGCTGACCAGATGTCTTCAGGGCAGCCGCTGTCCGCGCAGGAGTACGCCGACCTGCTGGGCACCGATCTGCTGTACGACGACGAGGAGCTCACCCGATCGCTGCTGGAGGGGCGCGCCCCCGTCCCGCAGCCTCCGGGGGAGCTCGAGGGCAGCGAGGCGGTCGCCCTCGTGGCCGGCGACCTGCTGCGGCCGGCGCCAGCAGACCTCGGCGAGCCGGTGGGCCCACTGGTCGCCAACCCGCTGTACGACGGTGGCGTCCTGCGCTGGCCGAGCGAGCGGTACGAGCAGGAGTACGGGCCCCGGTCGACGTACCTGCCTGAGCGGTGGCCCGACCCGTTGCCCGCTGACGCGGCTCGCCGCCGGCTGCTCGTGGACCTGCCGGTGTCCTGGTGAGTGTGGGCTGGGGCATCGCCGGCTGCGGCTGGGTGGCGCGCGACCACGCGCTGCCGGCCCTGCTCGCGACCCCCGGGACGCACCTGGTCGCGCTGCACGACGTGTCCGAGCAGGCGATGAACCGTCTGCCGGTCGAGGCGGTCCGGCACACCGACCTCGACGCATTCCTCGCGATGCCCGGGCTCGACGCCGTCTACGTCGCCACGCCCAACGCGCTGCATCGGCCGCTGGTCCAAGCGGCGCTGCGGGCACGGATATCGGTGCTGTGCGAGAAGCCGTTGGCTGCCGACATCGCCGACGCTGAGGCCATGGTCGCGGCGATGGTCGAGACAGACGCCGGCACGCTGCTGGGCACGGCGTATGACCAGCGCTGGCACCCAGCGCACCTGCGCCTGCGCGAGCTGCTCGGCGAACTCGGAACCGTGACGGCGGTGCGCATCGCGTACGGCTGCTGGCTGCCGCCCGACTGGAGCCCGGACGGACGCCCGCACGACAACTGGCGGGTCGACCGTGCGCGGGCGGGCGGCGGGGCCGCGATCGACCTGGCGCCGCACGGGCTGGACCTCGTCGGCGTGCTGCTCGGCGAGGACGTCGAGCAGCTGCAGGCCGTGACGCAGCACCGGGTGCAGGCCTACGAGGTGGACGACGGAGCGCTGCTGCACGGCCGCACCGGAGGTGGCGTGCTGGTGGACCTGCACGTCTCCTACAACACGCCCGACGCCCTGCCGCGCCGCCGGCTGGAGGTCCTCGGGACCAGGGCCACCGCAATCGCGACCGACACGATGGGCCAGACCGCGGGGGGCACGCTGGTGCTGCACCGGCCGGAGCCGGTCGAGGTGCCGTTCGGGTCCGGCTCGCCGTTCGCCGCCCAGTTTGCCGCCTTCAGCTCGGCCGTGGCAGGAGACTCCATCTGGCCCTACGACGCGCAGCGCGACCTGCGCCTGCACCGCCTGCTGGTCGGCGCCCTGGAGAAATCATGAGCAATGCCTACCGCGGGCTGCTGCCCGACCTGCCGGCGTACGCCTGTACGAACTGCGGGCACTGGCAGCGCTGGCCGGGCACCCCGCCGACGTGCCCGGTCTGCGCCGACGTCCGCAACGCGCTGCCGCCGGACGGCTTCACTTTCCTCACCGAGCAGGAGGTCGACGCGCTCGTCACCTGCTCGTGGGGTCCCAGCCCGATCGAGGGCGTCACGGTGTTCGGCTGCACTCCCCGGTTCGGGCTGGACAGCAAAGGCTGGGTCATCGAGGCCGACGACGGCCTGGTCGGCTTCGAGTGCGCACCGTGGTACTCCGAGGCGGCGATCGGGGAGCTGCGCCGGCGCGGCGGCCTGCGGGTGCTCGCGGCCAGCCACGTCCACGGGTACGGCGCGCTGTGGCGCGTGCAGGCCGAGCTCGAGCCGTCGGTGGTCTGCGTCGGTGTACGAGACTTGCTGTGGACCAAGGCCTTTCGGGTGACCTGGCCTGCCGATGACGTGCTGCAGCTGGCCCCGGACCTGGTGCTGCACCGCACCGGCGGTCACTTCGACGGCCACTCGGTGCTGCACGACTCCCGGCGTGGCGTGCTGTTCTGCGGGGACTCGCTCAAGGCCGACCTGGACGCCTCCGGCCGGCCCGTCGCCCTGTCGGCGCACAAGGCGTTCCACGCCCAGATCCCGCTGTCGCACGGGGAGCTGCGCGAGTACCTCGCGGTCGTCGGTGCCCTGGAGTTCGGGGCCGTGTGCACGCCGTTCGAGGCGGTTCCGGGCATCACGACGGATCACGTCGTGCACCTGGTGCAGCGGCTGCTGTCCGGGCCGCCCGACGCCGGACCGGTCCCGCTGGAGGAGCTGTGAGGCTGCGGTACGCCTACAACACCAACGGTCTCGCGCACCACCGGCTCGACGACGCGCTGTCGCTGTTGGCCGATACCGGGTACGCCGGCGTCGCGCTGACCCTGGACGTGCACCACCTCGACCCGTACGCCGACGACGCCTTCGCCGCGGCCGAACGGCTGCGCAGGCGCTGTGACGACCTCGGCCTGGAGCTCATGGTCGAGACCGGTGCCCGTTACCTGCTGGACCCGCGAGTCAAGCACGAGCCGACGCTGGTCACCGGGGACGCCGAGGGCCGGTCGCGCCGGCTGGCCTACCTGCGCCGCGCGTGTGACCTGGCCGAGGTGCTCCGCGCCGAGGCGGTGAGCTTCTGGACCGGGGTGCCGCGGGGCGTGGACCGGGACCAGGCCTGGGGCTGGGTCGTCGACGGGGTGCGCTCGCTGGTCGACACGCACGGCGCCATGTCGTACGCGCTGGCGGTAGAGCCAGAACCCGGGATGCTGGTGGAGGACTGCGACGACTGGGCGCGGCTGCACCAGGCGGTGCCCGGAGTCACCCTGGCGCTGGACACCGGGCACTGCGTGGTCAGCGGGGCCCACGCGCCGCAGGACGCCGTACGCGAGTTCGCCTCGCACCTGGGCACTGTCGCGGTCGAGGGTATGCGCCGCGGGGTGCACGACCATCTGCCGCTCGACGAGGGCGACGTCGACCTGCCCGCGGTGCTCGCTGCCCTGACCGACGTCGGGTACGACAAGCTGGTCACCCTCGAGCTGTCGCGGGACAGCCACCGGGCGCACGAGATGGTGCCGCGCGCGCTCGCGACCCTCAGAGCAGCTGGCGGATGAGGGTCTGCTTCGTCAGCCGCCGCTACTGGCCGGCGGTGAGCGGCATGAGCGTGTACGCCGAGCATCTGCTCCGCGAGCTCGTGTCGCTCGGCCACGACGTGACCCTGGTGAGCTCCTACCGGGACGACGAGCAGGGCACCCGCGTCTACGGCGGCGGTCCACCGCCCGCGGACCGGGTGCCGGCCGGCGTGCGGGTCGTGGCGCTGCCCAGCCGCGGCGAGACCGTCGTCCCCGCCGACTTCGAGGGCGACGTCCGAGAGCTCGCCGACACCGTCGTACGGCTCCACTGCCAGACGCCCTTTGACGTGCTGCACGCGCAGTACGGCTACCCGCCGGGCCTCGCTGTCCTGCTGGCCTCCAAGCAGATCGGGGTGCCGAATCTGGTGAGCATCCAGGGCGGCGACGGGCACTGGGTGGGCACCTGCTGCGCGACGCACAAGAGCGCCATCTCCAGCGTGCTCGACCACGCCGGCGCGGTGCTGATCGGCAGTCCGAGCTTCCGGGACGAGGTCGTCGGCCACCACGGCACGGACCCGGCGCGATTCACGATCGTGCCCGGGGCCACCGACACCGCGGCGTTCACCCCCGGGACCCGCAGCGGCCTGCAGGACCCTCCAGTGCTGCTGTTCCACGGCCGGGTGGACCGCCGTAAGGGTGTCCTGGACCTGCTCGCCGCGCTCCCGGACGGGGTGCGGCTGGTCGTGTCCGGCATCGGGCCGGACCTGGACGAGGCCCGCGCGCGGGCGGACGCGCGCACAACCTTCCTGGGCTACGTCCCGCCGGACGAGGCGCCCGCGGTCTACCGGTCGGCGGACGTGTTCGTCAGCCCGACCTACAGCGAGGGGTTCAGCAACACGATCCTGGAGGCGATGGCGAGCGGGCTGCCGGTCGTCAGCACCCGCAGCGTCGGCGTCGTGGACTGCCTGCGGGACGGCGAGAACGGCCTGCTGCACGAGCCCGGCGATGTACCGGGACTTCGGAGGGCACTGGACCGGCTGCTCGAAGACGCCCCGCTGCGCGCCCGGCTCGCTGCCTGCGCGCTGGAGGAGGTGCGCTGGCGTTACTCCTGGCCCGTGCTGGCTCGCAGCATCCAGGCCGTGTACGACGGACTCGCCGGCACGTCGCCCGACCTCGACTGGTCACTGCCGGAGGGCGTCGACGGGTCTTGCCGCTTCCGGGCCGCGGCGCACCTGCTGTGAGGGTGCTCGCGGTCAGCCCGCACCTGGACGACGCCGCCTTCTCCATCGGCGGCACCCTGGCCGCGCTCTCGGTGGCCGGCCACCAGGTCAGCGTTGTCACCTGCTTCACCCGCAGCGTCGTCGATCCCACCGGCTTCGCGCTGGCCTGCCAGACCGACAAGGACCTGGCCGCCGACGTCGACTACCTGGCCGTACGACGGGCCGAGGACCGTGCCGCCATGGTCGTGCTCGGCGCGACCCCGCTGCACCTGGACCTGCCCGAGGCGCCGCACCGTGGGTACGCCGCCGCACCCGAGCTGTTCGCCGGCGTCCGGCCGGACGATGACGTCTGGCGACCGCTCGCCACGCAGCTGGCCGGGCTGTCTGCGGACCTGTGGCTCGCGCCACAGGGCCTCGGCGGCCACGTCGACCACCTGCAGGTGCTGCGCGCCGTTGCTTCGCTGGGCCACCCGGTCGCCTGGTGGCGGGACAGCCCCTACATCCTGCGCGACCCGGCAGCCCAGCCGGGACCGGATCTGCCGCTCCACCTGGCGGCCGTCGAGCTCGCCCAGGACCGGGAGCGGCGCGCCGATGCCTGCGCCTGCTACACGACCCAGCTTCGCTTCCAGTTCGGTGGCGTCGCTGCGATGCGTGCCGCCCTGGCCGACCAGCCCGAGCCGTTGCTCGCCGACGCGCGAGCACTGGCGCTGCTGGCACGACTGCTGCCGACCCGACTGCTGATGACGCCACTGCTGATGACGCCACTGCTGATGACGCCCCGAGAGGACCAAGATGGACCCGCGTGAGCTCGAGGCCGCCGTGCAGCACTACCGGGCGGCGCTGCCGCCGGGGGAGCTGGAGGAGTTCCCCGTCCGCGGCATGGACCCCGTCGCGTGCGCCGTCTGGTCGATCACCCTGCACCCCTCGCCCGGCTCGGCCGGCGCCGGTGGCCACGGCTACGGCGCCACCGAGTTCGAGGCCCGGGTCGGCGCGCTCGGCGAGCTGACGGAGGTCACCCGCTCCGCCACCACACTCGCGCCCCGTCCGCGCCGCATGGCGTCGTACGCGCAGCTGCGGCGCAGTGAGGGACCGGACCGGGTGACCGACCCGCGCACGCTGTGCCTTGAGGCCGGGTCGGCGTACGACCAGGACCGGCCGCTGTCGTGGTGGCCGATGACCCGGCTGTCCGACGGCGACAGCACGTGGGTCCCGGCCGAGCTGGTCGCCTCCACCGACGCGGACGTACCGGAGGGCCCGCCACCGGGCGGCTGGCTGACCACCATCATCAGCAACGGGCTGGGCGCCGGAGCTGGGTCGGAGGGGCGCGAGCGGGCGGTCGGGCACGCGCTGCTGGAGCTGCTGCAGCGCGACGGCAACGGGCTGGCGTTCCGGGCGATGGACACCGGCGTCGTCATCGACCTGAGCGGGGTGCAGGACCCGGACGTGCTCGCGCTGCTCGAGCGCTGCCGTACGCACGGGGTCCAGGTGATGGTCAAGCTGGCCTCGACGGAGTTCGGCATACCGAACGTCTACGCCGTCGGGGCCGGAGCGGACGAGGCCAACCCGGTCATGGTCACGGCCTGCGGCGAGGCCGCGCACCCGGACCGCGAGCGGGCTGTGCGCAAGGCCCTGCTGGAGTACCTCGCCGCGCGCACCCGCAAGGCCTTCACGCACGGGCCGCTGGCGGCCGTGGCGGCTGCGGCACCCGAGGGTTACCTGGACCGCTACCTCGCCTCGACGCCGCTGGACCGCTCGGCCGAGGAGGCGCGGGCCCTTTCAGCGATGGTCGCGTGGACCGCCTATGACGCCGCCGGCCTGCGGGCGCTGCTCGCCGGCACGGTGCTGTCGCGTCGCAGCACGGTGGCCCTGGCCGACCTGCCTACCGCGTCTCCGGTCGGCAGCCGTGCCCTGCTCGACGAGGTGGTGGCCAGGCTCGGCGCCGGCCTGCCTGGGAGCGAGGTCCTGGTTGCCGACTTCCCCAGCGCCGACGGCTCGGTCCACGCGGTCAAGGCGGTCGTGCCCGGGCTCGAGGTGGAGACCATGAGTTACGGCCGCATCGGTGAACGGGGCGTGCGCCGGCTGCTGGCCCGGGACGACGACCGTTCCGGTCTCGTCGCCGTCGGTGGCCGGGCGCCCAGCCCGGGCTGGGCGAGGGTGCACCTGACCCCGGACGCCGAGCAGCGGCTCGGCGGCCCGGCCTGGTTGGACTGGCCCCGCGTGGACGAGGTCGTGGGTGAGCTGTACCCGCTCTACCGCGAACCCGGCCGGCACGCGGCACCGCTGGCGGCCGCAGCGAGCAGGTGACAACCGCGCTGCCCGTCGTCGGCGTCGTGGTCCTGACCTGGGAGTGCGGCGACTTGGCGCTCCGTGCCGTCGACAGCGCCCTCGGCAGCCGGGGCGTTCAGCCCGACGTGGTCGTGGTCGACAACGGCTCCCGCGATCCAGCGACGCGCACGGCCCTGTCCGAGCTGGAGCGCCGCGGGGTGCGCGTGCACCGGGAGCCCACCAACACCGGATTCGCCCGCGGCATGAACACCGGGTACGACCTGGTGCGCGGCGACCCGGTGGTTCTGCTCAACTGCGACGCAGTGCTGCACCCGGACGCCCTGCTAAACGCCGGGACCGTCCTGCGGGCCCGGCCGGAGGTCGGCGTACTGGCCCCACACGTCGTCAAGCTCGCCCCGGTGGGGGAGTGGCGCTTCTGGGCGCACCCGGAGGTCGTCACCGGCTTCGACGGCGGCATCGTCGGCGTGGACAGCACCGGCCGGGTCACCAGCGCCGGCGACACCGGGGCGCTCGAGCAGGAGTCGTTCAAGCCCAACGGCGCCTGCCCGGTCATCCGCCGCGCGCTCGTGGAGCAGCTGCGTACGACGTACGGGCACGGGCCCTTCGACCCGCTGTTCGACACCTACGGCGAGGACGTCGATCTCGCCTGGAAGACCTGGGCGTTGGGCTGGACGGTGCTCTACCGGGCCAACGTACGGGCCGGTCACGTCCGGTCCTACGCCAGTCCGCTCGAGGTACAGGACAAGCGCGGCCGGCTGCGCATTAACCTGGTGGCCGAGCGGTGGGTCAACGCAGCCCGCCACCGGGCACCGGGACCGGCGGCGCGGCAGCTCGCCGGCGCGGCCGCACACGACCTCGCGATGGTGCTCGCCCAGCTGCGCCGCGGGGACGTGCAGGTCGTGCCGGACGTGGCCCGCGGATGGGCGCGCGTCGCCCGCGCGCTGCCGGGGTTGGTGGCGTACCGGTCGAGGCATCAGGAATGGACGCGCCGGGTTGGCGGCCTCGAAGCGGGTTGACCAAGCCGAACGCGAGCCCGGCTTCGTTGATCGCCCTGCCCGCGGCGCGCCCACGAATCGACCTCACCGCCAGCTCCGCTGGGCTTCGCGCGGGCACCGGCTGGGTAGGACGAATCGTAAGAAACCGGCGGCCGGCGTGCGGTCACCGATGAGAGGTAGGCAGATGCGCATATCTGGAACCCGACGGCCGGGCTTGCCGTCGGCATCCTCGCCCTCGTCGGCAGCTTGGCCCCCTCGGCGCTCGCAAACGACCACGTGGCTGCGCCCGGTGACGACGCGGTTGGGTCGGCCGTCAATGCCTTCCCCGTCCCGCTCGCCGGACCCGGTACCGCCCGGCTGAGCGTGTGGGCCCGCAGCGACCCCGCCGGTGCCCACCCGAGCGGCACGGTCCGCGCCACTGGTAACGGCGGGGCCCCGGCGACCGGGTTCACCGTATCCGGCCCGGTGACGTGCCTGCGCGTCGTCGGAAACCGGGCGTCGATCAAATACACGTTCACCCGGGCCGACGGCGCCGCGGCAGCACTCAAAGGCGGCGGGGTCGAGGTCTTCGTGGAAGACAATGGCGACTCCCGACGCAGGCCTGACGCCAACGCGTTCGGGGCACCGATGCCGGCAGGTGCGTTCCAGGCCAGCCAGCCGACAAGCTGCGACGACCCCAACACCGGCGACTACACCCCGGTCAGGTCCGGCGGCTACACCATCCACAACCAGCCCGGCGCCCGCTCCGGCACACCCTGACCGCGGCACCGAGGTTCTTATCGGCAGGGCGGTGGGCGGCGCTGATCCCGTCGTTCAACCGTACAAGGGGCCTTGTTCAGCATGCCGCTGCCGCTTCCAGATTGATCCCAGCCCCGATCTTCGCGGTCTGGTCCGGTCGTCGCAATCTGCCTCGTGCACGGACCCGCCCAGGTTGAGCTCAGCTCGCCGCCCGCCACCTCAAGGGCAGCGCGCAGCGCAGACGCGGGCGCGTGGAGGGCTCGTCGTGAGCGTTCGGCACCCCGTCGTTCGCGCAGCAGTTCCACCGGCGCTGCCGCGATCTTCACAGCCACCTGCTCGCCCGCCCCGGCCAGCACCTCGGACGCCTTGGTCTGTTTGGACCCGGCGCACTCGCTGGGCTTCCAGCCCTCGCTGCGCCGCATGCTGTCCTCCATGCCGTGGATCGGACCCGCACCGCCGGCCCAGAACGCTGCCACCGGGCCAGCCAGGCGTGGCCCCACCGGGCGAGCACGAGGACGAGGCGGCATCCGGTGAAACTAGCGCTGGTGCGCGACACGCCTATGTTCTCGGACGTCAAGTTTGGTCGTAGGACCGTGCTTCCATGCTTGGACCGCGCCGCGTCCGTTATTGCCGTGGCGCGGTGGAGCGCGGGGCTGCGGAGGAGATCGGCGCGACCGGTCTGACGGTGGGCGGTACCAGGTGGCTCACGATGGTGGGGGTCGCGGCACTGACGACATGGGAGATGATCCACGGCGCGAACGGCAGGACAGCGGCCACGACTGCCAACTTGACCAGGACGGTCTTGAGCTCCCGGCGGGCCTTGTCACGGGCACGGTCCTTGTGTCGTTGCGCGGCCGTCCTCGGCCGGGCAGGCGCAGGCGCCGTGGCCCGCCCAGCAGGTGTGGGGCCGTGTGTGGGGCCGCGTCTCCCGAGTCCCGCGCGCGACGGCAGCACACTCGCCGAGCCATGCGCTCCCGGGGGCTGCTGCACAAGGCGCGGCGGGAAGCTGATGTCCAGCGCGGCGGCGAGGTAGCTCACCTGGTCCGCGGTCAGCCGTGTGGGCAGTGCGGTGAGCCAGGGCAGGAGCTGCTCACGCTGCAACAGCACGACCTGCCGGTGCTGCACCGGAGCCGACAGCCCCATGTCGTGCACGAACGCCACGACCGCGGCTGTGTCGGCGCGCTCCCCCAGCGCGTTGACGTGCTCCCGCACGATGTCAGCGTCCACCTTCGCGCTGTGCAGCTCGTCGTCCTTGCGCCACTTGCCGACCGCCATCCCCTGATCGTCCAGACGCAGCCGCCCGCCGGTCCAGTTCTTCGCATCGATCACGAACACCCCGGCTGGTCCCACCAGGACGTGATCGAGGTTCGCGGGTGAGCGCGGCTGCCGACGCCGGTCGTGCAGCACCTTCCAGCCCTGCGGCGCCAGCTGCTCCAACAGCGCGCCGATCAGCTGCTCGCCCTCGTTGCCCCGGCTGAAGCGCTCCGCGGCCTGGCGAGCCTGCTCGGCGCGCTGGAGCAGCTCACGAGCCTGCGCTTCCAGCCCCTCCGCGTCCCGCGCAGCCCGAGCCGCGCGATCTCGACCCGACTCTCCCGGCTCCATGCACCCACCATCGACCAACGGGCACGCCACCTGAACCCCGGGGCTGCCTGGCCGTACCCACCGCCTGTCAACAACGTGCCTGTCGCGTGGTGTGTTGCGCTGTGGTTACGCAGCTGACTTCTCGTGCGGTCGGGTGGTGGATCTGGGGTAGGCGCGGGTGTCGACGGCCAAGCAGGATTTGGAGCGGCAGGTCGACGCGCTGACCGCGGCCGGGATCACGGAGACGTTGATCTACCTGGACCGGAAGTCGGGGGCGACGACGGATCGGCCGGGGTTGCGCGGGGCATTGAGGTAGGCGGGGCAGGCGATGTGATCGTGGTGCACGCCCTGGACCGGCCGGGCCGTCGGCATCGTGCAACTCGACTCCAAGAACGGCGAGCTCGCCGAAGCGGTGTACGAGAACCACTTGAGCGTGGCCAGCCGACCTGAGGAGGCCCTTGGCAGCGCCACGCTGAAGGCACGGCACTACGCCGAGTCGCACATGAAAGGTTTTCGGGTGCTGTCTGCTCGCGCACCGCAGCGTTTCGACCACGGCTCCTGGGTTGAGTGCCGCTTCGTTTGGCAGACGCGACAAGGTGGTGCGTGGCTGCCGTGGCGGGCCGCTGTGGGTGTGAACGCCCGCGTAAGGGCCGCGGCCTACTTCGCCGGCCACCGTGTACCGGCCGCCCGGACCCCCGCAGCACGACTAGGCGCCGTCCAGCCCGCGACGTCGCGCTGCGGACGGCTGCCGCCGGATCGAACACGCCACTTGTCGCCGACCCGCGGGGGCTCGACGTCGTGGTCATCGCTGGCCGCCAGGAGCTCGTCTGGTCCGTCACGACGGACAGCGCCCTGAAGACCCTCATCTGGCCGATAACCGGCTCGTCTGGGTCGACGCCGTCACCAGCCGCGCGCGAGTCGCAGCCGATGGCTAACGCCATCTGGCTACTTGCCCAACGCATTCCGCCTGGGTCACAGTGGTGCGCCGGCTCCGCCACCGAGCGCGACTCCGGACCGGGCACGACGGCGCCGGCGCGCGGGAATCAGCTCGCTCAGATCCCCGCCGACGTCGTTGATGCGCAGGACGTTCGGCCGCAGCGCGCTGTAGCGGATGACGGTGACCGAACACGGGTCGATGTGGATGCGGTGCAGCAGGTCCAGGTGCAGGCCGAGCGCGTCGGCCACGACGGACTTGATGATGTCGCCGTGCGAGCACGCCAACCAGGTCGCGTCGTCCCCATGCTCGTTTCGGAGCCGCTCGTCCCAGTCGCGGACAGCGGTGACGGCCCGGTACTGGGCCTCACTCAGCGCCTCGCCCCCAGGCCCGGGGAAGACCGCTGCTGACGGCGCGTGCTCCAACACCTGCCACAGCGGCGTACGGCGCAGTGGGCCGATCGGCACACCGGTCCAGTTGCCGTAGTGGATCTCGCCGATCCGCTCGTCCGGTATGACGGCGGCCGACCCCCCCAGCCGCCCCAAGGCGATCGCCGCCGCGGTGTCCAGGCAGCGGTCCAGCGGGCTGCTGACAAGCGCGCGCGGAAGCCGATCGGCGCCAGCCGCTGGCCCAGCGCGAGTGCCGAGGCACGACCCCGCTCGTCCAGGTGCAGACCAGGGGTCCACCCGGCGAGGACGGGCCCGGTCATCGCCGTCAGCCCGTGCCGTACGAGCACGACGGTGGCCACGCTCGACTGAACTTACGAACGGGCCGGGAGGCGCATCTGGAGAGTCTCGCGCAGGAGGTGCGGCGGCGCTGCGTACGGGGAGACCCGGGTCATGAACCGCGTCGACTCACCCCGTACGCCCGTGCCCGTCCGGGCCATCGCGGCCGCCATCGCCATGGTGCTGGTGGCCGCCGCCGCTGTCCTTGTCGTCCTGCGCGTGGAGCGCGTGCTGATCTGGCTGCTGGTGTCGGTCTTCCTGACCACGGCGCTCTGGCCGCTCGTCGGGGTGGTCCAGCAACGTACGAGGGCGCCGCGATCGGTCGCCATCCTGGGCGTCTTCGTGGTCTCGGGCCTGCTGCTGGCGGGGGTGATCGCGCTGCTCGTCACGCCCATCATCTCCCAGGGCGGTGACTTCTTCACCGCCCTGCCCGGCTACGTGAAGCAGGCGCGGCAGGGGCAGGGGCCGGTGGGCGAGCTGATCCAGCGCTACAACCTGGATCAGTTCGTCGCCCGCAACGAGGCGAAGCTGCGCCAGGGGGTGTCCGGGCTCGGCGGCGGCGCTACGCAGGTACTCGGCGCTATCGCGAGCACCCTCGCGGGGATAGCCAGCATCACCGTGTTGACCTTCCTCATGCTGCTGGAGGGGCCAAAGTTGCTGGTCGGCGGCCTAGGCGCCTTGTCTGCGCCGCGTCGTGACCGGGTCGAGCGGGTGGGGCGCGACTGCGCCCGGGCCGTCACGGGCTACGTCGCCGGCAACCTGCTGATCTCGGTCATCTGCGGCCTCCTGACCTTCATCACCCTGCTGACCCTGGGGGTGCCCTTCGCCGGCGTCATCGCGGTCTTCGTGGCCATCGCTGATCTCGTCCCGCTGATCGGCGCCACCGTAGGCGCGATCGTCGCGGTCGCTGTCGCCTTCCTGCACTCAGTGCCGGCGGGCATCGTCGTGGTGGTCTTCTTCCTGATCTATCAGCAACTGGAGAACCACCTGCTGCAGCCGCTCATCCTGTCCCGTACCGTCAAGATCAACCCGCTCGCCGTGCTGGTGAGCATTCTGGTCGGGGCCGAGCTGGCCGGCATCCTGGGCGCGCTCGTGGGCATTCCGGTGGCCGGCATGATCCAGGTGCTGCTGCGCGACACCTACGACCACCGGCGAGGCGTGGTGAAAACTACGCCCACCGTCGGGGAGGACGAGGAGCCCGTCGAGGTGCGCGGCGGACGCGAAGCCACCTCGGCCGGCCCGAGGACGGTCGGCGCGGCACCCTGACGTCCAGCCGCCAGCGCGCGGTGCCGCCAGTCAACAGGGACGGCTCGAGAAGCGCTGTTGAGTGGCGATGACCAGACGGGGAGCGCCTTATGGCTGCGGTCAGCATCAGGGACTTGGACGACGAGGTGCGCGAGCGGCTGAAGGTTCGCGCAGCTCAGCACGGCCGCTCCATGGAGGCCGAAATCCGCGCCATCCTCACCGACGCCGTGAGCCCACCTGCCGCTCCACCGGTTTGGCGCAGGCGCTCCTGTCCCGCTTCGGTGACCTTGGCGGAGTTGACCTCGAGTTGCCCGCCCGCACTCAGGCACCCCGCGCGGCGGACGTGCCCAATTGAGTCCGACCTCGCCGGCGGCACAACGCCCTGTCGGTCTCGACACCAACGTCATCTCTGAGCTCATGCGCGCCGCGCCCAATGCGCGCGTCGTGACGTGGGTAAGCCAGTTATCTCCGGCCGCGGTGTGCACGATCTCGGTGACGCTGGCCGAGGTGTGCCTCGGCATAGCCCGCCTGCCTGCCGGCCGCCGACGGGCTCTCCTGGGCGACGCGGCTGACGACGTCTTTGCCACCTTCGCGGACCGGGTCTTGCCTTTCGACGCCGTCGCAGCCGGTCACTACGCCGACGTAGTCGTGGAGCGTGAGCACGCTGGTGCGCCGATGACCGGCTTCGACGCCCAGATCGCCGCCATCTGCAGAGTTCACCGCGCGGGCCTGGCCACCCGCAACATCGACGACTTCGACCGCCTGGGCTTGATCTCATAGATCCCTGGATGGCCGACATCTGAGCTAACGCCTACCCACCGTCCCGGTTGGACGATCTCTTGTGGCACCGTGCCAACACGGCCCCACGCGGAGTCGAGCGAGGCACCGCAGGTCGAGGTTGGCCTGCACTGGCGGTCAGGGCATTGGTGCAGACAGCGCGCCAACGAGGAGCCTGGTGGAGACGCCCCGCTCGCTCATGGCGTCGCTCGGCAGGTACACCGGGTACGGCGACGATCTTGCCTTGTCCCGCGAATGGAGCGGCACGCCATCTCGCGGCACCCGCTCCTGTCGCGAGGCGCCTGACTTTAGCCGGCGCTGGGGCAACGTCGGCACGTGTCGCTTGTGCGACTTGCCGTAGAAGACGACGTCGCCGAACGCGTACGCCCGCGGGCGCTGTTCTCCGAGCCCTCGGTGGCGAGTCCTGCAATCCTTCATCCGCCGCTCACAGCTGGCGTGACGCCGGCCCCGCCGTGCTGAGGGACCACCTCGTAGCAGAGGCCATGCGAATCCTCGGGCGCTGAGCTTATTGAGGATTGGGTCGGTCCAGGTTCCAGTGGTGCGAGACCGCACCGAGCCAGGATTGGTCTTGGCCGGGGGTGAGTGCGAAACGGCTGATGACTCGTTGGCCGCCTTCGTGATCGCTGTAGAGCAGGTCGATGGTAAAGGGCTGGCGGGTTGTGATCACGCAGCGTGTCTTGTTGAACTCGGGGCTGGCGGGGTCGCGGTAGGTGCCTTGCCAAAATCCGGTATCCCCGGCTGGCACGTAGAGGTCACGGGTGAGCTGATGGAAGCCGGCGGGATCGGGTCGGGTGGTGCCGCCCACCAACAGGTCAGGGTGCAGGGACCAGCTGTGTAGGACGGCGAGTCCGGGCCCGACGTTGCCCAGCGCGATCGCCAGGTAGAGCACCTGGTCGCTGACCTCGGCCAGGCCTTGCCCGCCGGCGAGCTTGAACCAGTATCCGTCCATGAAGCCGATCTCCTCGGCGGGGTCCTGCGTGCGGGAGGGCATCAGCACCGGACGTAGTCCGAGGAGCAGGGACTGTTCGGCGGAGCGTGCGGCGCGGTTGGCCGAGCGGACGGAGGCGAAGGTGGCCACGGCCAGGGCCGAGATCGTCACCCAGTCTGTCACCGCCTTCAGGCTCGGGACTCAGCTAGCTGTGCGGTCGGTGGACGCCGTAGCAGCAGGTGCGACCCGAGGGCGCAGAGGCCGAGCACGGTGCCGACCAGGCACAAGGTGCTGGCCGAGGTTCCGTGGGCGAGCAGCAGGCCACCCAGTGCCGAGCCGAGTGCTTGGCCGAGGTAGATGCCGGAGGAGTTGTAGGAGATGACGACAGTGGGCAGGCGGGGCACGAGTGCGGTGAGGCGATGGTTGTTCGGGGTGGCCACGGCCCAGGCCGCAGCACCGTTGAGCGCCATCAGCATCAGCATCAGCACCAGCGCGGTCGAGTGGGCGTAGCCCAGCGCGGCGAGAGTGGCGCTCAGAACGGTGAGGGCGGCCAGTAGGGTGCGCTGCGCCCCGTAGTGATCGGTGAGCCATCCGCTGCCAAAGGCGCCGGCGGTGCCCCCGAGTCCCCAGGCCAGCAGCGCCACGGCCAGTCCGGTCCCGGTGATGTGCGCGGTCTCGTCCAGGATCTGCGCGATGTAGGTGTAGACGATGATGCTGGCGGCGCTGGCCAGGGTCATCACCGCGACGATGGCCAGTACCCGCCGGCTGACCAGCAGCCCAAAGCGCTGCGACATCGGCACTGGTGCCGGCGTGGCGAGGGCAGGCAGGGTGACGAGCAGGCCGAGCAGCGCCGCCGCCCCGACCACGGCGACGAAGATCAGGCTGGCCTGCCAGGAGACGTGTTGGCCGATGGCGGTGCCGGCGGGCACTCCGAACACCGTGCCCACCGTCAGCCCCCCGATGATGATCGACAGCGCCTGACCGCGGCGTTCGGGTCCGGCCAGCGAGACCGCGGCCGCCGAGGCGGTGGGTGTGTACAGCGCCGCGCCGAGGCCGGCCGCCACCCGGGCTACCAGCAGCACCGTCAGGGATGGTGCTGCAGCTGAGGCGAGGTTCGCGCCGACGAACAGGAGCAACGCGACCAACATCAAAGGCTTGCGGGGCAGCCGACTGGTCACCGCGGCCAGCAGCGGAGCGGCGAGGGCGTAGGTCAGGGCGAAGGTGGTGATGACCTGCCCGGCAGCGCTTTGCGAGACCTGCAGACCGCCAGCGAGCTGGGGCAGGATCCCGGCCAGCACGAAGGAGTCGGTACCCATCGCGAACGAGCCGAGCGCCAGAACCACCACCGGCGCCACCCACCCTCGGGCAGTACTAGTAGGCGGTGTCGTCGCAGGCACAGCGGCTGTAGTGGTCTCGACAGGTTGGGAGGTCAACGGTTCACGGGCCATGCCCTGACTGTGCTTCCCTTCGGCACCCTGGTACAGAGGGCTGCCTATGCTGGTGTGGACGCCACCACGACTCGTGGCTTGGGAGGTGCTGCATGGCTGATCCGGCCCGCCGCGCCGAACTCGCCGATTTCCTTCGCGACCGGCGCGAAGCCCTAGACCCGATCAGCGTCGGCTTGCAGCCCGGACCGCGGCGCCGCACACCCGGGTTACGGCGCGAGGAAGTCGCGCAACTGTCTGGGGTCAGCCACACCTGGTACACCTGGCTGGAACAACGCCGCGACATCACGGTCAGCCGACAGGTCCTCGACAGTCTGGCCAGGGCGCTGCGCCTGAGCGCCGTCGAGCGTCGGCACCTGTTCACCCTGGCCGGCGTCGCTCTACCCGACGAGCAGCCGGCCCGTCCCGTCGTCACCGACACCCTGAGGCGCCTGGTCCAGACCCTCGAACCCAACCCCGCCTACGTCATCAGCCCGTGGTGGGACCTACTGGCCTGGAATGCCAGCTACTCCGCGCTGCTCGGCGGCCTCGAGCACCGGCCAGAAGAAGAACGCAACAGCCTCTGGCTCCTGTTCACCGATCCCGGCACCCGAAGCCTGCTCCTGGACTGGAACCCCGAAGCGCGCCAGATCCTCGGCCAATACCGCGCCAACATCGCCCGCTACCCCGGCGATCCTCGCGCTACGACGCTGCTCATTGCACTAGGCGAGGCCAGTGCGCAGTTCCGGACGATGTGGGCAGAGCACCCCGTCACAGGCTTCCAACCCTCCCGCAAACGCTTCAACCACCCCTTCGCGGGGCGCCTCGACCTGGACTCCGTCAAACTCACCACCGCCGAAGACCCTCAACAGAACCTCGTCGTGTTCCTGCCCGCCGACCAGGCCACCACCCAGCACCTACACCGGCTCAGCCCGCAAGCCTCTGCACGTAGGGGCACTGGGTCGCGGCGTGAACTGTAGGAACTCGACTGACTTGCCATGGGGAGCCGCAGTCAGGACCTGCACCTTCGCTTCCCGCCACGTTCGGTGCTGTCGCAGGTTCGAGTTGGCTTGTTCGGCAGGACTGCCGATAGGTGCGAGGAGCGGGTACCGCAAAGATCTTGCCTTGTCCCGCGGATGCACATGGCGGCACCCTGACGCCCCGCGATTGGGAAGCATCGCGCGGGTTAGCATCGCGCGTGCGGCAGCGCGCTCTCGAGACGGTCGATCGGCGCCTGCCGTCGGACGACCTCCCCGGGGCTACCCCGGGGGACACCGGCACGGCCGGGCACTGCACCGCGCGCGACGCACTGCACTTCGCAGCAGGAGATCGCGCGCACGACGGGACAGGTCGAGGCGCGCTGCCGCACCTGTCAGCGCTGCCGCGCCTGCCAGAGCCGTGAGGCAGGACCTTGCGCGGGCGCTGGCGGAGGCGTTCCTGGCCGGTGACTGGACCCGGCCCGGGCTGGTTGGCAGCGGCTCGCTCGTGCTGCGCCGGCGGGCGGGCTGGCTCCCCGCGCTCGCCCAGGAGGTCCTTGCGATCTACCCGAGTCCGCCCCGGGACCGCCCGCGGGAGTTCACCGCCGTCCTGTCCTCCCGGCCAGCAGCTGAGCGCGCGGGCTCGGCGCGACCGCTGACGCATCTCGCCGCGGCGACCCGCATGATCAGCAACCCTTGGCATCTGCCCGTATTGCATGACCTGGCCGACGTCGGTGCGCTGCTGAACCTCGAACAGGCGGAGCTGCAGTGGTTCTCCGACCCCCGGCACTGGGCCCGGGACACCGGGCAGGCACCGCTTCTGCACTACGTGACCAGCACCCGGCCGGCACCCAGCGGAGCGGTCCGGGTGCTCGAGGCCCCCAAGTTCCGGCTCAAGGCGCTGCAGCGCCGGCTGCTCGCCGGGGTGCTCGACGGTGTACCGCCACACGACGCCGCGCATGGCTTCCGTCACGGCCGCTCGGTCGCGTCGTACGCCGCGCCCCACGCCGGTCAGGCGGTCGTCGTACGGCTGGACCTCGAGGGCTTCTTCGCCAGCGTCACGGTCGGGCGGGTGTACGGCGTACTGCGAACCGCCGGCTACCCCGAGCCGGTCGCGCACTGTCTCGCGGGGCTGATGACGACGGTGCTCCCACGGCGGACCTGGGAGGCGGTCCCGCCGCCGGTTGACGCCGGGCTGGCTGCCGCGCATTGGCGGCTGGGTCGGCGGCTTGCCGCGCCGCACCTGCCGCAAGGCGCCCCGACCTCGCCGGCGCTGGCCAACCTCGCTGCCCACCGGCTGGACGTACGGCTTACGGGACTGGTCGCGGCGTGGGGCGGCAGGTACACCAGATACGCCGACGATCTCGCCGTGTCAGGGGGACGCACATGGCGGTACGGCACCTCGCGGCTGCTCGACCTCATCGCGGAGGTCGCCCGCGACGAGGGGTTCCAGCTCAACGACCGCAAGACCGCCGTTCTCCCCCGGGCCGGCCGACAGGTACTGGGCGGCCTGGTGGTCAACGAGCGTCCGCACGTCGCTCGGGCCGAGGTCGACCGCCTGCGCGCGGTGCTGCACAACTGCGCCCGTCACGGCCCGAGCGGTCAGAACCGGGAGGGCCGGGCGGACTTCCGCGCACACCTGACCGGCCGGGTGGCCTGGGTGGCCCAGCACGACGCGGCGCCGGGCGCCCGGCTGCGGGCGCAGCTAGACGCGATCGACTGGACCGGATGAAGGACTGCGCCACGCCAGGCTCACCAGAAGCGGGTGGGCGCCTCCGCCTCACCTTCGTCGACGTGGACCGGCGGCGCCCACGCAGGCCGGGGGATCAAGCAGAAGGGGTGACCGGCCGGGTCGGCGTAGACGGTGCAGAGCCCGTCAGCGGTGGACAACGGCCGTGCTCCCAGTTCCTGAACGCGCCCTGCTGCGGCGGTCACGTCGTCCACCATCACGTCCAAGTGACACTGTTGCGGTCGCTGCGGGTCGGGCCACGCTGGCGGCTGGTGCGCCGGCGCGAGCTGGAAGGCCAGGCCTGAAGTGGTGTCGTTCTTTGCGATGACAACCCAGTCTGCCGACCGGTAGGTCACCGGCAGGCCGACGAGCTCGGAGTAGAACAGCGCCAGCGCGTACGGATCTGGGCAGTCCAGGACCACGTGGTGCAGGCGCCCGATCACCCGTCGATCATGACATGTTCCACTGACGTCGCGATGATCAATGATGGAGCGGCGTACGGCGGCTTCCTACAGGCCGAGCTCGGCGGCGAAGTCGCCCTCCTCGAGCCGGTCCTTGACCGTGACCAGGAAGCGGGCGGCATCAGCGCCGTCGACGATGCGGTGGTCGTAGGTCAGCGCGAGGTAGACCATCGAGCGCACCGCGATGACCTCGCCGAGCGTTGCGTCGCTGACCACGACTGGCCGCTTGACGACCGCACCGGTGCCGAGGATGCCGACCTGCGGCTGGTTGATGATCGGGGTGTCGAACAGCGCACCGCGCGAGCCGGTGTTGGTCACCGTGAACGTGCCGCCGCCGAGTTCGTCGGGGGTGACCCGGTTGGTGCGGGTCCGCTCGGCGAGGTCTGCCGTCTTGCGCGCCAGGCCCCCGAGGTTGAGGTCGCCGGCACCATGGATAACCGGTACGAGCAGGCCACGGTCGGTGTCCACCGCGACTCCCAGGTGCACGGCCTCGTGATAGGTGACGGTGGCCGCCTCCGCATCAATGCTCGAGTTGACCATCGGGTGCGCCTTCAGGGCCTCGACTGCAGCCAGGGTGAAGAACGGCAGGAAGGTGAGCCGAACCCCTTCCCGGGACTGGAAATCGGCCTTGGCGGCGTCCCGCAGGCGGGCGATCCTCGTGACGTCGGCCTCGAGGACCGTGGTGAGCTGGGCGCTGGTCTGCAGCGACTCGACCATGCGACTGCCGATCACCTTCCGCAGCCGGCTCAGCGGCTCGGTCCGGCCGCGCACCGTCGTTGCGGGCGCGGCAGCGACCGCCTGGTCGGCGAAGGCCGGGGCAGGCGCGCTCGTCGCACCTGCGGCGACCGGGATTGGCGGTCGAGGGGCCGCGGCGGTGTCAGCTGCAGCGGCAGCTGGGGCCGACGCAGTGGGCGCCGGGACAGTCGGGCTCGGCGCAGCGCCCGGGGACGGGGCGGCCGGGCTCGGCGCAGCGCCAGGAGCTGGAGCGCTGCCCTGGCCCTGGTCGGCGGCGTCGAGCACGTCCTGCTTGCGGATGCGGCCACCCACCCCTGTGCCCTGCAGGCTCGCGAGGTCCACCCCGTGCTCGGCCGCGAGCTTGCGGACCAGCGGCGTAACGTACGCGCCCTCGGTGCCGGAGCCGTTGACCGAGGCCGGGGCCGGTGCCGGTGCGAGGTCCGGGGCCGGCGGCCGGGCCTGGGCGGGGGCAGGCGCGGGGGCCGTTGAGGGCGCCGGGTCGGGCGCCGGCGGCTGGGCCGGGGGCGCTGGGGCCGCGGGGGCGGGGGCGGGCGCCGGCGGCTGGGCCGCAGGTGCCGGGGCTGCAGCTGCCGGGGTCGCCGCGGCCGGCTCGGTCTCGGGTTGCGGTCCGGGCGCGGCGGCCGACGAACCCGTCGGTGCGACGGCGGCCTCCGGCTCCGGCTCCGGGGACCGGGCCGGCTCGGCCGGCGCGCTGTCGGTCGTACCGCCGTCGGAGCTGTCGGCCCCGTCGGAGATCACCGCGAGCTCGACGCCGACCTCGACGGTCTCGTCCTCCTGCACCTTGATGGAGGTTACGACACCGGCGTGTGGCGAGGGGATCTCGGTGTCCACCTTGTCGGTGGAGACCTCGAGCAGCGGCTCGTCGACCTCGACCCGCTCGCCCTCCTTCTTCAGCCAGCGGGTGACGGTGCCTTCGGTGACGCTCTCGCCGAGGGCGGGCATGGTGACGGAGACGGCCATGGCGCGAGTGCTCCTAGGAGTGGCTGTGGAGGGGCTTGCCGGCAAGCGCCAGGTGCGCCTCGCCGACGGCCTCGGACATCGTGGGGTGGGGATGGATGAGCTGCGCGACCTCGGCCGGCAGGGCCTCCCAGTTGGTGATCAGCTGCGCCTCGGCGATGAGCTCGCCGACCCGCTCGCCGACCATGTGCACGCCCAGGACGGGGCCGTCCTTCGCGGCAACGACCTTGACGGCGCCCGCAGTTCCCAGGATGCGGGCCTTGCCGTTGCCGGCGAGGTCGTACGTCGCCTCGACCACGTCGTAGCCGCGCTCGGTCGCGACCTTGCTGGTGAGTCCGACCGAGGCGACCTCGGGGTGGCTGTAGGTCACGCGCGGCACGCCGTCGTAGTCGACCGGTGTGACGGGCAGCCCGGCCAGGCGCTCGGCGACCAGGATGCCCTCGGCAAAGCCGACGTGGGCGAGCTGCAGGGTCGGGATCAGGTCGCCGACCGCGCTGATGGTGGGGACGCTGGTCTGGCAGTACGCGTCGACCTTGACGAAGCCGCGCTCCATCTCGACGCCCATCTGGTCGTAGCCGAGCTCGGCCGAGACCGGGCCGCGCCCGATGGCCACGAGCAGCATCGCCGCGGACACGGTCTTGCCGCCCTCCAGGTGAACGGTGACACCGTCGGGGGTGTGCTCCACGCGCTCGAACCGGGCGCCGAGCTCGGCCATGATGCCGCGCTTGCGGAAGGCGCGTTCGAGCAGCTTGGAGCTGCTCTCCTCCTCCAGCGGGACCAGGTGCGGCAGCGCCTCGACGATGGTGACCTGGGCGCCGAAGGAGGACCACACGCTAGCGAACTCACAGCCGATCGCGCCGGCGCCCAGGATCACGACACTGGCTGGAATCTGGTCGAACCCGAGGGCGTCGTCGCTGGTGACGACCGTGTCGTGGTCGATCTCCAGGCCCGGGATCGAGCGCGCGTAGGAGCCGGTGGCCAGCAGGACGTGCCGAGCCTCGATGGTGCGGCCGTCGACCTCGACGGCGGTGGGGGACACCAGGCGCCCGTGTCCCGCGACGACCTCGATCTTGCGGCTCTTGACGAGCCCGGTCAGGCCCTTGTACAGCCCCTCGACGACCTTGTCCTTGTAGGCGTTGACGGCCTTCATATCAACTGATTCAAAGCTCCCGTTGACCCCGAACTGGGACGCCTCCTTGATGATGTCGACGGTCTCGGCGGAGTGCAGCAGCGCCTTGGTCGGGATGCAGCCCCGGTGCAGGCAGGTGCCTCCGACCTTGTCCTGTTCGACCATCACGACGGTCAGGCCGAGCTCCGCGGCGCGCAGAGCCGCGGCGTACCCACCGCTTCCACCACCGAGGATGACCAGGTCGACGGGCTGGCTCGGGTCGCTCACAGCGGCTGCTCCTTCGCAGGTCCTGCCCACAGGGGTGTTCCTAGGGCATCCTTTCACCACGGCAGTACAGGTTGCGACCGCCCCCGCTGCATTCCCGAGCCGGGGCTGAGGGGGGCATGGCGTGGCACTGCGAGACCGCTTGAGGCGGGGGCCTCGCCCGGGTGCGACGCGGGGTGCCGACGACGCCGACGTCGCCCACCTCGAGGCATTCGCGACCAGCAGGCGAGGGGTGGAGGGCTTCGTCGAGCCGGCCACGACAGCGACGGCGATGACCCTGGTGCTGGTGGCCGGTGACGGGGAGTGGACCCGCCGTCGGGTGCCTTCGCTGAAGGCCGCGTTCTCGTTCGGCTCGCGTCTCGGGCTACCCGTGTACGACGTCGCGGCAACCGGCTACCCGTCCCGGATGCGCGAATGGACCGCCCGACGCAAGGCTGCCGGCGAACCCCGGAGCTGAGCGCGCTTGTCCGACCCCGCTCAGACGACCAGGCTCAGCAGGAGGACTCCCGCCAGACCCACGACCGAGATGATCGTCTCCATGATCGACCAGCTCTTGAGGGTGTCAGCGACAGACATGCCGAAGTACTCCTTGACGAGCCAGAACCCGGCGTCGTTCACATGGGAGAAGAACAGCGACCCGGCACCGACCGCGAGCGCCAGCAGCGCGACCACCGGGCGGTCCAGGCTGGCGGCCAGCGGCGCGATGATGCCGGCCGCGGTGATCGTCGCGACGGTCGCCGAGCCGGTGGCCAGCCGGATCCCGACGGCGACGAGCCAGCCGAGCACGAGCGGCGACAGGCTGGAGCCTTTGGCCGCGTCCGCGACAAGCGTGCCGACCCCGGCGTCCACGAGCGTCTGCTTGAAGCCGCCGCCGGCGGCGACGATGAGCAGGATCCCCGCGATCGGCGGGAGCGATGCGCCGAGCGAGCTCGACACGCGTTCGCGCGACATCCCGGTGCCTGCGCCCAGGGTGAACATGGCGAGCACCACCCCGGCGAGCAGCGCGACGACCGGGTTGCCGATCACGTCCAGGGTCGACCGCACAGCATTTCCCTTGCTGAGGGTCAGTTCCGCGACAGCCCGGAGCAGCATTAGCGCCACCGGCAGCAGGACCGTCGCAACCGCCGGTACGACGGCCGGCCCCCGCCGGGCGGCTGGGCCACTGTCACCGGTGCTGTCCGCAGTGCTCCGGCCGGGACCGGCGCCCACGCCGGCGACCCCGGGGCGCTTCGGGCGCTGCTCGTAGTTCGCCACCGCTTCCGCGCCGCCTCCGGCGGCTCCGGTTGGTGCGCCGGCCCCGACCAGGGCGGGCTCCCGGTCCATGATCCCGGAGCCACGGGCACTCACGTGCCGGGCGATGAACGACCCGTAGACCGGGCCGGCCAGGATCACGGCGGGCACGGCGACGATTAGCCCGAACAGCAGCGTCAGCCCGAGATCGGCCTTCAGCGCGGCAATGGCGACCAGCGGACCGGGGTGCGGTGGCACGAGGCCGTGCAGGACCGACAGGCCGGCCAGGGCCGGGATGCCGACCCGAAGCAGCGGGACGCCACTACGACGCGACACGAGCAGCACGATGGGAACCAGCAGGACCACGCCGATCTCGAAGAACAGCGGGATGCCGATCAGAGCGGCGACCCCCGCCATGGCCCAAGGCAGAGCCCGCCCCGAGAACCGGTCGACGACCGCCCCGACGATCCGGTCCGCGCCGCCGGAGTCCGCAAGCAGGCCCCCGATCATCGCGCCGAGGGCGATGAGCAACCCGACACTGCCGACGGTCGATCCCACGCCGTTGGTGAAGCTCGTGATCGTCTTGTCCGGCCCGAGACCGCCGATGACGCCCAGGACCGCCGAGCCCACGATCAAGGCCAGGAAGGGATGGACCTTTGCCCAGGTAATGAGCAGGACGACTGTGGCAATGCCGAGCACCGCGGCGGTGATCAGCTGCGGCGAGCCGCTTGCGGCGGTGACGGCGAGGATCGTCATGAGTGCCCTTCCAGCGTACGGAGGTGGACCGCGAGGGACGCGAGCAGTTCATCGAGCACCGCTGCCGGTGGTGCGTCGCCGGGCAGGGTGCTGCCGGGCTCGTCCGGCTGGAGCGGCTCCAGGATGGCCAGCTGCGAGGCGAGCAGCGAGGGCGGCATGTAGTGCCCCCGGCGCTGCTCGAGGCGCCGCTCCAGCGTCTCCTGCGTGGCCGTGACGAGCACGAACCAGACCGACGGGTGGCCCTCCCGCAGCAGGTCTCGGTAGGAGCGCTTGAGGGCTGAGCAGGTCACGACCACCCCGGCCCCCGGCGTGTCGTGCTGCCCGATCCACGCGGCTACCGCCCGCAGCCAGGGCCAGCGGTCGTCGTCGACCAGCGGCGTGCCGGAGCGCATCTTCGCCACGTTGGCCGGGGGGTGGAAGTCATCGCCCTCGGCGAACGGCCAGCCCAGCCGCTGCGCCGCTGCCACCGCCAGGGTCGTCTTGCCCGAACCCGACACTCCCATCACGACCAGCGCGGTGGCGGGGGCCGCAGCGTTGTCTGGCATACCTGCACGGTGCCCGCCGTGATCAGGTCGAACCGACCGGCAGCAGGGCAAGTGCACCAGCCCTCCGGCCGGGGGCTACAGCTGTTCGAGCAGCTGGAGGAAGGTTCGCACCGCCACACCGGTCCCGCCGTGCGGGGTGTAGCCGTAAGCCTCGCCGGAGTTGTACGCCGGACCCGCGACGTCCAGGTGCGCCCACCGGACGCCTTCGGCCACGAACTCCTTCAGGAACAGGCCCGCCGTGAGCATCCCGCCCTCGCGCGGGCCGGTGTTCACCAGGTCGGCGACCTCGGAGTCCAGGCCCTTGCGCAGGTCGGCCGGCAGTGGCATGCCCCACATGGGCTCACCGGCCCGGTCGGCAGCGGTCACGATCTGCGCCCGCAGGTCGTCGTCATTACTCATCACAGCGGCGGTGCGGGCGCCGAGCGCGACGAGCTGGGCCCCGGTGAGGGTCGCGACGTCGAGCAGCACGTCCGGGGCGTCGTCGCACGCCCGGACGATGGCGTCGGCCAGGATGAGGCGGCCCTCGGCGTCGGTGTTGTTCACCTCGACCCGTTTGCCCCCGCGCATGGTCAGCACGTCGGAGGGCCGGATCGCCGTACCGCTGGGCATGTTCTCCGCCATCGGGACCCAGGCCTCGACATGGACGGGCAGACCGAGCTCGGCGACGGCGGCCATCGTCGCGACGACCGCGGCGGCGCCGCCCATGTCCATCTTCATCTCCTCCATGCCGGCTGGCGGCTTGAGGGAGATGCCGCCCGAGTCGAAGGTGATGCCCTTGCCGACCAGCGCGACCTTCCGGCTCGCGCCCTTGCCGCCCCGGTAGGAGATGTGCACCAGGCGGGGTGGGTTCGCCGAGCCCTGGCCGACCCCGAGGATCCCGCCGTACGCCCCCTTGTGCAGCGCTTTCTCGTCGAGCACCTCGACCTCGAGCCCGACCGCGCTGCAGGTCCTGCGTGCCAGCTCGGCGAACTCGACCGGGTGCAGGTCCGAGGGAGGGGTGTTCACCAGGTCGCGTACCAGGTGCACGGCCTTGGACACCACGAGCGCGCGGGCGACCGCGGCCTTGACGGTCTTGTCCTTGGCCAGGGCAGTGACCAGGACCAGCTTGTCCACCGGCGCGCGGCGGCCCTCGTTGGACACCGAGCGGTAGCGGTCGAAGGCGTAGGCCCCGAGCAGCGCGCCCTCGGCGACGGCGCGCACCTGCTCCGCGTCGGTTGCCGGCAGCGCCAGCGCGACCTCGGTCGAGCCGGCCAGAGCCCGGATCGCCGTGCCGGCCGCGCGGCGCAGCACCTCCCCGGCGTACGGCAGTCCGGGGGCGCCCAGACCGACGGCGAGGACGACGGCCGGCCCCTTCGCGCCGAGCGTCGACAGGCTGGTGACCTGCTCGGCCTTGCCGGTCGCGCCGAGGCCGGCCAGTGCCGGCAGGAAGCCCTTGCCCAGGTGCTGCGCGACCGATTCGGCGCCAGGGGCGAGCTCGAGGCCCTTCGCGCCCTGCAGGACGCCAATGACAACGGCGTCGACCTTGAGGTTGGAAGCGGCGCTGCTGGACAGGTCGAGGGAGGTCACCCGGCCGAGACTACAAGCGGGTGACGTCCCCGGTCGGCCCGGTTGCCCGACGCCGGACCGTGGGCAAAGGTGGCGTGCTGACCTACGCCTGGAAGGGGTGAGGGCCGTGACGCGGATCCGCACGATCGAGGACGTGACCGCTTATGTCGAGGCCCTCCTGCACCTCGGTGCGCCGGACCGGATCGGCGCCGAGCTCGAGTGGCACGTGGTTGATCCCCTGTCTCCGGCCCGGCGACCGAGCCTGGACCGGGTGGAGCGCGCCCTCACCGGGGTCACGCTGCCGGGCGGGAGCATCCTGACGACCGAGCCCGGTGGCCAGGTCGAGCTGAGCTCCTCGCCGTACGCCGGAGCGGGCGACCTCGTCGACGGTCTCTCGGCGGACGTCGCGGCCGTGGAGGGGGCCCTTGCTGCTGACGGTCTCGAGCTGCTCGGCGAGGGGACGGACCCGGTGCGGCCGCCCGTGCGGCTGCTGGACCTGCCGAGATACCGCGTGATGGAGGAGTTCTTCGCTGCTGACGGGCCGGCGGGCAAGCAGATGATGTGCAGCACTGCGGCCGTGCAGGTCTCGGTGGACGCGGGGCTGCCAGGCGAGGGCGCGCAGTCGGCGACCGCTCGCTGGCAGCGGGCCCACGCGGTTGGGCCGGCGCTGCTCGCGGCGTTCGCCTGCTCGCCGTTCCTGCTCGGAGAGCCGACCGGCTGGCGCTCCACGCGGCAGGCGATCTGGCGGGACGTGGACGAGGGTCGCACCCGGCCGCCGGACCCCACGAGCGGACCGGTCGAGGCCACGGTCGAGCTGGCCATGGCGGCCCGGCTGATGTGCGTGCGCGACACCGAGGGGGTCTGTCGCGAGGCGCCAGCGAGGACCTTTGCGCAGTGGCTCGCGGCACCGGACGGACCCACGGTCGAGGACCTGGACTACCACCTGACGACGCTGTTCCCGCCGGTCCGTGCCCGTGGCTGGTATGAGCTGCGCTACCTCGACGCGCTGCCGGACCCGCTCTGGCAGGTCGCCGTCCAGGTGGTGGCGGCGGTCCTGGACGACGACGGGGTGGCCGACGTGGCGCGTGCCGCCTGCGCCCCGGTCGAGGGCAGGTGGCAGGACGCGGCCCGGCTGGGGGTGGCCGACCTGGAGCTGCAGCAGGCAGCCACGGCGGTGCTGGCGGCGGTCGGCGGTCAGGACGTGGAGGCCTTTTTGGAGCGGTTCACCCTTCGCGGTCGTTGCCCGGCCGACGATCTGCTCTCGCTGGTGTGCGCGTGAGGGAGCGGCTGGCGGCCGAGCTCCTCGCCTCCCGCGCTAGGTCCCTCGCCCTGCTCGAGCCGCTCGACGACGCCGAGCTGACCCGGCAGGTCAGTCCGCTGATGTCGCCGTTCGTCTGGGACCTCGCCCACATCGGCAACTACGAGGAGCTGTGGCTGCTGCGCGAGGTCGGCGGCGTCGCTCCGCTGCGTCCCGAGATCGACAGTCTGTACGACGCGTTCGAGCACCCGCGGGCGCAGCGGCCGGCGCTGCCCATCCTCGGTCCGGCGGACACCCGGGCCTATCTGTCGGGGGTGCGCAACCACGTCCTGGACGTGCTGGACCGGACTGACCTCGAGGCACTGGGGGACCGCGCGTTCCTGTTCCCGATGGTCGTGCAGCACGAGCACATGCACGACGAGACGATGCTGGCGACCTTGCAGCTGAGGGGCACCGAGCGCACCCTGCCGGCCGACGCGGCCCTTCCCCCCGGTCGCGCCGTCTTGCAGCACGACGACGTCCTCGTGCCCGGCGACCCCTCGGTCGGCGGCACCTCCGGCGACCCGTGGGCCTTTGACAACGAGCGACCCGCGCACCCGGTCGCCCTTCCGGCATACCGGATCGACCGGGTGCCGGTCACCAACGCGATGTACGCCGGCTTCGTCGAGGCCGGCGGGTACGACGAGCCGCGCTGGTGGGACCCGATCGGGTGGGAGCACGTGCAGGAGTCCGGGCGGCGCGCCCCGATGACCTGGCAGCGTTCCGGGCGCGGTTGGACGTGCACCCGCTTCGGGGTGGTCGAGGACGTGGCGGGCGACGAGCCGGTGCAGCACGTCTGCTTCTGGGAGGCCGACGCCTACGCGCGCTGGGCCGGCCGACGGCTGCCGACCGAGGCCGAGTGGGAGAAGGCCTGCGGATGGGACCCCGTGGCCGAGCGATTGCGCCGCTACCCGTGGGGCGACGGCGAACCCACGACCGAGCTGGCCAATCTCGGCGGTCGCGCAGCCCGGCCTGCACCGGTCGGCGCCTACCCGGCAGGGGCGTCGGCGTACGGCGTGGAGCAGCTCATCGGCGACGTCTGGGAGTGGACGAGCTCTGGCTTTGAGGCGTACGCCGGCTTCCGGGCGCACCCCTATCCCGAGTACTCCAAGGTGTTCTTCGGCGGGGACTACCGGGTGCTGCGCGGCGGGTCCTGGGCGACGCATGCCACTGCGGTGCGGACCACCTTCCGGAACTGGGACGGGCCGGTGCGCCGGCAGATCTTCAGCGGCTTCCGTACGGCCCGGTCGCTCGGCTGATGTGCCGGCACGTCGCCCATCTCGGCCACCCCACCTCCCTGTCGGCGCTGCTGCTCGACCCGCCGCACGGCCTGTTGCACCAGTCCTACGCACCACGCCGCCAGCGGCACGGCCGGCTGAATGCCGACGGCTTCGGGGTCGGCTGGTGGGTGGACGGCGAGCTGGCTCGGTACCGCCGCGACCGCCCCCTGTGGTCCGACACCTCGCTGCCGTCCTTCGGCCCGACCGTACGCAGCGGCTGCGCGCTCGCCGCGGTGCGTTCGGCGAGTGCGGGCATGCCGGGCGGCGAGGAGGCCTGCTAGCCGTTCCTGCTCGGCGGCGGGGTCCTGCTGTCGCACAACGGGTTTGTCCCCGAGGTCGGCGCAGCGCTCGGCGATCTCGTGTCCTCCGTCGAGCTCGCCAGCATCGGTTCGACGTTGGACAGCGCGTTCGTGGGCGCGCTGGTGCAGCAGCGTCTCGGTGCGGGCGTACCCCTGGGGCAGGCCCTGGCCGAGACCGTGCAGCTCGTCGCCGACCGGGCGCCCGGCGCGCGGCTCAACCTGCTTGCTGCCGACGGGCACGAGCTCGCCGCGACCCGGTGGGGCGACACCCTTGTCGTACGTAGCGGTGCCGGTGGCATTGCGATCGCCTCTGAACCGGGGGATGACGAGCCGGGCTGGCAGGATGTGCCCGAGCACAGCCTGATCACCGCAACCCCCGACGGCCTCGCGGTCGTGACGCTGTAGCCGCTGGTACGGAGGAGCCGCTTGCTCAAGCGATGGGTCGACGACCGGTTGCCGACACAGCGCACCCACCTCGACGTCGCCGGCAGCGGACGGCTGTCCCGGACCGCCTTCGACGAGCAGGTCGCGCACCTGCGCGGCGAGGCCGACGGCGCGTACGTCGCCGAGGCCGAGGCGGCCGGGAGGATCGACGGCGGTCGTGCGGCGGTGGCCGCGATGGTCGGGCTGACCGCTGCCGATGTGGCCTTCAGCGAAGGCGCCGGGGTGTCGTTCGCGACCCTGCTGGACGGCTGGCCGCTGGCGTCCGGCGCCCGTATCGGCACTGCCTCAAGCGAGTACGGCGGCAATGCCCTCGTCCTGCGCGACCGTGCGGACCGGCGTGGCTGGACCCTGGTGCCGCTGGAGGTCGACGACCTCGGCCGCGTCACGGCCGTTCCGGACGGGCTCGACCTGGTGACCTTCCCCCAGGTTGCTAGCCAGCGCGGCGTCGCGCAGCCGGTGGCGGAGGTCCTAGCCTGCGGAGTTCCGCTGTTGCTGGACGTCGCCCAGTCCCTTGGTCAGACGCCCGTGCCGTCAGGCGCCGCGGCCTACGTCGGCACCTCCCGCAAGTGGCTCTGCGGGCCGCGCGGCGTCGGCTTCTCGATCGTGCCCGGCACGTGGCAGGACCGGTTGGAGCCCCCGCCGACGCTCAATGCCAGCGCGTACGACGACGTCCGCAGGTGGGACTCACCCGAGGCGCACGTCGCCGGGCGGGTCGGCTTCGCCCGCGCGGCGCAGCAGTGGTCGCCGGCACTGCTGCCGGTCGTGCACGCCGCCGCCGCGGCAGCCCGGGTGCTGCTGCAGGGCGCCGGCGGGTGGCGGGTCGTCGAGCCGGTCGAGGAGCCGACCGGCATCACCACCCTGCTCCCGCCGGACGGCGCCGACGTGGCCGCCACGCGCGCGATGCTGCTGGCCGAGGGCTTCGTGACCAGCGCCGTGCCGGCTACCCGCGCCGCCGACCTGCAGGGGCCGGTCCTGCGGGTGTCCACGGCTGCCTGGGTCACCCCGGAGGACCTGGACCGCCTGGCGGCCGCGCTGGCCCGTCGTACGGCGTAGGTTGCCCGCTCGTGACCGCGCTGAAGACCAGTCCCCTGCACGACCGGCACGTCGCGCTTGGCGCCAAGCTCGCCGACTTCGGCGGCTGGGAGATGCCGATCGAGTACCCGGGTGGCGGGGTGCTCAAGGAGCACGCGGCGGTCCGGGAGGCCGTCGGGGTCTTCGACGTGAGCCACCTCGGCAAGGGCGTGGTGCGCGGCACCTCCCGAGACGGCGTGACCGCGGTGGAGTTCGTCAACGCCCG
>JAABUP010002308.1_pt1 | contig 37372 bp, 53 predicted proteins | sample 5559201 | NCBI WGS metagenome assembly JAABUP01 (sample SAMN10711887, study PRJNA513373) | rock metagenome | isolation source: Antarctica rocks | place: Antarctica
CTGGGTAAACTCGGTACACAGATCGACGATCTGTGTGTCATAGCAAACAGATCATCGATGAAGGCGATAAAAGGCTTCTAGAATCTGCACAGCCCCTTTGTAACAATCTGCACAGCCCCTTTGTAACGATCAGGTGTAAGTTGCAACAAGTGAGGCCTGGCATGTGATAGCATGTGCACCCATCATCGCTCACATCGCTCATGACATCGTTGTGCATCACATATGATATAATATTCTCTTCCTTAAGCATGCTCACATGCTCATGGCTGACATTGATACCGCTGACACCAATTGCAAGAGCAATTTCACCTAATTTCGGGTGTGAACCCTGCCAGTGGAATTCTAAAAACGAACTCCTAAAGTTGTAATCGCGATGACAGCCACCTGCAGTTGCGTCTGTTCCAGCGCGATAGGTAGCTGATGTCATGAGTCATGCCGCCAACTGGGTCAGCTTATGATCCACTGCACAATGAGCACTTCGAGAATCTTGTCTACGAATTCCATAAAAAGCACCCACATTGTGATCTCGTTCACCCATCAACTTATGAAGACGTCAAGACCTTTCTTGAGTCCGGATCCGGCCTTCGTGATAAGCAGCAGCCTTTCAATAAGGACTTCCGGGCTTGGGTCCGTAAAAGAAGCTTTGTGCTGTCAGAAGGGTCATTGCAGAGACAAGTTGAGACTGCACCAGGAGAATACAAGCTGTTGGCAGTTGTCACGTTGCCAGATGTTGGCAAGACAATTCATGGAGTGCACGCCGATCTACTGAAGCATGCTGGACAGGACCAGACCAAGTTGAAGGTGAGACAACAGAACAAGGCCTCTGTCTGGTAGCTGTACTGCTGCAGAATTGTACTGAGCCAAAATAGTTTTGCTGCAGATCAGGGAGAACTTCTTTGGCATCCCAGCACCGCTGATCGTTGCATACATACAGCAGTGCAGTGTGTGTGCCATGCGACAGACTCTGTCAACAAGGGCACCCCTGACACCCATTGTCTGCACAAGATTCTGGGCCAGGGTTCAGATTGACCTCATTGACATGCGCAAGTATGAGTATGAGGGCTACAAGTGGATACTCACAACCAAGGATCACATGTCCCGGTTTGTGATCTTGGATGCTCTGAAGAGCAAGACAGCCTTAGAAGTTGTGCAATCGGTGAGGCAGTGCAATGCTTGCACAACCAAAGTGGTACAAAAAGTGTGCCATTCACTAATGAAGACCAAATACAGTTTCTGATTGCATTCAGGCAATTTCACAGTGGCACATGGAGCATCTCCGGTGTCCATGATACTTCAGCTGCAGAACGCAACTGGCCTTCCCATTTGCAACCTCACATTGACCTCCACTGGTGTGGTAGCCTCTGGTGGCGACCTTTACCAAGCCACAGCGTTGTATCAGAATGCGCAGCCATGTGTCGCAGTGCTCAATCAGGCTGCTAGCTTGAGTTTTGTCATGAACGCCACTGCGGGGGGCTCTGTTTGTGTCAGCAACCTGACAATGCTGTCAAGCCAAGTCCTAGACTCAGGTGACCTGCCTTCTTGCTTTGTTTGTCATGCACACCAACTGAATCTGCTGTAACAGCCCTTGCAGTTACATCGTGTTAGTGAATGGTTTTCACTGTGGACAGTGACTGCGGTGAATGTCAGGCCAATAACCATATCTCTCGTGTTTGAGAAGGCTGTGCATGTTCATGGGTGAGTCTGCGCTCTGCTGGCTGCTCTTGCAGCATTGCAGCAATGCAGGCCATATCTGCACAGGCACCTGTGTGTGCTAATCATGTTTGTTGTTGTTGGCCCAAGGTAATATGGGTTAGGAGCTTTGGACAGCTTACCAAGCCAGGCATGGCAGATGAGGTGCTTGCCATCGTAGCCAGGGTTGTTGTGTAACGGATACATCATCAGTTACAGGAAATAGCTACCGTACATCTCTAGAGGACCCTTTTAGCAAGTCGATCTGTTACATGTTGTGCCATGTTGCAGGAGTAGCAAGCGTTGCTGCAATCCCTCCATTCCCTAACTGCCTAGTCTCATCTTGGACCTCTGCAGAAGAGTTTGTGCAGCCGCAGAACACCTCTCAGGTGCAAGGACATCTGCTACCTGTGTGCCTCTGCGTGTCACATATACATGCCGCCAGGATGTCTTGCTGCTTACTGTATAAAACCTGTCACTTGTTGTAGCTTTTGACACATCACACAAGACTGCAATTTAGCACAACAGCAGCTCAATGATACATGTGCATGAAAGGTGATGCAGAGACAAAGACAATAAGTTAGTCTTTGCTCCCTATGTATGCCAAAATGGGGCGGCTTCTGATGCAGTTTGATCACATGCTTACCGCACATATATATCAACATGAGAAGTCAAGCAGCTAAGCATGAGGCATGCTGCTCCATGTCATGGCCCATACTTGAGTTGTGTGGTACAATTCAGCCAATAACAGCAATGTCTGACAATTGCCTGTGCACACATAGCTGGGTCATCAAATCCAGCTCAGCATACCATTTCAGCAAACAACTGAGAATTTTTGTTTGGAATTGCCCTGGGTGTACTTGAGAATCTTGCTGCCACAACACACTTTGAGATACTACGCTTGGATTAACTAAGCCGAGATGCCTTATTGCAGGGTGGCAACTTCACTGTTACAGGGTATGACGCCACTACAAACCACAACGTGACTGGCAGTTCAGATGCACAGACATACATTCTGTATCAGGATGTTGACATACCCGATAGCTTTCGGATCGATGTCACAGCAACAACCAATGGCACCTGCAGTGACTTCATCACTGAGAACTCCACGGCAGTTGATCAGTGTGCCGGCCAACTTGGCCAAAGCCTTTGCTGCTATAGCAGCACTACTGCCCATTACCAGGTGTTGCACTAGCATAACCTTCTTGTGCTCCCTACCTGCATTCCATCTGCCATTGGATCATGTCAAATGCAACAGCTTCTGTTCTCCACATGTGTGTCATGCTGAAGCTGAAAGCATGGTTGGCCAAGTCACATGACACAAGTCATGCTTGCATAGTCACTGTGCTCATCATGTGTCCTGACGCATTCCAATGCAATCAGCAACTTGTGTCTTGCTATACTTGTCGTGGTGTGCTGCTCCACCAAACCACCTGCCAAAAGCTACACGTGAAACGCTGAGTCTTGACTGCAGCGTAACGTGAACGATAGCTCCTTGCCGGAAGTACTGGCCCAAGTCTGCAACACCTTGTGGTTAGGCAGCAAGGTCTGTCAGGGCTTTGTTTACGAAGCAAGTTCTGGCATTGCGTACTTCCTGTACCGCCAGCACTACAGCCTAATTGACCTGTCACAGCTGCCCACATGCAACAGACCTGGCTCATCCATGTGGCTGCTCAAAGGAGGTATGTGGTTGGATGTTTGCTTTACGTTATACTGAAGATCTACATCCACTGGCGTATGCAAGCTAAGCCTCATCATTACTGTTGAAATAGGGCCGTGAGTGCATGCTTATGTATTGAGCGCACTACAAACAGATCAACATGGCTTTGCTTGCAAATGATAGCACAGTGTGCAACTGGTGAGACAGATCAGCAGGGCTATTGCTTGGCAACTCACTGCTAATCATCTTCACACGTGCATGCATTGTCAGTGCATGCATGGTCAAGAAGCTGCAAGCCTTTGCACAAACTGATGCACTGGAGCAACACACATAAACGCGCATGTGCATATTCATGTGATAGGTGAAGGCGCCCTCTGCATTATCTGCATGCAGCACAAAACCTGTTGTGAGCAACTGCAGATGCATATGCTGACTTTGCAAGTTTGAGCTGCAGCAATTGCTGGTAGCAATCTAACAGATGATAGACAGACTCCTGGGGCAGCTGGCAGCAAGCTTGGGAGCGGTGTTGGAGCAACTGCTGGTATGCTACCATGCTTCATGTGTGTGATTGATGTGTGTGATTCACCTGAATAGATTGACATGATGACTTGACACCAGTGCTTCCATGGCAGTACCCATATGTGACCATCAAGCACTATACACGGCTGCCGCACCTTTGACATAGCATCGTGTTAACATTTAACTTATGACACTCTGGATTTTCATTGCGTGTAAGGGGATTGCAGGCGGTTTGAGATGCACACGAACTCAGATTGTTGCAGACAAGGCTATTCCTCATGCTATTGTCCCATTAATGCAGTGCACAAAGTGGGCATTGCGTTATGTTGTGATGTACCAGTGCTTGCTTATGTACGACATGCAAATATGCAATGTGCCTTTTTGACCTGCAGATGGCTGATTTTTCCAATGTTAATTTTCTGTAGAGCTTCTTGCCGATTTTGGTGTCGCTGTCGGTGCTCAAGTATGCACTGTTGTTTCGGTGTCAGATGCTAGAGTGCCCACCTAGGAGCTTGTCAATGTGCTTGCTTTTTGCATACTATGTACACTTCCTTCCTGGCTGAGCTGTTTCACAAGCAATTTCCTACCTAGCAGCTTGTCTGGTGCAGGCACTGTGTTTGGCATATTGCTAGGAGTTGCAAGCCCAGCAGCTGGAGCTGCAGCATGGCTCATTTTGACATACAGCTATAGACAGGCCAAGCGCAGAATTGTGCTGGGAGTGTTGAAGTACCTGATGGCTAAAGATATTGCAGATGCTTCAGGCTCAGATGCATCCAATGCAGCTGCAAATCCTGCTAATGTGCAGATGGTAGCCCTGAATAGTAGACAATCTGTCAGGCAGGCATCAAGTGAGTCACTTCTATTTTTTGGCATATCACGAGTGTTCAAGCAAGGGCATGCTTTGCACCGTCTCTGTCAGCCGAGCACATTGGCTGTGACGCTCAATAGGTGACTGGGGGTACGTGTGTGGAACTCATACTCTTCTTGTGTACATATTATGCTTTTACATGTAATTTACCTTTCATCCATCACCAATCACTGTCTTATCACATGTCATCAGTTCAAAAGCTTGGAGCTCACCCTGAGCTTGTGACAACAGCATGCACGCTCTTCCATCCTGCCATGCTTGCGTGCCTGCCACCTCACCCCAAACCTGAAACAACTTCTGGCAGCGTGGACACCCTCTGGGTCGTCATTCCTTTACGCCATGCACATCTGGTCATGGTGTTGAGTTTCAAACATGCAACAAAAGCAGATGGAGACACTGCTTTGCGTACAAGGTTCCTTGCTGGTATTCATATGAGCTGAGACTGCTGGCTGGTATTCATATGAGCTGACACTGCAATGACTGCAGCAACATGCATTTGTGTGCAAGCTTGCCACGCTGGCATGTACAAATTAGAGTTCAGCACATCCTCTGCTGCTTGGGGTTGATGTTACAGCACCATGTCTAGGGAATGACGTAATGGTTGTGAGCCCCACTTTATCTGGCTGTTTGGTAAGTGAATTCAGACACCGGCACATCAGCTTATTTTCTGCTCAGGCTTGCACAGCGGGCTGTCGAGTGTAGCATCAACTACTCCTCTGACGCTTGACATGGCCATTGATGATGTCCTAGCGGGAGGTCACGGAGTGAATACTCCTTCACCAGACATGAAACGAGCAGCATCCGAGATTGCAAGGCAATGCCTGCGTCTGTGGGATGGGTTTCTGGGGATTCATGCTGGCTCTGATAGTGCTGGTGCAAAGGCGGGGGTGTGGAGAGGAAAGTTTGATGGCGTGCGTTGCGCTGTGCTGCTGCTGGCGTTTCGAAAGTTGAACAAGAGCCTACAGATGCAATCAGATGCTCCAAGTAGGTTTTGGCTTGTTGAGCTTCATTTGCTTGCACAATGATGCTTTGTCAAATGGCAGATGCAAGCTTGCAGAATGTGTGAAAAGTCATGACATGCACAATGACATTGCACATGCCCTCATCAAGTTTTCACAGAAGTTGATTGTGGGAAGTTGAGCAGAGTAAGGAGGTGTGATGCTGTGCCGCAAAGTGCTTGTGTTACTGAACTGCACTCTTTGTTCTGAGCATGCACACATCCTTGCAGTCGATGTATAATGGGCTTCGTTTTGCTCTCGGCCTTTGGATGTGGCGTGTAGTTTGCTTCTCACAAAGCTTTCAAGCTGTTTTATCCACCAAAACAGTGCTCTTTTCAGCTCACATGTCTATGCAGGCTGTCTAATGCAAGTCTGGAAGGATTGCAAGACCCACCGAACAAAGCAGGAGCTGGTGCACAAGATAGCTCTCATACTACAAGCTATTGATGTGACAACAGCGCAGAACCTTCCTGACAAAGATCCTGAAGTACATGATCAGCCCAGGTTTTCATGGAGGAACCTGATGCCATGGAGGCCATTGTGAAGAGGTCTGATGATATGGAGGCATAATCGACAGGACAAAAGCATGCCTGATGTTTGACATGTACCCTGCATGACATTAGCTGTAGACCTTTAGCAAGATGTAGCAGAACAGTTAGATTGAGTACACAACCTGGCATTTCATTCTGAATCAGGATTTTGAACTAGGATTGCCTGCTTCGAGTTCGTTGGGTAGTTTTGACTCTGTTGTGATCACCCAATGTGATATACTATTTATGTACACATGCCTGCTATGCCTGCTTGTCTACTGAACTAACAAGGAATTAGGAAAATCTTCATTTAATGGGACGATGTGAAGGGCCCAACAAGCTTGTTAGCTTAATTCAAGGCTAATCGACCAGAACAAGGTGGGGGGGGTGGGGTGGCCTAGTTCTTATACATCGTACTTATACATCAGCCCTTTGGTAATTATGTTGTCAGCCACAACAAAGTGAGCGAATGAGAGGCTGATCTGCGTCCTTGCCCATGTGACGACCAAACGCATGTGTCAACTGTCGTGCTACTTTCTTGCGACAGTGACGACAGCGCACGTTGCGCAAACACAATAACAATGATGACCAAGGTATGCTTCAGGTTGTTGTCCTGTCTGCAACGCTCGACGCTCCTGTGGGAGCCAAGTCGCGTATAGACTGCTTGACGTCAAGTGTTGCAGCAACGCTCAATTGGTCACATCTGTATTGCAGAGCGCGATCAAATCTTATGCCTTCAAGACAGCACCCACATCCTGCAAAGGCAACGTGCCGTATGCCACAAGGCTCACGCTACGACTCAGTAGAGGTGCTGATCAGTCTGTATCGGTACTTCACCCTATTGAACACAGGCTTGAGCACTGTCTGCTTGGCTCGCGCGCAAGCTATTGTGTGTCAAACACCGCAATGCACGTCATTGCACACGACTGTTTATAAATGTAATTACGCGGATGGCCCCACATCAGTGACTTGACGATGTATCACTATGCAGTCGACTGAATGCTCACCCACCCCTCGGGTACCAAACTATCAGAGTGGTTACAGGTCGCTGCATTCCTCATGCCATAGCTGCCCCAGAAGGTATTCGAGGCCAAGTTGGTGATGCCCTGCCAAGCGGGGATGGAGCTGCTGACCAGTTCACACAGCAGGACCTCAAAAAGTTCATGCAGGGCTACCGCTCTCAATATGAGGAGATCAGTATGTGGGTTGAGGATGATGATATTGAAGGTCAGCTCCTATTGCAGACTGCTTGTATAGCAAGGAGCTTTGATGATGCAGCAGATCCGGCTTGCATGTCAAAGTTTGGCTGGCAAAGTGAAAGCATGGCACAACCCGCAGCATGACAATGCAGAGATGATCATGATGCAAGCTGTGATGACAAGACAAGTTTGAATCGTGCTGGTGACCTCAGGACATCAGTTCATGTCCTGAGTTGCGAGCATGGTGGGATGACTGCAAACGGACACAACCTCAGGAGCATTGTATCATTTGTTGACATACAGGCCATGTAAATTACAACCCCCTTGTACCTGACAGGTGAACTGCCCCGAGAGCTGGCAGGTACATTGCTGCGCAATGGGCCAGGGCTGTTGGAGGTTGGGGGCAAGCCCCTCACCCAGCCCCTAGATGGAGATGGCATGGTAGGAAATCAGATGCAGTCATTGAGTTCTTGATTGCAGAGAGATCTAAAACCCAAAACCCCATTCCTTGTGCAGGCAAACAGCTGCTTTGCTGTAAAATCTGCCATGTGCAGGACATCTGCAGAACACAAACCTACACAAGTGACATGATATGGCAAACCCTAACGATTGTACTGTTCATTGTTTGATATGAGGCGTGCATTTCCATCAGGAAGGGCTTTTGCATTGATGCAAAGGAACTTGTCCAAGTTTTTACACAAAGCCAGCCTGCAGCATACACAAGTTACAACAGTGTGCAAGCTGAAGTGAAGCTGCATTTCCTGCTGTGTGCTGCAGATCTGTAAGTTTGCCTTCAAGGACGGCAAGGTGCATTTCCAGAACAAGTACGTGCGCACAGAGGCACTGATGAAGGAACAGGCAGCCGGCAGGATGCTGTACCGGGGGGCCTTCAGTGTGGGTAACCCCTCAGGGGGCAAGTTCTTCAACCCCTTCAACTTTACTGTGAAGGGCATTGCCAACACTGGGGTGCTCAACTGGGGCGGCAAGCTTCTTGCTTTATATGAGGTGAATATTTTACTGTTACGCTGTTACTTGCTGCAAGTTGGCATGACGCTGCAGCCATACACGCAGCTTGCATAGCAACACTGAACAGGGCACAATTCTGATGGTTCTCTGGCCAGAGCTGTGTATTGGGTAATGCTGCGCACACAGTGTCCAGTTGGCATTTTCAAGACCAGCAGTTGATGCATTGCCCAGCACAGTATCTGCTGACCTACCACATCATCTGAGCAGTTTGGGAATGTTGATTTGTTTTTGGTCAGCACATGTGTACAGTCAGTACAGTCTACTCATTGGTGGACATATATTCAATGGAGCCAGCTGCAGCTGCAGGCATCAACCACGCATGCACTGCTTTGTGCAATGAGACCTTCCATGCCAGCTTGACAGTAATTCCAAGAATGCAGACTGCAGCTGCAAACATTGACCACCCCCCATTGTACATGTTGCAAAGAGACTTGCCATATGAGCTTGACAAGACGCCAGGCTGCACCTCTAAGCATTGATCATCCCACATGCAACTTGTTGTGAAGAGACCTGCCACACCAGCTTGACAATGACCTCAAGACTCAAGGCTGCAGCATCAGCGCTGACCTCCTCACATGCTACTTGTTGCAGAGAGACCTGCCATACCAGCTTGACAATCATCTCAACACTCTAGGCTGCAACATTGATGCTGACTACCTCACATGCTACTTGTTGCAGAGAGACCTGCCATATGAGCTTGACCATGACCTCAAGACTCTAGGCACGACCACTTTGGGAGGGGCAGTGGACACCGAGAAGCAGTTCTTTGGAGCTCACTACCGAGTCGTCTCGGAGCCTGATACTTCAAAGCGCCTCATCGGCTTCAATTTTGTGGAGGAGACTACTCTGAGCGGCGGCAATGGGGTGGTGCACTTCTGGGAGTTTGATGAAAGCTTCAAGCGCCTCCACAAGACCCAGCATAAGATGCCGGTGAGCTTGCCATCACAATGCTTCACAGAAGCTCAAGCTGCGTGCATCAGATACTCAAATATACATCATATACTGCTTGCAGTCATGAGCATCTCAGCACCTCTGCATGCATCATCACAAGGCCAAGCTCCAGATGCTAGTACAGAATTAATATAGTATATATAGTGTAATGTATAAGTATAATGTCATGACCATGCACAATCTCTTGCCAAAATGCGTGGACTCATAAACACGACTGATATGCATGACTCATATGCATGATGTCATGGTTACCAAAGCATCTCTACAAACATCATACCACATTGCTCAAGGGGCTGGCATGATTTTGCCTACATTACTGCATGAAAGCTCATGTCACATGGCTCTTTTACAGAATGCAATCAGCCCAGAGCTGTTGGTTGCCATGTAAGATGGACAGCACACACATGTAGACAGATTGTAGGAATTTGTTTTCACTGCAGGACCGCAGACTCTATTGTCCAACTGCTCTTTGTCCAGATGTGCTACAGACTAACTGGGTAGCACACGCCCCTCAGATAAGTGACCATTCTGCAATGAATGCAGGGAGGGACATTTGGCTTCATTCATGACATCCTAGTCACAGATCAGCATTACATTGTTCTTGAGAACCCAATCAACATGAACTTCGGCAAGCTGTTGACTAAGTACACTGTGGCCAAAGCCTGCCTGGCAGAGTGCCTGCAGTATGAGAGCAGCAAGCCAACCAAGATCCATGTGATCAAGCGACCAGGGAAGGACAGCTCGGTTTTGGGTGAGGCACCTTACATCTGACTCACAGCTACAAGCTGAGTCATGTCTGTCTTGTTGTCAATGAGTGAACATCTTACAAAACAAGTGTCACTGAGTGAAGATAACACACAACAGGAACTAGCACATGGGCAGGAGCATTATGCACCCAATCATGCATTACAGAGCAAAACACAGCATTTCTCATTGTTGTGCATCAGCTGGGATTCTCAACAAAACTTCAAACTTGTGCCTGCACATAGCTTGTTTGGCAGGTTAGCCTGCAAGCATGCTTTGCAGATGCTTCCTCTAAGACTGCTTACTAGGGCTTTCACCAAGGCTGAGACACCGTGGCAGGCACTGACAGCAACATCCTGACATCACATTTCTAGGATTTGACTGCAAAGTCTAGACCTTTTTAGGCACCAGATCTTTTTCTTCTAGAACAGCATTGGATGAATGGGATCATTCAGACTTGACATTCTCACAAGTCTCACAGTTGTTGTCTGTTGACTCTCCTGATGAGTCCCACAGACAGTAAATGTAAATTGATTGATTCACTGATTGTTGTTGCCTGTGCAGGCAGCAAGGCGCATGCAGTCTTTGAGACCACTCCCTTCTTCTCCTTCCATCATGCGAATGCCTTTGAGGCATCTGAAGGCCGCCTGGTAATCGACACAGTCGCCATGACTGGCATTGACTTTGGCAACAACACTGACAGTGGAACCAGTGTGTTTGAAGGCAAGCCTGGGAAGGGCGTTGTCACCCGCCTTGTCATCAATGGCAAGACTGGAAAGGTACGCTGAAAGTTCTTGGTAAAGAGTTGGCTTATGTATGCTTTTCAGCGATCATGACAGGAGCCTCCTAAGGCAGCAGCACGGAGCACAGCTCTTGGTGTACTGTTTGTGTTGGGTGTACATCTTGTGTTGGGCTTGAAGAATGTAAGCTGCTAGAGAGTCAGAGGGAAAGATTACAATGCTGTAAGCAGCCAAGTCTAATCACCTGATACTTATGATGATGCAACTTGAGCATTGCAGTACACGCAATATGGCTTGGCATGGTATTGCTAGACACAGCTTGGTGTCAGCTCAGTTCAGCAAAAGCATGACACACTGTGAGTTGACTAGAAACTTGTATGTTTGCACACTGTTGCATGCTTGCTACTTCCTGATTCTGCTGCTGCCTATGGCCTCCTGCATCAATTGTCCAGCATGAGTGTCCATGCCAGCAAGTCTTCCGTGCATGCTGATGTTGCAACCCCTACCATGAATGTCCATGCCAGCAAGTCTTCAATGCATGCTTGTTGTTGCAACCCCTACCATGCTTTCCAGAAGCACACTCAGAACCAAGTGATCCTCTACATTGAGTCAATGATGGAATCAATGGCATTGACGGCATTGTTGAATTCAACATGATTCACTGAGAAGACTGCATGAATTAACTGTATGTAGTCAAATGGTTGTCATGGCGTGCATCAGGTTCAGAGACATCCGGTGGTGACTGACAGAGCTGCAGAGTTCCCATCAGTTGCTCCTGTGGCATCTGGCAAGCCACATCAGCATGCCTACACGGCTGGCAGTCGGGTGGTGGGGGAGGACAAGTGGGGCCCCCAACAGGTCTGCTTTCATTTTGCACAGAGGGCTAGGTCTGAACTACAGCTGAGTTAGAGGTTTTGACTGAGAACAAACTAGACTGGAAGAGAGGTTGCTGTAGGCATGGCCAAGTAAGGTGTTTATGCCTCTAGACACGATTGGTCCATTTGCATTGCACATATAGCAGCTCCAGTAGCGCTTAAGTACAGCAACAATCACAGCACTTTCTTGTGATGCAAACCTTGGAAGCAACCACTCCTGCAGTGAAGGTCTACAAGCATGCAGCCAACCCCCCTGTGGGTGTCTGACAGGCAAGCCATACGTTACTGTAGAATTAGAAAGAGAGAAGAGATGACTCTGGTCGGCAACTCAAGTCAGAAATGCGTCACCAAGCTGTGTACTATGCTTCATACTTCAGAACAAGGGCATGCCAGATGCCCTTCAAAGTATGAGGGGTTGCTCAAACACCTCTTGCCTGCCAACTTTCACCTTCTGTGAAAGGTAACCTGTGCCAGTAAGGCGCGTCAGCTCTGCTGGCCGCAAGCTTCCTAGGCCCAGGCATCACACAGTGTTGGAGCATGAGGCTTGTGGCATGACTGAAATTTGCTGCAGAAAAAAAAAAAAGTTTTCGCTTTTCAGCGATCATAACGGGAGCCATGTAAGGCGGCAGCCTGGAGCTATGACCACAGGCCATAGCCCAAAGGAATCTGGTACATGCAGGTTGTCATGAAAGTATCCATGCCCCCTGGCCTCGGCACGGACACACCGTTTAGTCAGCAACAAGCCTCAACAGATGTTTGGGACGCCGGCCCAGACCAGTTTGCCCAGGAACCCATCTTTTGCCCTCGCCCTGACGCACAGACAGAGGATGACGGCTGGGTGTTTACCATGGTGTATGACTCCGTAAGTGATTGTAGCCATCTGGCTGTGTTGGACGCCAAAAATCTCAAGAGTGGACCGGTTGCTCGTATCAAGCTGCCACAGCGAATACCGTATGGTAAGAACTGGTGTGTTTTTCCCAGTAATATACCCTTGCCATCTGTGATCTGCCTTGTCCTACCTTGTGACTGTTCTGCTCTTATTTGGTGCTGATTGTGCTGAACTGCCTTATCCATTTGTGTCTTGCCCAAGGTTTGCCCTTACCTGTACTACCCTCACCTGATCACTCTTGCATGTGTTACCTGTACATGACGAGTTACCTAATTTACAGCTTGCCTGCATTAGCCTTGCACCTGGTTGCCCTGATTGCCCCTGTCTTGTACTCTGTGAGGCAGGCTTGCAAAAGGTGACCACTCCATTGTCCACTCACCTGTTTCACCTGTAAGGGACACACACATGCAATATGCACTAGCAGCCTTCAGACTGCACAAATGTTGTGATGCAGGTATTCATGGTAGTTTCACAGAGCAATATCTGGGTCCCACAGCTGATGCAAAGCCTCAATCATATAATATCTCCAAGGCAGTTGCACTTGACGGTGTCCCTGTGTATGCCTGAAGCAGTCACACATGGCAAGTAATAGCCCCTACAGGGATGCTCAGAACAGACTGCTCTGAAGAGACAAGGCTTGCTCTGCATGTTCCTAGCTCGTCATAAATCAGAAGGCATGAGCATCATTTTTTGTGTGTGTGCTGAGTTGGTGTTGAATGCGATTTGGAGGGCCTGCAAGTTTTCTGCGTCCCGGTCACATCTTTGATTTCATACAATAATGTTATGCAAATCTGCCTGCTGGATTCAGAGCAGCCTCCGTTAGCTTGTTTTGTTGTGTTATTTCATTTACTATTTGTTGTTAGAAGATGTGTGTACAGACATGTCACTTGGCCTTGCCATGCCAAATACATCTACACAACCGTATATATATATGGTATATGTTATATACGTCTCTAGAGATTTCATGTCATTATTGACCACTACTTTATTTGCCTTTATGCACCTGAGTCTTTACTGTACATTACGTGCTAGCCATCTAATCATACTTGAACAGCTGAAATCTGTGTCACATGTTCAGCTCTAACTCTTCACCTGTGTAATATTGACAAGTATGGCTCAGCGCTGTACGTTTTGGTTGCGGGTAGGATACACTGTGTGCAGTCCCGCTGAAAAGTAGTCAGAAAATACAGCACTTCCTCATGTATTGCAAGCAGATCCGGTCATCCTGTGTAGCTCCTTCAGCTGTGTAGCATCTGTTGAGGCATCTGTTCAGACGCTGGCAGGTAAGAAAGAATTTGACTGCCAACAATGGATCTGCTGATGTTGCTACCATGTGGCGAACATGTTCATGTGTAGCTGAGCTTGTAGAGGTGGTCATCACGGCAGCCAATGAAGATGCTGCCAGCCACGCTGACAGGGCCAGAAAACACATCACCTGCACAAGACATCGTAGCTCTGTGGAAATGTACACAACAACAAAGTTGCATCACATTTCACGAGTCTTGCCATATGGCAGCGCACAAGACTCAGACAACCACAGACATCACATTTACAGGGCAGGACAGGACAGTTGTGCTAGCTGACCCAATTTGAGCCGACGAAGGAAGCGTGCCACAAACCCAAAACTTAGGGTCCTAGGTTGAGCTGACAGCAGCCCATGCGTGAGGGTCCACGCTGAAGCACTGCAACAACAAATGTAATGCATGCACTGACATGAGCAAGCCACACAACAATAGCTTGATACTGTACTTGGCATCTGCGCAGCAGCAACTACTTGCAAGCTCTCAAGGCTGATGCTGTCTGCCTTGCCACTCGTGCCAGCAGAGGTCTGACTGCCAGCTGTCTGTCTGATTGCTGGCTTGAGCACTGAGCTGTCAGGAGGGGCAGAGGGGGTGGCAGAGGGGGTGGCAGAGGGGGTGGCAGAGGGGGTGGCGGTGGGCAACCTCACCACTCTCACTGCTCCAGTGTTGGTGCATGTCACCAACACTTGGCTGGCCTTGGTCTGTGCGGGAGTGTGAAGCTGTGCATGTGGGTCTGAGACTGTCTGTGAGTGTGTAGGTGATCCTGCCCTGGCATCTGTGTGTGAGTGCAGCTGTGGATGAGACCACAGCTGTGTCGCTTGTGCCTGCTTTTGAGCATTTCTTTGCCTCTTTGCACATGTATGCTGCATCTGTGCATCTGGCGGTGTCTGTCCATGTGACAGTGATCCTGCTTGAGGTTTTGCCTGTGTATGGGCGGCCACAGCCAGCTGTGAGTGCGTCTGTGCCATGCCATCTTGGCTTGAATGTGAGCAGCTGCTGAGCACATGACACACAGTTGCTGCTGTGCTATTGCCAGAACTCATGGACATTTTCCAGAGCTGCTGTCCATGCAAGCAGCTGATACAATGCAGCTCACCCTCAGCACTGCCAACCACCACTGCTGCTTCAGCACCACCTGCTGCAGCAGCTTCCTGATGAGTCACTTTATCCACTCCAGGATCCTTGCTTACGTCATTAAGCTTGACGCCAGCAGCTGATGCACTGTCAGCATTGCCGGGCAGCAACACACGCTGCGGAGAGCTGCTTGGAAGCTGATTGCCTGTGACTGCCACAGCAGCTTCTTGAGCGACTACCTCCTGACCAATGCTGAGTAAGCAGAGTGGTGCAAAGATCTGTGTGCCCAAATTGCACTGCCACTGTGGCTGACCCAGATGTGACAAGGCTGTTATGGCACCATCGACTGCTGCCACAAGAACTGAGGAAGTGGTTGTTTCTACCACTGGGGTGGAAAAGATTGGAGATGAAGCTTGGTGTGTCCAGGCTGGCCTGCAATAACACCCTTTTGGTGTCTATATACTATGATGAAAGGACTATTGTAGTATCAACAGCGATAATCATAGTAAAATCAGCAATAATGATCAAAGTATTCAACCTAGTCATCACAAACATGAACTAGAGTCCATGCTGAGTGTGGTGATAACCGTAGTAGGTCTCACATACCAACGTTTGTTTTTGACGACCAGGGACGTTGAGGTGACATACTATCTTATTAAGATGATGCAAGCAACAAAACAAGACATGTGTCAATGTTTTGAGATATGATGCAGATGTGTTTTCGAGGTGATGGCAGAATGCCAGGTAGCTGCAGCATGATGCCAAACAGCAGTTTGGTGCACACAGATAAAGCTGCTAGCTAGCAGCTTGCTTCCAAGGAATAACCTTGCAGGAGTCATTTGCTATGTTCAACCAAAGAGCCATGTGGTCAAAGATGTCAATCAGATGTGATTTCCCGCCAAGAACTGACAAATTGTACATATATGCATCCTGCGCAGCAGATCTCCACATGACTCTCAGCATCTGTTATGGCCCAAAAAAGGGCTGTTCAGGACTCTCTCACAATCTAAGCTGTGAACTACCATTAGCCCAAAAAAATCGTTGGTTTCTTTCTGGGTTCTAACCATTGGAATCAATGACAGGGGATTGTTAAGGAGGTAACAATCCTATCATGTAGCTTGCCCAGCTGTCAACTGGTATCTCAACAGTCCAGCTCTTAGTTTGCACGCAGCAGCAAAATGCTTCTTACCAAAGGCTGAGGTGATCACCAGATACATGGAAGGCTTGTAGCTGTGCAGACAATGTAGCCACAAAGACCAAGCGGTGCTGGTGGTCGAATGCCACAGCAGCAGAAACTGGACCAGAGACCTTGCATTGCGCCACTACAACACCTGCACACAGACATACATATGAAAGGACGGACAGGCAGGCAGGCAGGCAAGGTGGCAAGCAAATTGGCAGACAGGCAGGCAGGCAGACAGACGAACAGACAGACAGACAGACAGGCAGGCAGGCCAGCAGACAGGCCGGCAGGCGGGCAGAGAGACAGACACTTCTGCTCCCCTTTCCAATGCAGTGGTGTATCTGGGCTGCTTCACATGTGATGGTATACAGCTCAAGCATGCACACAATGGCGGACGCTCACTGAGCATGACTGTAATCCAGTTGCTATTAGAGGTGATGCAGTGTCAGGTGCATCTGACACAGAATGCAAATGCTGTGAAGGACCTCAGCTACTCAGCAAAGAAACACAACTATGCCTCATGTGATCATTCAACCAGGTATACCTTCACTGGTACAGGCAAAAAGCTGCCTGCCATGCGAGGCCACCCACAAACAGCCCCAGCCCTGCCAGCTGTCCACTGCTGGGGGAGACTTGATTGTGCTCCCGGTGTCTACCACTGCAAGCTGGTGCCCTGTTGCAATGGCCAGGAAGTACAGGCTGCCATTGCTGCATCCCACAACAACTGCCTGCATGCATGTTCAGCATCTGGTATGTTCAAAGCTGCCATGAGCCCAGAGAGTGTACTAACTCGCAGGGAAGCTTGGTGATTAAGCTGGTGTCCACTACCCAAGGCTGCGTCCTTTATGCCATGGCAAGGAAACACACATTGCCATCACTGCAATTGGCGTGTATGTTTCATTGCCCCCTAACCGTGTTTGTAAAACTTGCGCAGCCGCAACAACCAGGTGAAAAGATACTCTGCCAATTGGCCAGCGGTAACAATGCGCATTAGTATCAAGTGTAAGCAAAGGCGTTTCGATTTTCAGCAAGAGCTCAAGCCAGTTCAGCCCTGTGGGAGTATGATGTGCAATCTGTGTGGGCTTTCTGCCTTAGCAAAGCAGTACTTGTAGGGCTCGCAGGTTGTCTGCTGTGCGTATCAACATCATGTACCATGTACTCTGGAAACTGACTGTAGTCATGGTCTGTCATGCGTCCTGGTGTCGCTTACCTGGCAGTCTGATGTGATGGTCAGGCCAGCTTCTGCCCTTGCAGGCAGGGCTCTTCTCCAAACACCCCTGCCTGATTGCCCCTCTACACACACCACATCACCTCCATGAGAGCAAGCAAATACCCAGTCTGACTGCTGCTGCTGCTGCTGGTGCTGCTGCTGCTGCTGCTGCTGCTGGTGCTGCTGGTGCTGGTGCCGGTGCTGCTGCTGCTGTGATTCAGGGCATGATTCTGATTGTCGCAACTGCTGCTTCTCAACAGAGGCTACTGGACCTTGCACTTGCTGCTGCTGCATTCCCTCCAGCTGCTGCACCAGCTTCCCTGATAACTGCGAGGTACAGGCAGTGATGAGCACAACTGGAGATGCGTCCACACATTCCTGCAGCTTCAGACGCCAACAGCATTTGAGAGGCAATGTATCGCTTGACCTTCGTGACTGATGCTGCTGCTGCTGCTGCTGGTGTGATTGATTTGCATCGGTAGAGATCAGACTGGCCTTATCGGGTGGTGGTAGACATGTCTGCTCAGGTGGTGGACACTTAGACTCCTGCTCAGATGCAGCATGCTCTTGAGGCTGAAGAATGTGTTCATCCTCTGCGACAGACAAGCCCCGGGGTCGGGGTGGGGGGGAGTTGCTAAGGGTGTGTGGCAAATTACCAGAGTGGCATTTGCCAGCCCACCGCAACCCCCCAGCCCGCTCACACACCCACCCCCCTGGTTGACTGCAGGCTGCCAGTGCCTGCTGAGTCTGTTGCTGCCATGCCTCCTCTCCCCTAGCTGTGGCCACAGCTGTTGGCTCGGAGTCCAGCAGGAGCAGCGGCATAGGCTCTGATGGATGTTTCCTTGATGGAGCAGTGCTGATAAGTTTGCTGCTGAGTAATGCAGCTGAGTCAGCCAATGCTTGGGGGGTACCTGTCACGTGGGCCGCATGTGACAATGCAGCAGCAAGTCTCCTGGCTGTTGGGAAGGCCATGACAAAGTCAGGATGGATGACTAAGGCGTTGGCTACTGCTGCAGCTGCAAGGGAGTCCCCGCCGGCTTGAAAAAAGCTGTTGGAGGGCTCCAAGCGCGGATGCTGCAGGGCCTCTCGGAATAGCCCCAGAATCCTGCCTTCCAGCCCTTGCTGGACAGCAAGCGGCCCTTGCTGCTGAGCAACACCTTTTGACTGAAAAGTCAAAGTCTTATGAGGCTCCTTTGGGGATGCAAGACAATCCCCTGTCGTGTCTACTGCTGCCCATGCAGGGGGTGGCAGGGCCCCCCTCATCAGCTTGCCCCCTGCTGATTGGGGTAGCTGGGGCACCACTGTGATGCTTGTAGGTATAGCAGCAGCAGGCAGGATCTCCTTACACCATTGCAGGAGCTCCTCTGTTATGTCATCAGCTGCTTGACCAGTTGTGCTGGCTGCTGGTTGGTTGAGGGCACTGGGAGCAAGTAAGTGCACGTATGCTGCCAGAGCAAGGCCTGCATGAAGCACCACTTGTGGTAAGATGCATGCTTGTTTGCCTTTTCTTTAGTTTGCAGAAGCACTCTCTCTGCTGCCTTCAGCTTGCAAAAGCACTCTCTCTGCTGCCTTCAGCTTGCAGAAGCACTGTCAGCCCTTCAGGTTGCCCTGCTGGAAAATCTCTTGCCAGATCTATGCATTGACATTTGCTTTGCCAGCCTGTAGTAGCAAGATCAGTGTGCCTTGAAGTAATAGTACAGTTTGCAGCTCAACATGCCCAATGTTGCATCAGTACACTAGTGAGAACAACTGCAGCAGCATGTCAAGCAGCTCTGAAGCAATAGCTGCATGATGAAATCAACGGCTGCTTGCAGCAGTGTATAAGCCTGCAAGCTGGCAGCCTTGTATGTTTCCTGTTTGTGTCTGGCTGGTTTGCTGAACATCATCGAGCTATCACACTGTCAGTGTTCAGTCACAGCTCGTGAGGTTGCCAGCTGAACTCTGATTGAAAGATAGCTTGATGATGTTCAGCAAACCAGCCCGACACAAACAGGAAACATATGAGCATGTGTATAGGTGCAAGGGGATGCTGTGCAGTTCAGGCTATGCGTCACAGCATGCAGCAACACCACCCAAGGTGACTTGTCAAATCCAACCTTTGACAGTGGGTGGTCATGCACAAAGCAGAACACAGCTTGAGCACATGGGAAGCACAGCCCATCATGTGCAAGCTAGCTTTCAGAGGCTGTTCCAAGCAAGCAATGTATCATTGCATGTGGAATGCAAGAAGTTGTGCTTGTCAGCAGCAATGCAGCGCAGCAGCAAGCTCAGGTCTCAGGCAAAGCAGGCAGAAGACTGCAGCAGGCAAATGTCTGCATGTAATTATGCACATGTGGCAATATATGTATATAGAAACAAAAGTACGTATGAAGCATAAAGTAGGAATGTGGCAAGCCGATCCAGTAAGCAGACCTCTGTTGGCAGGCAATGGCCATGTGCACGCTGCTGCTGCAGCAACTGCCGAATGACTCATCAAAGCTGCTTCCACATCAGTAAGAAGCACCCTCACCCCTGCACTCAAAGTTGCCCCTCAAACAGTTTGACCTTCATCTGGACAAAAGACCTCAAAGCCTGCCAGCAGGTGCCAGGTGTCAAACTGTATTCCAAATCTCCAATCAGCGTACAAGCCTAGTGTAGGGTCTGAGTGGGGACTAGGTTTTGCATGTGTGTCATCCTCAAACGACTCCGCCGGGAGAGATTTGCAGCTGTCGTGTCACATGTGGAAGCAGCAGTACTTACTGTGAGTGGTGCAAGAAACTACTGTGGAAGCAGCAGTAAGTTGATCAGCAATGCCCTAAAAACCCTCCCCAGCTCACACTGCCGTCATACAGGTTAGCTACTTGCTCTTTCTTGCGTGTGAAGTATGGCATTATATGTTTGGCGTCAGCAGACACATCATACAGTCATTCATGCATTGAACATGTGTCGTCCCTTAGGGTCAGGGACAGACAGTCCTGAGCAGTCCCTGCATGAGGTTCTATCTTGGCAGTCATCGCAGCAACAGTGTTGTGCATAGACAGCACTCAGCAAGAAAGAGCAAGTCAGCAACCCATGCACGATAGCAGCTTAAGCTGGTGGGAAACGCCAGGTGTCGGCTGAAGATGCACTCCATTGACTTGACAGTGGTATTAGGTCTTGATGCTTTTTTGTAAAGACTGTTCAAATGATTTGTTAGACTGTTGCATGCTGATTGCATCACAAAGAACGAGTAATAGGGGTTCAGAAGCTCTGACCTGACATGATTCACGTTACTTGAAGCGTGAGTTACATTACGTTACAGTATGTGTGAAGTTACCTCTGAGCTTGACCTGTAGGTCCTGCCTGCCACAGATGTGCAGGGCGCCATCAGGGGTGAGATACCCTAAGTCTCCTGTCCTGCAGCAGCATTTTGGTCTGCGTGTACAACTGCTGCCCTTCATATGACACATCTCACCACGCACTTCAGAACACACACCAACCACAAAACACTTTACAACTTCACACACTGCTAGTCTATCCCGACTGAAGGGTCAACACCAGGCACTTGTGTGAGTCATCACTTGACCCCAAGACAACCAAGCAAAGCAAACTTGAAAAGTGTTTTGCTGTGTTGTCCTGATGTCAGGTGGTGACTCATGCAGGTGCCTAGGGTTTACCTTTCAGTCAGGATAGACTGCTGCATGGGTGCTAGCATGCTAGCTGCCAAACTACTTGCTAGCTGCCAAACGACTTGCTGGCTGCCAAACTATTGGTCTGTTGCTAAGCCTTCTGGCACACTGAGTGGTGCAGCACCAGACGTTTCTTGCAGCACTGCCTCAGCTCTTGTCCGGGGCAGTAGCTGCACTTTGAATTTGAGCGGGAAGGTGTCAATCACAGCTGCACACTGTGAGGGGCAAGATGTCAGTACCTGCTGTGTATGCCGTGGTACTCACCTGAAACAGGTGACTTGACTGACAGGATGCGCTTTCAGATGCTCCCAGCCAGAGATGTCTGCCTTCTGGCTCTCTAGTTGGCTCAAGTCCATATTCAGAAAGCGCTGCCTTGTCAACTCAGAATTCCTGTAGCATGACACCAATAGATATTGACGATAAAATTTGAACAGATGACATTGACACATATCAAATGATGCTGGGGCAATCTGATGATGCCTTGAATGAGTTTCCAGCCACTGGTATTGCACAAGCCACGATGAACCCTCTATACAGACAGTCACTGCCCACCGGACTTGTGTGGGGCAAGCGCTGTTTCAATGCACAAAGTTGATAATTTTGATCAGTTTCAGCCATCTAGGCCCATTCTTTGGAGGTGCGCCAACCTGTAGTAAGCAGCTGCCAGGCCAACTCCTGTCACAACAACCTCGCCAGTCTGGCCAGCTGGCAGCAATTTGACTGCAGCCTTGGTCACATGCCTTTCCTTGGTCACATGCCCTTCCTTGGTCACATGCCCTTCCTTGGTCACATGCCCTTCCTGTGGCTGCTGCCACTGCTGCTGCTGCTGCTCACCCGGGTTGTCTTCTTCACCCCGTTTCCTCTTCTTCACGTGAAGGGGGGTAGACATGAGCTGCTGTTGTGGGTGAGATGCCCAGAGGGGGTTGGGGTGGTTGTCAGAAACATGAAGTCTGCTGGGAAGAGCCTGAAGGTGGGTAGCAGACGGCACACGTGAATCCACTGCAAAAGAAGGAGATGAAATGGCTGCAGGTGTAGACATTGCAGTGCTTGATGTAGTGTTGTGAGAGGTAAATCTAGGGCTGCTGGCAAAGCCGGATGGTGGGGGGTTGTTGGTAGGTTCAGGCAGGTGTCTGTCCATGTGCTGTGTCTCTGAAGCTTCGGTGACACGCAGGATGAAGACGGCAAAGCCAGTCAGGGGCCAGCCTGCTGAGACCATGGCGTTGCTCTTCTGCTTTATGTCATCATCTGACCCTGCAACACAGCAACAGCATGAATTTATTCACAATTACACAGCCATGAACGGGAGGAAGAAGCCAACAACAGGAGGAAGAAGAAGCAGTGACAGAGGAGAAAAAGAAAAGCGAAGAAGTTGTTGCAGCGTTCTTTGAATGTCAATGAACGAATGGATAGAGAATGACACGTGGCTGGCAAAGGTGCAACAAACATCACACACACCACATCGGCTTTGCCAGGTGTTTGATGTGCTGCTAACAGCAACATTGTGCAAAGCCAGCATGTGCCTCAGCTCTTCTGCAGCGTTTCTGAAATCAGCCAAGAACTGTGCACAGACTGTCCTGATGAACAAATACCTTGAGCTTGTGCAGCATGCAAGTTTGCCTGACCATCAGCCAGCTGCATATCTGGTGTGTCAGCCTCTGCTGTGGCTGCTGAACTTGACGCTGGTTCTGAAACTAATTCCGGCCCTTGCTGTTGCTGCTGGGCCACAGGTGCAGACACACTGACATCACGGACGCCTGTGAAGCCTTGCGACAGACCCTTTGTTCGCTGGTTGTCTGCTCCCTTGGCTGAAAGGCTCGGCAGTTGGCTGCTGCTCTTGCTTAGCACAGGAGGAATGTCAAGGCAAGTGCAGTCTGCAGCAAGCTCTGTGCATCCGTACATGTTCAGCAGGCTACAGCTGTCAGGCAGGCACTGCCTCAGGGCTTGAGCTAGAGCAACTGTCAGAGGCTCTCCACTAGAGATGAGAACGCTCAGAGCCAGTTTGTTCTCTGCTGTGACACCAGTTGACAGGCTGACATCTGTGCCTGTCTCCCCATGTGGACTGTTGCTGTCTGTCTGGGTGTGCATGCTGTCTGTTCCACGGTCTCTGTCCAGGGCCACGTGATGTTTGCTAGGATTGACTTCAAGCATATCAGGAAATGTCGCAGCGGCTGCGGCCTGATGAGGCAGGGCAGGTGGGCAAGCTTGCAGGTATGGGACGAGGGCTTGCAGTAGGGTTGGGACAGCTGTGAGATGAGTGATGCTGTGCTTGATCAGGGCTTGCGCAAGCAAAGCTGGGTTCTTGACTGTCTCATCAGGTAGGATGGTGCCATCAACACCTGCAATGTCAAAAGTGGATCCGCCATTGTTAAGCATGCAATGCCTAGGACTGCTTGCTGACTGTACACCTCTGGGCTATGCACTGCAGAAATTAGGGTCTGGCACAATGCAAGGTAGGCCACTTGCAGCAGCCTCATGTCCAGTCTCAGCTGCCACAGAGGCTTCAGACACAAACAGACATCTGAATGCATGAGAGTGTGGGATGTGCATGCACATTTGGCGCCAAACAGAGCTTGAAGTCTGATGTGCAGGCACTTGCTCACCAAGGAGGAAGGGGGCAAACAGCTCCCACAAGTGGTCCACAAAACAGGTAGATGTCTTAAACGCCACCTTGTCCCCCTTCCTCAGGGGAAATTTTGCTTGCATCCATTTGATCCTATTCAGAATACCTGCAAAGCAGTCCTTTGCAGCTGCGACAGCTAGCAGCACGCATATTATTGCATGCATTGTTGAGTATGCATCAGCGGCTGTCTATTGCAAGGAGCTCTGGTACAGGCATGCAGGCGTCAAAACATGAGCGCTTCTCAAATGTGTATCATAGGTCTGCTTTCTGGCGTAGACATGTGCATGCATGGTAAGCAGCTACATGTATGCAGCAAAGCATGCTGAGCATGCACAGGAAAGATCAGCCACCTGCTTCAGTCCCACAGACGCCTGTAGGCTTGCCTGTTGACCCTGAAGTGTACATCACATAACAGAATGGCAGCTCTGGTTGACCTTCACAAGCTGTTTGCCAATCAGCAATAAGTTCACGGAGCTGGTTGGTAATTGGCTTGGTGCAAGCTGAAACACGTACATCAACACCAGGCAAGGAAGTACCCCCTGCAGCTTGGTGCAAGGCGCCTGGCTTCACTGTGATCTGACGAGCCGTGCAACAGTCAGGCAAGGCAGAAACACTGAGTGGCCCAGCACCTCCCTCTGTGTCTCGGTCAGCCCAGATCAAGATGCTTGGTTGAGCCTGCTGCAACAGCTGTGTCACAAACGAGCAAGGACTGTTGGTGTCAAGGGGCATAAAGGCACACCTGCACCGTAGCAACTGTTTGCATGACGCACAAGCTAAGGGGGCTCTCGAGGCTGCAGCTCAACGGCTTACCCGGACGCCAGCACTGCCAAGACTGCAACTGCATACGTCGAGCTCCTGCTCAACCAGACAGCAGCAACAGGAGGTGCAGTGTCAGCAGCGGACGCCTTTGTTGCGACCTCTCCGGATCCTCCTTTGATTTTGAGATCAATCAGGAGTTTTCGCAAGCCCTTTGCCAATTGCAATGCCTGCGCAGCATGGCATGTGGTACGAACGTTCGAGCCTAGTAGAGCAGGATAGAGCAGGACGTGACGCGGTATCGTACATCAACAGCGAGGTTTCCGACTGTCAAGTCCTGCGCTTGCAGATCCTGAAAGTGCCCTGTTGAATCTTGTCTCACTGCGTCCCCGATTGCATGAATTAGCCTAGACGAAAACATCGCCTGGCCTTTTACGACTCTTGCAGCCCCGCCATACACCCATGTCATGCGAAGCAGAGGTAGGCTGAGTTAGCGTATGCTGAGATGTCTCGCTTAGTCATGCACGTGGGTTTACTACCTCTGCTGATGCAGTCAGCAGCGCTGCGCGATTAGCGGCAATGTCGCGTGCGCAATCATAACGAACATACAACATCACATGCATTCTGGCACTTCCTTAGTGTTGGAAATCAGAACAGGGCTCGACTTACAGACACATATATATGTGACTGACAATGTGCACACGCACCGCCTAACTCGACTTGCCAATCTCACGTTTGCTCACCAGAATGCGCAACTCGCAAACATACGAGACATTTGACGTCGAAGACGGCAGCTCGCCTCCTGCTTTTCATGCGAAGCTGACAGCATATGTGTTTCTCACTTGTGTTGTCGCAGCTAGCGGCGGTATTCTCTTTGGTGAGAACACGCTACATATATTTGGCTGCTTGACAGCCGGCCGGAAGGCGTCGGATGATTGTGTCAAATTGATTTAGGTCAAAGCAAGACGCTCAGGACGTCTGTCAAAGCAGGCTATGGAACGCAGGCTATGATGGAGGCGTTACAGGGGGCATTGTTGTCATGCAGCCTTTTGCTGAAGAGTTCTTTCCCAGCACCGTCGGTGTGCCGGACACCAATTTCTACTGCAAATACGATGACAGAGTCCTGCAAACTTTTGCTTCAATCATGCATTTCACAGGGGCGCTGGCAGCATTTCCTGCTGGCTACTTCACAGCCAAGTATGGACGCACCAGGTGACAGTGACAATTCTACGTGCTTGCACTTACTTGGCACACCCATGGACGCACTACATGCCGCAGTCTCGCTAGCCAAATTTCAGCCAACATGCAGCATGCTGTAGTTTGGTGATGTTAATGCCACTTTGTCATGATTCTCATGGGGTCAATCATGTGAGCATGATAAAGCACTGGTAACAACCGTCTTGGCAGTTAGCTTCACACATGACGAAGTTCCCACACAATGCAGATCTATGACAATAGCTGGTGTTGCGTTCCTCATTGGCTGTGTCTGGCAAGTTGCTGCAAAGAGGTATGTGGCACTGCTGCTGGTGGGGCGCATCTTCTGGGGGGTGGGGGTGGGGTTTGCAGATCAGTCAGTGACCATCTACAATGCTGAAATGGCCCCGCCTCAATGGAGGGGGCTGCTGCATATCCTGTTCCAGCTGGCAACCGTCACAGGTGATGATGGATACAGAACAAGCTTCTCGGCCGTCACAATCTTACATGCATTTTGGCTAGTGACTCACCCTGATGAGCACACAACTTCCCTAATCAACAAGCACATCTCAAGGCGCAGGACTCCTGGATTGGCTGTTGTTCAGCTTCATGTGTTCAGCTTTGTATGACATGGTCTGACTTATGCATAATGTACACCTGCAAAAATTGTTGTTGGATTGATCAACTTGTGAACTTTTGGTTGTGTCACGTGTCTTGCCCAGAAGTTCATCAGCGCAAAGAAGTGTTTGATTTTATTGGTGACATCTGCAGTGATAGCGTGTGATCAACAAGAAGGCTGATTCAATGCTTGCAGGCATTTTGATTGCCCAGGTGATCAACATTGGAACCTACAACATCAGGCCCTGGGGCTGGAGGCTATCCCTGGGGTTGGCATCTGTTCCAGGCACCATTCTGCTTCTCGGAGGGCTGTTCCTGCCGGACTCTCCCAACAGCCTCATAGAGCGAGGGCAGTTTGAGAAGGGCAAGCAGGTGCTGCAGCGCATCAGGGGCACAAAGCAAGTAGAAGAGGAATATGGCACAATTTTGGCTGCCCAAGAGGTGAATGATGCACATTTCTGTCTCTCCCAATCACATTATCAGTCGATACATCTGCATGTTTTCAGCATAGTTTATGACGGTCAGAGCACAGAATCTACCCAATAGGTGGTACTGTGCATATTACTAACCTTTATGTCATGACTGTGTGCACATGTCTGAGACAGGCAGCTGCATGATCATTGGTTGCCTGTGGGTGTCTACAGTCCAGCTCAATGATATTTCATGCTTGCTTGTGTCAAAATCCTGTCAAAATGCAGCTCTAGCCATCTGCAGGAGATCTGACAGCAGTGTTTTGATGATGAACTCCTGGCACTTCTGATTTGGCTTCAGACAGTGCTGGTGCCTATGCATGTGCATTCATGCATTCAGAAGTACCATTGCAGCAGAAAGAAAATGGGTGGTAGAGGGGGGTGGGGGCCCTTGAATGAGGAGGAAAGGCCAACATTGCACACCTGACATGGAGAAACTAAGCTTGAACTTATCAGACAAAAATTTGTGCAGGAAGTCACGCAGCTCAGCAGATGCATCACACGCATGACACTTCATGATGATCTGTTTGCCAAGCCTACAAAATGGCACAATCCCAAGCCTGGGAAATGGCACAATCCCAAACTTAGGAAATGGATCAACCCCAAGCCAGATTTGATCCCTTGATGGATGCTGTAGGCTGAGAAGCGGGGCGGCAGTCCTTGGATGGCAATCTTGAGGCGGGAGTATCGAGCGCAACTGATCTTGGCAATTGCATTGCCATTGTTTCAGATGGCTACTGGAATCAACGCGGTGGTCTTCTTCTCGCCACAGCTGTTTGGCGGGATAGGGTCCTTTGGGGAGGGGGCGAAGGGGGGCCTCATTGCATCTGCTGTGATCGGTGCCGTACAGGTGGACAAAACAGGCATGCAAGAATGACTGCTGCTCATGCTACCTCTTCCAGCTTTGACACTTTGCACGGACCACACAATGCTGCAAGTCATGGTGGTTTCCAAGCACAAACACTTGTGTGGAACATTCTATTCATTCCAGCAGGCACATGTGCTTGACACAGCTATAGTGAGTATACACTAGAGAGTGTGTACAATGAGAGTGTGGCCAGCACATGCTCATGGTGAAGACTGTGAAGCACAACCGTGTTGCAGGTAGGAGCAACCTTGATAGGTGTAGTTGTAGTAGACAGAGTGGGCAGGAGGGCCATACTAATTGAGGCATCGATACAGGTATGCTCATGCCTTGCCCCAAATATGGTTTTGCCTGCTCCTGCCCTCACCTGTCATGCATTGCCTTGCCCTGCACCTTTCCTGCCATGTTTTTGCCTTGCCGTACCTTGGTCTTGCCCTTGCCTCATCTTGGCCCTGCCATGCCCTGCCCTGCCCTGCCCTGCCCTGCCCTGCCCTGCCCTGCCCTGCCCTGCCCTGCCCTCATCTTGCCTGCGTAGCACATAACATGCATGCTTGCCTTATCCTAGGCTTCAGACTGCTTTACTGTTGCTGGGGGGAAACACCTCCACGTTAGACATTAGAAGCAGGCTGCATGGTGATGCATGTGTGTGCTGCAGGGCTGCTTGGCTGAGGTAGCGCTGGCAGCCCTTCTTGCATTTGCAGCCACAGATTCCTCAGCACAGATGAGCCACACTGCCTCCATTGGGGCCATTGTTTTGGTGAGTCCTCTCGTGTGTGTTTTGACATGCAATGCTGAGGATATCAAGTCTCTGGTTTGGTAGTTGCTCACATCACAGCTGATGATGGCGACCATGTCAGTGTTATGTGCTGTCCAGCAGCAAATTGCAAGTACATGTATGCCTAACATCATGCAAACCAGGAACGGTCGCTGTGTTCTGTGGTATGCGTGAGATTTCTTCTGGATGTACAGCAGCAACTAGTGCAGCCAGGCTTGTTGTATGCAGCTGTCATTGGTGGTAACTAGCACCCCATCCTGACTGTGTGTGCTTGCTGAAGGTGTGTGTCTTCATTGCGTCCTTTGGGTGGGGGTGGGGTCCTTTAGGTTGGCTTGTGCCCAGTGAGATCCAGCCTCTGAACACACGGTCTGCAGGGCAGAGCATCACCACCTTTGTGCAGCTCACCAGTGGGGCTACAGTGGGCCAAACATTTTTGAGCATGTTGTGTTCCATGAAGTATGGTGAGCAAAAAGCTGTCTTATCCATGACGATGAAGCATCTCCTAAGCTGCATTATCATGCTATCTGTGCTTTGGTTGCACATGCATCCTTGCTGACTTACGAGCTGCTAATGACTCATGTATGATCATTGGTCTAGAATAGAGTGCATCTTGTTCAAACCTGCCTGATGGCCCGTTCTCCCCAGGGGTACATGCGTGCAGTGCACGCGGCTAACACCACGAGCAGCATGTGCACTGCATATATGAGTGTGTGCAACTGCCACACATCTTGAATGCATGGATGTAACCTGTGATCATAACGATAGCCCTGCATAACTGTGGTGCATATGCCCAAGTGATGTGCATAGACAATCATCATGTGTGCAGCGTGATGCGCAGAGCCAGCCGTTGCATAGTTTCACAACAATGGCTCCTGGGACGTTTGGCTGTTATAGTGCTATCAATACTATCAAGAACTGTTATTGAGACTTTGTTGTTTGCAGGTGTTTTTGTGTTGTTTGGTATGTCGCATCTGTTGGGTGGTCTCTTTGTTTACTTCCTGCTTCCGGAGACCAGAGGTATTCCCCTTGAACAGGTATGGGTTAAGTCTGTGCATGACGCAGTTAGCCGGCAGCACAGCAGCTTGGCTCAAGCTTCACCAGTGCTGGGTTGAAATGGATAGTGTGTTGAGTGTTCTGGTACAATTTTGAAAGCAGCCTGAACATCATGCCAATTGAGCTTCCCTTTGGGCATGCTGGGCACACTTGCTGCAATGCAAGGGGTCAACTCTGCCTGTCAGACCTGGGTTGTTGCCCTGACTGATCGATGCCTGCCCATCACCCCTCCTTTTCAGCTTCACTTTCTGCAGCTTGCACATTTGCCCAAGCAGCAATACAGATAAATGGTGTGATCTTGCATGAAAAGCATAGCATGTACAGCGCCACATGCATCATACAGGGACGGTTGAAGGCGATGACTCATTTGCTAGACCATGAGAGGACTGTGATTGTCATGCTGTCAGATATACTTAATCTTAACCTGACTTGACTGTGCAGGTTGCAGACCATGTCAGAGCGCATTGGGCTTGGCGCCATGTCTGCTACAAGAATGGTCAGATTCCAACAGAAGCACCAGTGGACACCACACTGTTGGTGGACAGGAAAACCACCAGGTCAACCGATACTGAAGGTTGGTAGCTTCTAGCAAGGTGCAGAAGCAGCTGTCATTACAGCGTAAAAACTGCCCGGCAACTCTTCTTGACAGAGGTTGCATGAGCAATGAATCATAATGAATTCTGCCTTTACATCACCAATGTATATTGCCATGACTTCCCTGGCTTCCCCACAATCCCGCACTCATACCTCGCTAGACTTTTGCAATGCAACTTCACGTCACAAGTCAACTCTTTCGAAGTTTCGACAATTAGCTTGAGAGCAAACCAGCTGTACAGGATCTGTAAGTTGAAGAAGCAAGCTGCAAATTGGACGAAGCAAATTAACTCACGCGCAATTCTTTGTGCACAGGCGATAACGGTTGCAATACCATAATAGATGCTGGATGCAACAAATACTAAGCGGTCGAGGCTATGCATAAGCAACTTTTGCTCTCCATGCTGCAACAATGCAATAAAGCTAGCCACAGTTGTGCTTGGTAGTGGCATTCAATCAGCGGCAGCATCGAAGCCTTCTCATTGCCGCAGTGTAAACATCAAAGAGACACTTTTCGAAAAAAGAAAGAGAGAGAGCAAGTCAGCCAACAAGCCAGCCAGGGGGTCGGAGCTTTGACGTTGTCACGTGTCGGTAAGTCGAAGCACGGAGCCGAGCATGTCACTGCCAACAGCTACCAATTCTGGGCAGCAATCGCCGAAAGCTTCACCGACCAGTGCTCGCCGGTGTTTGCCTTGTGCAGTGGCATCGTCGAGTACCCACTTGATTGCACGCATCCGGCTTTGCGTGTTGGGTACAGTCGGTGAACTGCAGGATCTCACTTCTGTGCTGCCGCCGAACCGCTTTATGTGGCGTTCAGCTTAGCAATGCACAGGTCTCCTTGGCCTAGCTGATGCATCGAGCTGTAAAACGCCGCAGCGCGCCTTTCGGAACTGGCCTGTCTGCCAGCTACCTGTTGCTTGCTTTGGTACTGTTCTGCGCTGTTTTCGCCTTCGTCACACTCAGGCTGTATCCCAGTGCCTCCACCTTGAGTTCGCCAAAGCTTGCAGCAAGCACGCTTGTAGTGTATAGCTACCGGAATACCGACCCAGAGGCGGTCAGCAACTTGCAGTTCTTCCTCAAAACCGTCATCAAGCCTGAGGACGCCGCTCGCTACGTAATTGTTGTGGATCATGGACTAGACAAATACGGTCACTTCTCCTCGACCGCCCTGCCAGACTTGCCCCCCAACGCCGAGTATCTGTCAATCCGAGGCTGTTACGAGCTGGGTCATGTTGGCAAGGTGTTATCAGGTCTCAGCTCAGTTCAAGTGAACGTCAACCAATATCAATACTTCGTATGGGTCGACAGCACTGTACGGGGGCCTTTCCTGCCAAGCTATGTGACTGGGATGAGTACCCCTCCCATCTGGCATACCCTCTTGACTTCTCGCCTCACAAGTACCACTAAGCTTGTTGGAGCAACAATCAATTGCGGACCTGTCAGCCTTCAAGCGGTGAGTCCTCCACTGCATGCAACCATGTGTGTGCCACAAATGGTTGCATTTGTGGCACACACACACATGGTCTTTCTTAGCATCTGGCTGGTTTACTTTTGAACTAAGCACGCTGTTTTGGTCATGCAGGGTGCTTCCATGCTTGTGGTACCTCATGTTGATTCCAGCGTGATGGCAACAGACCTGGCTGGCCTCAAAGTGATTCAGGAGGCCAGCTGCTTCGAGTGCTTCACGACATGGCGAGAGGCAAAAGTGAAGGGGGAAGTTGCAGCCAGCGCAGCAATTCTGCAGGCATGTATCACTCACAAGCTTCTGCCAAACATCTTGCCTTCTCATGAGGACTGATTAGAATGTGCAAGCTCCAGTCATCAAATCTTGTCTCTGTGCGCTTGTGCATGCAAGGAATATTGGTAAAACGCATGCCTGTCATGCTTGTATCTGTTTCAAGCTTTGCTATGGCATTTACTCCGGTCTCATGCTGCATGTGACACACACATGGTACTGCTGTTGTAAGCATGCTTTTACTCCTACGCTGAAATAGGCTTGAAGGACCTCATGGACAGCTGAACAGCTTTTCTGCATTGCAGCTGAGCATCAGCTGACATGCATGTTTTGGGAGGTGGAAGTGCACACTTGCATGTTGGGAGATGCTACGCTACAGAGACTCACATGGCCTTGCTCCTGCAGGCTGGCTACAACCTGGATTGTTTGATGCTGAGGTATCAGGGAGTGGAGTGGCAGGATCGCAGCAAGTGGCGGTGTGGGGCAATGGTTGCTCCTCACCAGGAGGGTACCTATGATGGCACCTCCCTCAACCCCCTAGAGGTTGGTTTTTCCCCTCTTTGCTGTTTGCTTGCAAGTGGGCTCTGTGTTTTTGTAGTGCTGGAATGTGGTACGGCATGTGGTAGAGCATGGTACCTTGAGCACAAAGCAGAGTAGGCAATTTGCATGTGCATTCAAGATGAGCATTACTGCACTGCTGGCGGCAACTTTCTGTTGCTTTAGTGAAGCCCAGCATCTGCAAAGTCATGGCAATGCTGCTCCATTCAGGTTCAGTCAGCTCAGCCTTGGTCAACTTCATCTGTCTTAACAGCAGAACCCCCAGTGCTGTTGAGCACTGCTGCTGCATGTTAGTGCGTTGATTCAGTGCTCGACAGTACATACTTGCATTGTGGCAATCTGGGCGATGCCTTCAAAGCGTACTGTCAAGGTTCACTGCCTAGGATAGCTACCCTCCCTGTCTTTATTGCTTGGAACGCATTCTAAACATCTGCAAGCTGTCTCCAAAATGCTGTATCCCGAACCCTACCATTCACCCTCACAATCCGGAGTGATGTGCTCACGCACAGAGCAGATTGCTGCTACTGTATGCCTTATGTCTAAGCCAAAGATGTGTTGGCTGCAGGTGATGTTTGTGAAGGTGAAGCATGGGCCCACAATGTTGGCAGGGTCTGCAGCCCATCAGGCTGTTAAATATACTCAGTGGCAGTTTGAGGACAAGGCCACAGGCATGAAAGACATCACTACAAATGACTGGAAGACCCACGCGTACAAACAGATGCGAAACAACCCAAAGCTCAAAGACTTCAAGTGCTTTGATGCCGACTACTACATAAACTCGGCACCTTGGGAGTTTGAGGGGATGTCTGCCCAGACAGCCTTTCAGCATTTTTTGGAATTTGGGTTTCAGGAGGGGCGGGCGTACCACTTTACATGCTGACATCCAGCAAAAACGTACGCAGCTTGGCACATTCAGTGTTGTTTTGCTTTCCTGCCTTTTGTTTGCTGGGGTTTTCAGCTTGGACTGTAGTGTAGTAGTTGTGATGGCCCAGCTTGCATGTCATTGATTCAAGTCATCCTATAAGTAGAATTGTAGGCCAATTTGCAGGGTTTGAAAAGCTTGCAGCACTATGCAGTGCTGCTGCCATGTGCAACGTTTGTGTTGACGAAGCTTTCATCTAGGACTTGTTGCTGCGAATTAAAACGGGCAGCAAGACAGCTTTGCAGTGCACCACAATCGATTCGGGTTTCTTGGCATAAGACTAAAGGTGCTGGACTCGTGTTTTGGATCTGTCAACCAGTGTACTGTCATCAAGCAGGGTTGTACCCTCTGTACTCTGCTCTGTATCAAAGGATGAATGATAGCCACGATCAGTGCAAGCAAATTGTTGACAAACTTACTTGTTGACTGCATGCTGCCACGCTCGAGTGTTGCATGCGTTTGACTCGACCACTGCAAACGTCGAAAGTATCGATCTCTAGCGTGCTACCTGATTCGTTGCTGTAAATCAAAGCACACAGCAGCGCTCACTGCGTCCCAATCATACGTGCTTGTGGGTCCGTGTCTAGCTGGCATGCTGCAACAGTCTAGCAGTGTCTCAGCTGCGGACGTACCCGACGAATTGCCTCTTTCCATCAACTCCCTGAGCTACGCATACCCTGGGGCATTGCCAGTGATCAGCGACTTCACGTTGCAACTACCTCGCGGCAGCAGGTGTCTCCTTTTGGGAGCCAATGGTGCAGGTGAGATCGCTTCACAAACCCCTGCTTTCTTCCTGTTCTAAATTTTGGTGTAACACATGAGTGCTCATGATGATACGTCGATTGCTTGGCAGGGAAGAGCACACTGTTGCAAATACTAGCGGGTCAGCACATGGTTGGTCCAGATGTAGTGCGGATCCTTGGACGTCCAGCTTTCCATGATGTGGTATGGCTGAGCTGAATCATTGGTGCATGATGCTGGCTACCTGCTACACTCAGTAGCCACACATGCCACAAAGCAACTTGCTCCTTGTTGATTGGCAGCAACTGACATCGTCAGGTGATCTTAGCTACCTGGGAGCTCAGTGGAGGCGGGATGTTGCGTTTGCTGGCTACAACATAGCTCTGCAGGTAAGCCACCTGGGGATAGGGACTTTTCCTATGTGTGGACTCCCATCTTGCATGTGCAAGCCCCATGTCAGCAGTTTTGCCTGCTGAAGGGATGTCTCGACTGCGTGTAATAGCTCTCAGGGACAGAACATCACGTCAGTCATTACATACAATGCAAGCATCCGGTCCTGGGGACTGTATAGCCCAAAACGTTTTCACAACTTGTATGCCATATCCAGCTGACAGTCACTGATGATTTGTCACAATGTTCTGACTCTCGGTCAAGCTTCAAAAGCATATGCAGCCTCTAGCTTTACTTACATGCGCCTTGACAAGCTGTTCTGATGCTACATCACTCAACCCTCCTTATGCCTTTTGCAGGGTGACTTGGCAGCAGGGGAGATGATTCATGGAGTGGAGGGGGTGGACCCTAAACGCCGCCAGCAGCTGATTGATCTACTGGACATAGATCTGCAGTGGCGTCTCAACAGGGTTTCTGACGGCCAGCGGCGGCGCGTTCAGATCTGCATGGGACTGCTCAAGCCTTACAAGGTGTGCTGCCACCACCATATTGATAGTCCCTCCTTGGACTTTTCTGTTCTTTGCTCGCTGCCAACAGGGCTTTTCTTTTCTTTTCTTGTTGTGCCTTTCTGTACTGTATTGTTTGTTGATGCATCATGAGCATCATGGGCAGCTGCCAACAGAGGTATGTTGCTGAGCAGTCCTGCCTTGAGGCCTCACTCTTCTCAGGCTTCAAGCATCTCTACTCTACATTGGCAGAGCCTTCTGTTGACCGCGTGCCATATGACTAATGTGTGTCTGCTCTTGCTGCAATAGTCATCACCAACCCGCATGTTGTTGGGCCTGGATTTGCTTGCACGACATTTCTGTCTGCAAGCTTCTGTGCACAGCACTGCTGGCAAAGGGCATGCAGAATGGCTGACCTCCTGCCTGACACACCTTACGGTGCCAGCCAAGTCATGCAAGATACAATTTTTGCTCCAACATTTGCGATTGGTGAGGGTAGTCTTGGGAGTGCAGGTGCTGCTGTTGGATGAGGTGACTGTGGACATGGATGTGGTGGCTCGCCTGGACCTGCTGGACTTCTTCAGGTGCTCCCCAATGCTCCCTGTTGCGCTCTGCATGCTGAGCCAAGCTGTGCTATGCTTTGCTGCGCCATCTGACATGGTACGCTGTTTGCTGTCATGACATGTGTCTGTGGTCTAGTGTATGTAATGTGCTACCACATGTCATGCGTCCTATGCTATTGCTCACATGGAGTCAGATGTGATCATTTAAGGCACAAGTGTGATGTTCTTACAACTATGGGGCCATGATCAGCAAAAAGCGTTGAATTTGAGGCATTCTGTGTTGCTTTGAGCTGTGATAAGTGCCTGATGTTGCTTTTATTGCACTGTTAACAGCCAAGCGAAGTACACTTGCAGGTTTGTGTTCCTGTTTATCAGTTTGCTTGCAGTGTAGGTTGGCCCACAGCGTCAGGGTACCTAAGCGTATCAGCTGCTGCAAGCTACTTTGGCTCACCTTCCCCTCTTTGCCTTTCCTGCCTAAACTTCTTTTTCCATAAGCTGCTTTCCTTTTTCCTGGTCCCTTCTACTTCTGCTTCGTTCCCTAATCCTTCTTCCCCCTGCTCTCCTTCTTCTTCTTTGTGTTGATTTTGCCCGGTTGCACCATGTGAGCAACTGCTGTGAACCACGGTTTAGTAGAGCGCAGCAGGCAGGAGTGTGAAGCGTTCAAAAGGTTGCCTTAGAGTAAAATCGCAAACCCAGATGTAGACTGACATGAGCTGGGTGGTGGCAGGCAGGAGTGTGAGGTGAGGGGGGCCACCATTGTGTACGCCACCCACATCTTTGACGGCCTGCACCCCTGGCTCACCCACCTTGCCTTCATCTCCCAAGGCCACCTCCTCAAAGGTACACCCCCCCTTTCTACACATCACAACCTGCCTTTTCTGTACACCTTTCCTTGCATGCATCACAAGTTGCCTCAAACACATCACAACCTGCCTCACACACATCACAACCTGCTTCTATAAACCACAACCTGCCTTTTCTGCACCACAAGTTGCCTTTTAGACGTCACATGTTGCCTTCTTGCTCTGGTGATGCAGCTCACACTAGGCTGTGCTGTTCACACAGCCACTGTTGTGCAAAGGAGGCATTCAGAACAGCAGCCTGCGAGGTTGTACTTGGAAATCTGCTGTCAATCATGGCCTGAAGCATTGTTTGCATATCCCCATTCTCCAGACCTCTTCTTATGGACATATCTACCGCTGTAGCACTGCAAATAACTGACTGCAAGTCACATTGCTTTCCTGCCCTCAACTGTGTCTGGAGTCTCTGGAATGCCAGCCTAACCCTTGATATGCCTACCTCATGCATGTTCATTGTGCTGTCACTTATCTTGCTCCGTCACCCTGTCCTCACAGTCTCTCATTCCAAAGCATGTTTGTAATCTATGGTATGCAACAGGTGGTCCCATTGAAGAGATCACCGACATGGGAGATGCAAAGCTATTGAAGACGGTCGAAAGGTGGCTCAGGACAGAAAGAAATGCTGTCAGAAAGAGTGACCACGAGACTCTGCTCAGCAATGGTCACAAAGGACCGGATGCCAGCAGCACAGATACACAACCAAAACCAGCTCCAAAGCAACCTGCACCATTTTTCCCTAGCAGACACATGGCCTACTTTCATTGATTGTTGACTATGTCAATTTGTGTGAAACTACATCTGCTATACAGATGGGATTAGACTTGTGTTCCCCAGGACATATTCATTTGGACATCCCATCAAACCTCCTGTGTCATGAAGGCTATTTTGATAGAAATGATAGTGTTACAGTATGATATATATTGCGACTGCCGCGCCACCCGCGTTAATTAATTCGGTTGAGTTGTCTCGGAGTGGGCGGAGCCCACGGAGAGCGACTCCATCCGAATCATTTACGCGGGGGGCGCATCAGTGACCACCAGTGCCTGTCA
>JAABUP010002309.1_pt1 | contig 37371 bp, 50 predicted proteins | sample 5559201 | NCBI WGS metagenome assembly JAABUP01 (sample SAMN10711887, study PRJNA513373) | rock metagenome | isolation source: Antarctica rocks | place: Antarctica
CCCCCGTCCCCTTCTGCTCCACATTAAGGAATGTCTGAACGCAGGTCTTGTCACTGTTGGTGCGATACACTGTGGAGTCTAACGATGAGAGCATGGCGCTGCTGGGCGTGAGTCTTCTTCAGCAGCTCGTCCAGTCAGCAGTGACGCAAATCAATGACAAGGGCTGGGAGTGCATCGTCAGTGCACTCCAGCAAGGCTGCAGCTTTCACAGCCTGGAGACTCTTTTAGCAGATCAATCTGCCAGGTGAGCATTGCTAGGACGCTGCACTCGCAGGTTTACAGGTTTCGGGCAGAAACCTGTAAACCTGTAGGCCAAACAAAGCATGGGATCAAGCAAAGCCTGATCACTGTCAGATGAGCCTGCCAGTCAATGAATCCTAAACGGTCGTGGTTGCTTGGCATAAAAGTCATTCTCCCGTTGCCCTCACCAGTGTCATGGAGGCTTACTGGATAGGGTCTGTGTTGCATGTTTACCATATGAAACCGCAGGGATCACAACAAGTAAAGCTGGTATGAAGACGTACCTGAGACTTTGCATGTCCTTCTGCCAGCACAAGGGCAGGAGGTATGCACTGCAGGCCTTCATGCTGGGCTGCAGTCTCTATATCTGCAGACACATGGCGCCAATCAGCAGTTGTCCTGTAGTATTGATGTGTCTGTGACAACCCTGGCATGTCTGTACATCTCAATTGATTGGCTGAAGATGTAAAACCTCCTCCTCCTCGTTATGTCTAAACGCATGTTATGTGTCTGCATGCGTGAGTCCCTCTCACAATCACACCACAACCATTGGGGCGGGCAGCAGCATGAAGCCTTGAGCGCTCATAACCGTAATGTTCATTATTGCTGTTAATGTTGTGCTCATAGTATGTTTATTTATGTTTGTGTTGCATTACATAATACTACTTAATAAGCACATTTTTACATTTGTATTGTATTATATAATACTATTTAAAATATGTATAACTACTTGTGTTATATGGTTATGCAGAAATTCCTCCCAGGGTCAGAGCATGATCATTGGCAGCCTGCCCAAGTCGGATGCCCTGCGCTACCGCTGCCACACCATCCTATCCCTACAGAAGGTCATGGCCCAGCTTCATGCCAAGGCCGCTGCTCACATGCCCGCACAAGCGCAGCTCAAACTGCTAGCTGTCTTGCAGGTAGGGCTGTGATAAATCACCACAGTTAATGGTAGTTGCCACAATGTCTGAACATCACACGTCCCTACTGTGATGCCCAACAAGCCAGCCTGGCGTGACGAGACTTGGGATGCACACACCTAATATCTGCTGGAACGTGTGATCATCATTATTGTTAGTTGATGGTGGTGATTGTAATCACTGAAAGTTCAAATCGCAGGTTAAGCATAACCCATCAGTCCACTCTTTGTAAGCTTCCTGAGTTTTGTCTCCAGACAGCACAATAAGTTAAGATCAGTACAAAGCCTGTCAACTCCACATTCACTTCTGTTCGCTAGCGGTTTTACAGTGAAGGTGGCTCCTGCTCTGAGGTGGCAATTGCTGCTGTTGCAGCGCTAGCCTAGCAGACACAGTCCACTCAGCATAAAGCCACGGCCTTCGACTGATTTCTTCATTCCCAAGGGGTTGCCTGTCTGTGTCACCTGTCAGTTTGCCTGCTGACAGGAGTCTGTCCAAGACGCTGCCAACTTCAACTACAGTCCCAGCAGCAGGGCTACCGCCCAGAAGTGCCTTCTGCACACGCTGGATGAAGACCCCACATCAGTGCTGCCAGCACAGGCCATCATTGAGCTTTCAGAGGACATAGAGAACACTGCAGAGGAGGGCAGCCATGCACACGTGCATGGACAGCAACAGGAAGAAGAGGAGGAGCTACCCACCTCGACACCTGCTGCTGCTGCTGCTGCAGATCACCCCAGCCGCAGCTTGGGTCCACCTCAAAGCAGCGACATCTCTGAAATCGAGCCCCAAAGTTCTGATGATGATGCTGACGCTGATGTCGATCAGCAAGCAAGCGGGGCAGACCCAGATTCAGATCCAATCCCTGTTAGCTCAACTGCGGCTGTTACATCATCGCCGACGTCGCCAGTGCATGTTGCGCCTGCAATCGCGCATCCAGAGTCAATAGCAGCTAAGTCCTATCAACAGCAATCTCAGGATCAGCTGCTAGATTCTGCCATGGACATTCAGCCTGGCCAGAATAATGAGGATGCTCAGACACAAAAGCCTGAGACAGTTAGTGATGGCACAGTGAGTGATGCAGCAACGCTGGCAGCGAGCCATGCTGTTGCGACCAATGGTGTACAAGAGAAGGGAGTGAGAACTGCTGCAGCAGCTGCTGCTGCTGCACTTGCGCCGGAAGTGGATGATGTGATGTGGCCGGCTCTGATGAGGCAAGAGGCTGAGGGCGGTGTGTTGCTCGTTGAAGCCCTGAAGAGGAGTCTTCAATCAGGTGAGTCGTGAAGTTACATCGTGCTTGTGTTACATTCACTGCGATCTATGCTGCAAGTAACAACTCCTTAGGGAGTTGTTCTTGCTGCTTGTCTGGGTGCTATTCATCAATAAGTTTTTGAGTTTGAGGCATCTCGTGTTGAATTGCATTGTGATATTCATGATCGTGCATTCATGTTGATTGACCTGAGTCTTTGCATAATCATGCCTGATCTGGCTGATTGATGGCTGGCTGGGCTTGAGGGCTGATGCAGCAGCCCGTGTCACCATTACAGCACATGCTGTGTGTGTGTGTGTGTGTGTGTGTGTGTGTGTGTGTGTGTGTGTGTGTGTGTGTAAAGTTGGCAATTGCTACAGCATATGCAAAACAATGATGTATTCTAGTGCATTTATGGCACCAAATGCTTGAGTGCACGGCACCAACTTAGTGTTCTTGTACTTGCTTAGTCCGCAAGGATTGACACGCTGTAGGCAGACATGCATTTGCAGCTTAAATGTTGGCCCATGATGAACATTATGCTTAGGTAGATGTGCATTTGCAGCTGTGATGTCGTAAAACAGAAGAAGCGCAACAATTGTTTACCTCTGGCAAATCATGTTCTTCTGTTTTTATCAAATGATGTGTGCCTTACCATGCAGGTGATGAGGCAGTGGCTCCAGAAGCACAGCAGCGTATGCTGGAGGTGTGCCGCCAAATCATCACCCGGGCAGCTCAAGACACCTGGCAGCAGACTGCTGGCCACAGCGAGTATGCTGGTGCAGCACACCACGTTACAGACGGCACATCCTGGGAACAGGTAACTCCTGCGCTCTTGTCACTGTTTGCTGCACCATGTAGCGAGTTGTCAAAGAATTTGGGGAAGCTACGCGACTTCTGTGGTGTCAGCAACAAGCACTTTGTGTGTTGACCAGAGGTGTGTCATGTCGTGCAGTCAAGTTTCACACGGTACCTGCGACGCCCTTCCTGTTGGCATTGTGTGCAATCACAGACAAAGCAGTGTATAGATTTGCACAGGCACGTATAGCTGTGCGGGTTTCACCAATTCACCAACGCGTGTTTTAGCTGTGCAGCAAGAGATCTCAGGACTTGGCATGATGTATGCAGGCTATCAGGGCACCCTTGATAGTAACAGTGTTGGAGAGCTACTATAGCATTCACAATGAGGCATGGACCAGTGAGTTGCAAGCCATCTTTCCACATCTAGCAAAGCTGGTCTGTAGTGCACAGCCAACAGTACGCAAAGCTCTGGGACAGTTGATGCGTGCAAACTTGCCCTATGCCCTTGAGGATATACCAACCTAAGGTGTAATGTATGTACCTGGCATCACCACCCGACCAGTAAGTCTGCAGATGTACAATGCATTCTGCACAAATTTGCACAGCCAGGTAAGATATGTGTAGGATGTCGCAAACTGGTTTGACTGAGCCCCAAACTCAAGGTATCAGGTTCCACCAAATTTGAATCCTTACAAAACACTGATCAAAAGGCTGATATGTAACAAGTCCGAAATTTCATCAGCACAATTCAAAACTGCTATCTGCATCATCACATAACACTCATGTATAGTACAAAGGCCTAGCATCTACCACTGCTTGAAACCTGACTTTCTGCTTGAACTTCGTGAAAATTGGGGTGGGGAACAGCTGCTTGCTGGTGCAGAACGAGATGCCAGCAGAGATAATTGTACTGGTCATACTCCAAAATTTTGCAGCTTGTTGGCCTTCGACAACAGTCTCCAGCAATGTCAATACAGGTGGTACAAGGAGCAGCTGTGAAGGTGGGTGTAGGATGATTCAGGCCGACTTTCCATAGGCTGCAGTGGTGTTACTGGCTGCTGCTGCTGCCGGCACCAATAGAGCTTCGCTTAAAAGAGTATGCTACAGGAGTGCTTGGAGTACCTACACAATTGTGTACAGAAGCTAAGCTGAAGAGTGGTCCACTTGTAGATCTGTGGCGAGGCAACCAATGAAACAGCAAGGACTCGAAGCGTACCCAGGGCAGCACTCTTGGCGTCTGTCAGGGCATTTGTGCCATGGTTCAACGTGTAGACAAACCCAAATGCCATGCTACTGGGAATCACAACCTTCGCTATAGCTGTATGCTTTCTAAGCAACAGATCTGCCAAACCCATGACGAGGCTTACTGTCTAGACTGTAGTTCGTGGAAGCTAGATTGAGTGTAGCCCTTTCCTTGGCTTCGCCCGGTACTGAGAGTGTACCGGTACGGATCAGGTTGAGCTTGGCAGCTGCGCGGGTCGTCAAAACTCAATGGCCCGCAAACAGATCAGCTCGGCATTTAGATTCATTGCTGCGTGTGTGTGTGATTGAAGAATGTCTGTACTAGACTGCATAGACAAGGGACCCGCATCGCCGAATGGCCTGCTCATTTAGCCTAGTGCAGGAGCTTCCATCTTGAATGCATGACAATGTACTGACTGCTGAACCCAACAATGATGACCAGATTCTGGCAACATGACAACTGTTGGTCAAGCTTCATGAGGCTGATCAATGGCTATGCCTACTTTTGTGTGAGCTTTGTTAAAGAAATGCAGCATTTGGCAAGCATACCCCTACCACAGCGTGAGCGCGAGCGCAACTCAATCTCTGAAGGTAGAGAGTGGCGTCAATGGAATATCATCAAAGCAGCGTTAACACCTGTGACAGCCTGAGACTAAGCTTCAGACTGATCTCAAGCTTGACAACATTGCTGATCACAATATCATAATTGTCCATGCAATTGTGGTGGTAGGGGTGGGTGTCAGGTCTGAAGCCATGGCAACTTGGTATTTACATTGATAATAGCCATACATTGGCAACAGCTGTGTAACACCAGACACATCCTTCAAGACAAGACCTAGACACTGCTGCAAGCCTTTATGCAACCAAACATTCTTGTGCCAAGCGTTGCTGCATCAGCAATGCTAGCAAGGAATGCATCGTCTGCATTTTGGCATCAGGACTCAGTAGCAAACTTCGGGCCACATTGTACACAAAGCAGGTTGTTGTTCATGTTCCAACTTTGTAATGTTTTATGACAACTTCTCAAGTTGCAAACTGTCAACGCCTGTTGCGTTTGAAAGCAAGCTGCATGACAGCTATGGCGCTATGGCCTATTGCATTGACGGTTGGTTTCAGAGCTCGAACTCCGCACAAGAACTCCGCAAGCTTCCGGAACTAGGCTATTTCAGCTGACACCAGTCCTGCGCCATTCCGACAGCAACCTCGAAACAACTCAGTCTTGCCTGCAACGTTGCTGACGGCGTGCACAGTGTTAGCATGCAGCAACAGTCCCCATTCAAGGATGACACACTGCACGGAAAGGCAAGTCCGCGTGTACCTGCTTCCTCGACGGCATATATCAACATGCAGGATGCTTGATGCGTGTGTAGGTGGCATTTATCACAGGAGGTGGCTCTGGAATCGGATTTGAGATCGCAAGACAACTAGGTGGGCCTGATGGTCTGGCTTGGCCCTGGCTGTGCACAGTTGTCAAGTCTCTGGTAGTTCAGTACCCAGACAAGCCGGAGATGTGAAGGCATGTCTTGTATGCAGGTCTCCATGGTGCTAAGCTCGCGATCATGGGCAGGCGCCAACAGGTTATTCAGGAGTCAGCAGAAAAGCTTCAATCTGAAGGCCTTGAAGCCATTGGTGTACAGGTAACATGCAGCAAACTTGTCAGTACTGCAGTCAGCAGCAAAGACAGCAATATGGGTCATAATGTGCATCAAGGTACTGCTGAAGTAAGCAGCACCGCAGTAATTGCAGTATAGCAACCTTGCCATACATCAGTGGTTAACACAAAGTCTGATAGCTCCCAAAAATGACAAAACATGCCCAAACACATCAGCTGCAGCGTGTCGCTGAGTCAAAATGTGCATCAAAGCTTAAAAATTTTGCATCTCGACAGCATTTCACCTCATGGGCTTTATGCTATACTTAGTCCCTCGTTCAGTATGATTGCATGATGTAGGGTGATGTAAGAGAGCTGCAGGACTGTGAAGCTGCAGTGAAAGCCACAACAGATAAGTGGGGCCGACTGGACATTCTGGTCAATGCAGCAGCCGGCAACTTCCTGGCCCCTGCAGAGATTCTCACACCCAAGGGTTTCAAGACAGGTGAGTGGCCTGCCTTTGATATTGGGCCTCGCATCTCGTCACAGATGCCGATCAGATGACTACTGATAGAAAGTCCAAAAGCATGAGATTCAGACCATGAGCATGTGCGTTTTGCATCTGTGCAAGCTGTGTGCTGTGACTTCAGGGCACTCCTGAGTAGAAGTGTCTGATCTGCCCATGCCTCGAAAGCTTGGTAATGCATGCATCAGGCCAGCACATCATGCTTCAAGGGTTGTGACTGCATCATCTCACACAGCATCCAGTCCAGCGTATGACTTCATTGAGGGCCAGTCTGTGACTCTCACATATCTGATCTACAGGAATGAACACGTCATGCATACTCTGACTGTGTGACACAATGCAGTCTTTGACATTGACACGCTGGGGACGTTTACCATGAGCAAAGCTGCCTTCCAAGGGCTGAAGGCATGTGGCAGCGGATGCATCATCAATATCAGCATGACTCTACACTACGGGGCTAGCTGGTATCAGACACATGCTTCAGCTGCAAAGGTAATCATCCCATGTTTCTCTGCACATTCCTCATAAGCAGTAAGGACACACATGGCTCTGTGTACTAAGTACCAGCATTCTTTGGCACCATGGTGCTGACTGATACCCTTGAACGTTGCTCAGCACCTTTGCCGTATGCTGTTGTGCCCTGCAAATGCCCTGCAAACCCACACTGTTGGATCAATCAGGCAGCTGAATAAGGGCATGTTTCTCTGAGTGACTTCAACGATTGGTAACACACTTGTGGTATGACTGGAGAGACAATACTTGTCCTGCACGTACCTAGCTCATCATGTGCCGGAAAGCGTTGAAATTATTATAACCCCGCAGACTGCTGCATGCTACACAGCATTAGATACTACCACAAACACCTAGCTCTTCAAGTCTGGCTGTGATGTGCACCTTTGCACTGAATGCAGGCAGCTATAGATTCGATGACGCGCAGCTTGGCTCTTGAATGGGGTTACTACGGGATCAGAGTGTCAGGCATAGCGCCAGGCTGGATTGGGGACACCACAGGTACGCTGCGACTGCAGGGAAGCCCAATGTACCTCACCCCTGGGCTAATAATAAAAAAATAACAATTCAACGCTTTCCAGCTCATGATGAGCTAGGTACGTGCAGGACAAGTCTTGGCATCCCTGGACTGTGCTTGGATAGTTGCTGAAAGACGTAACCTTTTCTTGTCTTTCTATGCTGCTATGATCCTCTGATTGAATATCACAATCTGTGCGCTGTTACATGGATCCCTTTATTGCTGGTATCTGACTCCAAAAGAGGGCCTGATACAGGAAGCTACCTAGGACTGTACGCACCTGACCCTAAGCAGGACAGTTTTTCAATGAATGCATGCACAACTGTAATATGCAGCTACGCTGTAACCCAAGACCAAAGCCGCCTTTCAAGCATCGCCTTGTACACTGCACAAGCTTTGCATTGCATGCAACTCTGTGTCACCACTCTTGCCATGTCCCTTGTTGCACGCATGTCCTAGCTGTAAGTCAGGTGGCATGCTCCAAGCTAGCATTGGCATCGATTGCTTCTCCTGTGCAGGATTTGACAAATTGGGAGGGTTTCAGAAGGACAAAAAGGCAGAAATGCTGGAGGGCATTCCCTTGCAGCGATTTGGCAGCAAGTGGGATATTGCCATGGCCTGCATCTACCTTGCAAGTAGGCCTGCACATTATGCACATTATGCATTCACCTAGATGCATCCAACAGATGCTCTTACTCTAGCATGTGCTGATCGGTTCTTCAGCTGACTGTGCTTGCTTGTGGTCAATGCTTGTTTGGCATGAATTGTCTTTGGTGTGTAGCATGCAACCTACGCATTGTCTTCAGACTCTTGCCTTCGTAGCACAAGTACCCTGCATGCACTCACCTCCTGAGCGCCAAACAGTCTTGCGACGCGCAACATTTACTTATCATGACATCTGTGATGCTGTCGTGAACACATTAATTTGCTTGATGCAACAGCATTGCAACTGGGCCAGGCTTGACTGATCACTACAGCCATGCAGAGTCTCCGACTGATTCATTTGACCAAACATCAGACAGAGATCTGCATCTACAGATACATGCATGCACACATGTACATCCAAATAGACACAACAGAAGCATTTCCTTACACCTTCTGCTGCTCAAGGTGATTCACGTATGTTATGCAGGCTCAGCTGGCAGCTATGTTAGCGGCAGTCCAATAGTTGTTGATGGCGCTCAGTGGTTGTATAAGAAGCCTGGAGTGCCAATGGATGTGGTCTTGAAAGCTTCGAGAGGTGGGTGCAAACACAGCCATTCAGGGTCTCAAAGCTGCTTTCATCTGCCAAAAGGATAGCTTTTTGGTGGCACAATAGCCCTTCACGGTCTCAAAGCTGCTTTTATCTGTGAAAAGGCCTGCCTGGGTGTTATGTCTGTGTGTTCTTCTTTGCGCTCCTTTGAGACTAGCACTTGACAGCATGACATGAGGCCAATGACACATGAGCACAGGACTGATTGTTTGCCTAGATCACATGTGTCCACCTGACTGCATGGGGTTCTGACAGCCTTGCGCTCTGTTGCAATGGCTGCCTGGAATTTGGCTGCAGTGCACGCCAATGCTGACTGCAAGAGTTGCTCAGAGTCTTGACAACTGTCTGTTTTGTGCAGCTATGGAGTCTAAAAGCAAAAGCAAGGGAAAACCTGCTAGCAAGCTGTAAAAGCAATTTCGCCCATGTTCAATTCTTCTGACGGCATAAGCTGTGCAGTGCTGTGTGTAGCAACCATGTACAGTGTCAGACCGGAGGGCTCTCTAGACAACTAGCAGAAAGGGCAATTTTGCTGTACACAGGTGTTAGCATGTCAGCCAATTGCATCTGTCACCTGATACAGGACCAGCAGGTGTTACAGACGAGTAGAGGCCTTTGGTCTATAATCCAGGTTTTGAGGAAGGGAACCTGAAAATCGTTTGTCTTCATGCAGTGTATGCATGTGTCTCGCAGCCAATGCAAGAGTGTATGTGTTTGTGCTAACAGCAGCTGTATAATTGACTAGGTGGTGCCAGGGATCTGACAAGTCAAGTATGCATTGTTGTTGGAAGCAAGGTTGCTTGAGAGAGACCTGCTAGAAGGAGTTGCAGGACAGACAAACACGATGTAGAAGCCTGATACCCATGCCTGTGATGGGTTGCACATCATAGATGCTTGAACAGATGACATGTGGACAAACCACAATAGCAGCGAAGCACAGGAGATTTTCTAGGTAATACTTTCAGCCAAGACGGTAGCATGACAAGCACAGTGCATCCTCAGTCACATGCCCATTTGCATGTGCCTGCGCAGTCAGCATCTGCATATTGCTCTGCCTCAAACTTCGGCATGGTCAGATCTGATGGAGGAGGCAGCTTCTGATCATTGTGTGATTGGTTGCCGTGAGAGTTTAGCAGTGTCGGCTGACAGGTCCCACAGGTCAGCAGCTACCTTCTCATCATAACTCTGAACAGAAGACGGCACCAAGACTGTCTTGGAAGCAAAGAGCCCTACAGTAACAAAAGCACAGGTGATATGCATTACAATCACTTTGGTCACTAATTCCTCTATGAGCAAAGCCTCTCAAGGTCCAATAGCCATGTAGCTGTTATGAGTGATCCACCAAGGCTTCAAATGCACCGACTTCTGCAGGCCTTTGACTGCCTGACACAGGACATCTGATTCACTTGTGCATGCTAGTATTGGGCGTTTGACCAATGTTTCAAACTATCAGCAGATGCCAAGTTGTCAGCTCCACATACCCATGTCATGCAGCCTCAAACAACCTCCAAAGCAGGGCACTAACGCGCGGCGTAGCTCATCAAAACATACAGGTCTGAGGCCTCTGCAGCTGCAACTGATCATGCATGTTCTTCTTGTCGTGCATGTGCTGCTTTCCACCAAAGCAGTACATGCAGATCTGGTTTGCATGGGCTCTGTCAAGATTGGGAACATCAACAACATTGCAATTGTAGAGTGGCAACACAGTTGCAGTATCCTCGCTTACCACCAGAAAGATGCCTGACTGGATAGTCAATCATTCCATGTATGGACAAAATGACTCTCCACAGCATGAACTTGGGTTTATTCACAGCAGCTGACTGCCAGCTGATGCCGGTGAGTAGTGGAGAAGTGAACAGACCGCGGGCATAGAACTGCACATAGCACAAGGGTCAGCATCTCACATTGCTATGGTCACCAGCCAGCTGTAATCAGGCATGCAGCTTGACCGGAACATTATGAAGTGCTTCTTGAATGTGTCTTTGAGGGCCAGACTCACCGCTGTGGTTTGTGTCACAAAACCAAAGCAATGACGTTACTTAGCAGCTGTGCAGGCTACAGTGTAGCAAGGGACAGGCACAGTGAATGAGGAATGACAGTGAGGGAAAAGACAGGACACAGGGCTGTGTAGGCATGAAATAATTCATTCATTCGTTCAGTGCATTCAAGTCTTCCCCTAGGCTGAGGCATGTACACGGATGCACAATGCAAAAGCAACTTGATGACCAGGGCTGGGCAAGGCTGGTGACATGAGGGCACGCTCACATGCCATGCAACTTCACTGCATATCCAGAACCATCCACGTCGACCAGGCTCACCCTCAAGCTTGTCTCCTGCTCTAGTGCTGATGCAGCCGCTGCAGAAGCTTCTGGAGCAGGGACCCATGCAGCTGTTGCGGCGTGTACTACAGTCTGGCAGCCGTCTTCATTGGGGGCAAACAGGTGGTTGGCTACCCACTGCATGACAGGTCCGGCCCTCTTCCAGATGCTGGACCTGACCGCGCCCGGGTCTACAGCACAAGACTGCACATCATGCCACTCGCTGAAACTCTCATGGCTTTGGACTGTTTAGCCATGCTGCAGCAGCTGCATGATGAGTAGCAATGCACACGATGAGAGGCACCTGCCTGTGATAGATAGCAGATGCTGAGACACTTCATGACCCTTCCTGGCTGCAGGGCTGCCAGGATGCATGAAAGGCAGAGCCACGGTGATGCGATCATGATGTATGCAGCCTGAACAAGTCTGTCTTGCTTGCGAAGCAGCAAGGGTCAAATAGGCGCAATGTGCAGCGTAATGCAGACTGTGGAATGAGGATGCGGACGGTTTTGAGGGAGATGGCTGTTACCCCGTAAGAGAGCAGCAGACCTGGGTCCAGCGGCAGACAACAAGACACTCTTGGTAGACAACAAGGCAGTGATGTAGGACAACAAGGCAGTATTGGTAGACACACCAGTGGGCCACTGCAGATGTGCAAATGTCACTGCAGTGTTGGAAAGGAGACACACCTGAACACCATATGATCCAAGCCTACGCTGGTGCTCATACGTCAGCAGCACATTGCCCAGCTTGGTTTCTGAGTACAAAAACTTCTTCGCATCAAACATGAACTTTCTGATGTCCTTGATGTACCCAATGCGATGCTCCACAGACGCAACATTGACAATTCTGGAGGGCTTGGAAGCTATCAGAACTGGCTCGAGCAATCGTGTGAGGATGTATGGCCCATGGTAATTCACCTGCAGGAGCTTGGCAGTTGTTGTCTTGTTTGATTGTCAAGTTGGTCAGCAAGTTAAAGCAGAGCAGCATGATTTGATGCATGACATGCAGAAGCATTTGATTGTGTTTGAGCAACCTGTGACTGATCCCGTTTGTGTGCATGCAAACGCTCATACTGGCTACTGCACTTTGTTTTGCAATACAAGTACAATCAGCATGCTGGTGCAGCCCAGGATGCAGACTCCTGTTGCTACAGGACATCTCCAAGAATGCACACTGCTTTGTGCACAAGCTGTGCTTGCTGCTGCTGAAAGTCGAGCCTTCTTCTGAAGTATACAGAATGAAGCTTGGTGCCATTGAAACAAGACTGCAGCAGTCACACATTTGAAATCATAAATCAGGCAATGCCAGATTGTTAGAGAATTCTGGCAATCAGCTTGAGGCTGACCTGTGTCAGACCAGCTACACCTTCCTCAGTATACCACTCTCTTCTGTATGCAGCTCCAGCATTGTTTACCAGAATGTGGCAGAGGTACTTTTGGTGGCGGTAGTGACTGACAAATTCGTGAATGCTCTCTGGCTTTGCAAGGTCTAAAGGGCCAGGGATGACCACCTCTGCTCCAGACACCTGTTCCCTGCAAGCATAAGCCACTGACCTTGACTGCGCTGCAACGTGTGGATGGTTGTATGAAAAGCGTACGAACATTGACGCGCTCTTGGCAGCATGCAGGGGCAATAGACGCAGCAGCACCGCCTTACCTGATCTCCTGTGCAACTTGCTTTGCAGCATCTACATTACGGCACCCCAGGATCACGGTGGCACCCAGTTTTGCCAGCGCAAAAGCTGTCTCCCTGCGATTGTCACACATGAAGCAACGGAGGCCTGTTGTACCGCAGCCCAGTAACGCATAGCGGAAGGGAAGTAGTTGATGGTACGCATCACCTGCCTATGCCGCTAGTAGCGCCGGTCACCAGCACCGTTTTGTTCCTCAAGTCTTGAGACATAGTTCGTTTATTGAGTCGCGCTGCGGCGACGCGTCACACGTGCAGCTTGAGCAGCAGCAGTGGCGCAGTCGGCAGTCGCCTGAATTTAGGGCGCGGTTTAGCGAGCGTTTCTAGCTGGCGTTACCGTAATTATACGGTTTACGGTTACGGTGTGTATGCTATTCATTTGTGTTACACATATTACGGCTAAGCTGCACCGTAGCTAAAGCTGTAGCTGAGCTAGCTGATGTACGAGGCTTCCAGAAGATCTGGCCGCTGCCAGCCAGAGTCACAAACGCAACACCGAAACAAGAATTGAGATTTGAAGCCGAATGCCTGAACAAGGTAACGGAGAAACGGCCCTTGATGGCATTCAACAGATGTCATTCCTAAAACAGCAATATCGATGTTGTTACTGGGCGGGAGCTAAAAGTCCACTGCAAAGCGTGTCACGGTACCCAGTATCCACCCTGTTACAGACGTCCTTGCGATGATGTTGTCTGCTCCTCACACTTCAGGTTCATTGCAGCAAGCTATGGATCTGTGAGGTGCTTGCAACCTGACGCTTCCTGCAGGTGCAGGTACCTGCGCTCATCGGACACACCTCCAATGTTTGATGGACAGGAGCGGCAACAAGCTGCTTCGTCAGTGTAAAATGCTCGTACGGCCTAGGGATCAGACCCAATCAATCAATTGATCACCTGCTGTCAGTAAATGCTTTTGAACGCTACGTGTGATGAGTCACCGGATGCGCCGTTGAGTCATGTTTGTCCCTTAGCTGCATAGACAGGTGCATAGCCTTGAGAAGTTGCAACTGAGGCCGTCCTGGTTGCGCTGGCTGCAGCCAATAGACGTTGCGTAACAAGCCATTTGCCGCCCTGTTTGGCTCTTGTGACCTGCAGCGCTCCCTGGCACGACGTTGGTGGCGTAGGTAGAGCTACGCTGTTGAAAGCTGCGAGCGCGTGACAAGAAGGGCTCAATAGGTTTTGGGCCCCGCTGATCTCGCTCAGTTGCTGTACCCAGATATTTAAACGTTGACCGTGCATGCCGTCTGCGGCACCTGTGACGAGCCAGACTGGAGGTAATAACGCACTGACGTCGGGTATTGTGCTGGGCCAGACCACTTCCAAGACAGCAGCATGATAACCTGCCGACTTTGCATTGAGGTACCGGCTATACACTGCGCCATTGCTGACGGTGCTGCTGCTGCCCTTGGTGTCCCTCATTGCCCTGTCAGTGCAATTCCTCTTCAGGCAGTTCCTTCCAGCCTTTACTTAACCTGTGATAGTTGTTTGTTTGCTTTGAGACCCTGCACAGTTGATGTGTAGCATGCAACCAGTGGTACAATTTCAATTGGACCACGGAGCTTTGTGACCCAATGAGCACTGTGGCCAGCGTTCCAAGCACATTTTCACTGCTTTGCAGGTTTACCTCCTTTACCTTCACGTCTGGCAGTGATGTTGTGTGCAGCTTCTCACAGACAACATCATCTGCCACAAAGCATTGCAAAGTCAGCACACAGAACTGCAAAGCTGCAACACCAACAGCTGTGACATTCGGCTCACAGCAACATCTTTCAGCAACCAATAACACTACGCCCTTGCCAAGCACTGCAATGACAGCAGCAGCACAGAGACAGCGCAACATGCAGCTGCTAATTGTCGTAGTGTTCCTGGCATTACTTTTGGCGCCAAATTGCACCTGTCATTCCTCTGATGATCATCACCATCATCAAGGCGAGGGTGATTACCCACATGCCCATGATAATGACAGGAACCCCTACTTTGCGCCATATCTTTTGCCAGGAGAATTGCCAGAGGGGCGCACCAAGGAGCTGTTCAGGGAAGACTGGCGTGTTATTGGGTATCAGCTTGACTCACCAGACTTCACCGACAAAGTAGCAGAGGTGTCCAAGACCATCTACTCAGCTTACTCGCACCATGGTCATCTCCACAGCCTTGCAATCTCAACGGCTGCTCCTACAACGCTTGATGGACAAGCAGGTGAGTGCTTGCTCTCATTGTCCTTTGACCTTCAGTCTGATTCTACACTAGCGCCATGCTGCAGCACCTGATTGTCGCATATTGCTGTGCTCAGGCAATGCCTGCCCACCGCTGTCATGATCTGTCATGATCATACGTGGGTTTTAGGCATGCTGACATGACGTTCATGCTGACTATGCCATGGACAATTAATTGTTGTGTCCAGCAATCCCTGGCGCCCTGCTGGGTTGCATTTCCTACGGAAAGGAATCCTCTGAATCGTGCTGACCCATTGTTTGGCATTGCAGTTTCGGCGGCAGATTTGACCGGGGATGAGTTCTCACGCCAAGTCCTGGCAGACTTCAACAGCGTTGATGTCTTGGTGGATGTCAGCATCGACAACAAAGCCTGGTTCCCTGAATTGGGCTACGTGGCTGCGACCACCCATGACCGCCTGAAAAACGTCATGAACTCAGAAGGTTACAATGTGGTAAGCATTTCATCTGTTTGTGTCTTGTGCTGCCTGTCTTGTGTTGCCTGTCTTGTGCTGCCTGTGACCAAATGACAAGGACATTTACCGCACTTCAATCTGTTTGTGTCTTGTGCTGCCTGTGACCAATGACGTAGACATTCACTGCACTTCCTACTGCTCAGACAACAAATGACTTGTTATTGATGACAGTATCTCTTACACATGCACTTCTGTGACCGCACGTTTGTTGCTCTAGGGATCTTTGAGTTGCCACCAGCAACGCCTTCAGCAAGAGCTTGCTATGTCACCACACTCAGCACAGGCTTCATTCTTTCTGTCTGCATGCAAAGCATACATCATCATCATCGGTAGCTGTCACTGCTGCATATCAGTTGCAAGTGCGGTGACTCAGCAGTACCGTTTGATGATGCAGGTCAGCTGGTTATCCTGGCAATACACTTTGACTCATGAGGCTAGAATCATACTCGGCCACATGCCCATACCTGAGTACCAGTCTTTCCTTGTCAACTTGAAGGTGTGCCCTGTACTGATGCATGGCGTGAGCGTGCTGCATCAGCTTGCAGTTCCTCTTGGCTGCCGCTGCATGACACATCAGATCTGCTCAATGTTGCACGGTCCAGCAACATAATGCTAGAGGCCTATTGCAAAACAAACATCCACCCAAGGAGGTCCAGTGGAAGGTTGTACGAGCTTGCAGACAGTGCACATGCATGCACCTTATCAGGCAGCCATACCTGCTTTTGCAACATACAAATGTAGTGGGCTGACAACAAAGTCACGTCCAAGCACAATTCATATGAGCTGGACAAGAGAGAGCTGATGCAAAAAGCAAACAACATGTATTGCTGTGTTCATGTCATGTGCTCACAGACGTTTTGAGATGATGTGCTCTTGCTCTTCCCTCTGGTTCTCTGCTGGAACACCAGTACTCTGGGGGCTTTTGTTTGCAAGTTCAAGTGAAATCTGCAGGTGACTGGCGCCAATCTTGTACCTTTCACCCTTCAGAAGCAGAATGCGGTGTCAGCCACAATCGCGGATCTGCTGCCCTCTGTGTTTTCTGTACGGCTCATTTCGGTGGATCAAACCTCCCCAGGAGCAGGGCAGAGTATCAGCAGCGCAGATGTGTCCCTGGTCGTGCAACAAGATGCAAGCGCTATCCCTGTTGAACTGGTAAGGCCCCCATTCCTCACTGCGTTCATGAGATAATGAGCCCAGTGTTCCACCCTCCTGCAGCATTTGACACTGCAGTGTCGAGCATCACTGCTGTTGCCCTTATGGTGTAGTGCTTGTTGAATTTCGCACACTGTCTGCAATGCTGGCATGGGATTGCCTCACCGAGCCAGCGTCTGACATAATGTTCTAAGAGTGACAGCAAATTTGAGCTGCTGGTGCTGGCATGAATCTGTCTTCTGTTTTGCAGGCTCTGATGAGTGTGATCACAGACCCTTTAGGCACCCCTCTGTTTGATGCCAGAATGGCAGCTGCTGGCTTGCCCTTGTCAGCAGACATCAACTCCATCACCGACTACTGGGATGACTCAATCACAGATCAGATCATACCCCCCGCAGATGGTCCACCCCCCATGGGGTGGGTCCAGATGGCTGAGCTGCTCATTGGCATCGGCGCACTTGCTGCTGTTGCTGCTGCCTTGTCTGTTGTGTTTCAGAAGCGGCGAGCGCAAGCCACAGCTACACACCAGCTTCAGACCACCCCTCGATTGTCACATCATGGTGCTGAGTTGAGTGCCAAAACAGCAAAAACAGCGCAGCCAGAAGTCGAAATGGCTGGTCCATCTTGTGAAGCAGGGTTAGTCATGGCTGCACCACAAGCACAGGTTCAGCTTTATGATGAGCAGCTGAACTTGTCCTTGTGGTCCGAAAACTCGCCACTGCTACTGAATGAATATCACCAGCAGCAACAGCAGCCCTTCCCTTCTGATTTGGCTGAAGGGCAGCTTGCCTCTGCAGCTGAAAGGCCCTGTGGCCCATTGGAGGCATCCTCCTACTATCCCTTCAGGGAAGACTCCTGCAGCATTCAGCATGGTCAGCTGAGCACCAGAAACTGCAGCTCCAATTCCAACTCAAGCAGTGACCACAGCTTGAGTCTGAGTCGGGTTGAGTTCAGCTCAGAGCAAGGGCAGCTGCATCCAGTAAAGAGCCAAGGGCAGGGGCAGCTATCCTCTGCGCCAGGGCAGTTGCAGGCTAGCTCAGGGCAGGGCCATGGGCAGGTACAGCTGCCAGGGCCACTATCAGGGCCAGTGCAGGCCTGGGTGATTAACCCAGAGCAGATCAAGATCTGTGAGCACCCCAGGGGGGGTCCCTGGCAGCTGGGGTCGGGTAGCTTCGGTGTGGTGAGTTGCCTCCTTCTGCTTTCATTGTACATGAGCTACTTGCTTCCCGGATGCCTTGCATTCTCATCATACAGCAGATGATTGCGCTTGTTCTGTCTGCCAGCTTGCAATCAGAAGGCTTCAGCATCAGCCTTGCGCTGAAGCCTTCTGACATTTCAGCCATGCATGAGCTCCAGGGCACAAGCACACACATACTACAACAGACGCACAAACACACAGACATTTGTGTTGCGATGCAGCAAGCACCATTGAATTGTGATTGGTAGCACCAGCACATGAACAGCACAAACCATTTTCTGCTCACCTCAGATCCTGATGAGGCACTTACAGCTGAGCACTGTAACATGGAACTCATCCCTCACTGTCCAGTGATGTCTCGGCATAAAGTTGAGATCTGTGTGCGACAGGTGTACAAGGCAAAGAAAGGCATGCAGGATGTTGCTGTGAAAACCATTCACAGCCGGCTTGTGTCCCCTCATGTGCCTGTCTCTGAAGCTGCCGACAACATTGACAGGGTGAGTACCCCACCATGCTACCTGTTTTGCTGGTTTGTCATTCTGGATCAGTCTATGCTTTTTGTGTGCACAGCAGCAACAGACTCTGTAGTCTCAAGTCTGTGCTGGCTGTGTGCCACAAACATGAGCACACAAGCTGTGTAGGATTCAAGTTAGACATGCAGACAACTAGTTGTTGGGGTGTGCCAGCCAGATTTTGCTTGTGTCTGTGTCTGTCTGTGCTGGTCTTTTTGTGTGTCTTGCCTGTTTGTGTGTCTGTCTCTGTGAAAGTGTCATGTCTGTGAAAGTGTCTGTCTGTGTGTCCATGTACATGTCGATGCCTGCCTGTCTTGTCTGGCTGTGTCCTTGTCTGTCTCTGTGTGTCTGCGCTTCACAGAAGTACTCTCTGTCTGTACAGGAGCTACAGATGTGGAAGGTACTCAGCTTTGACAAGAACCTGGTGCAGTTCTACGGCTCTTGTGAGCAGGATGGCAAGGTGCTGCTTGTTTTGGAGTATATGGAGGTATAGCTTCTGTCCATTTTCATTCATACTGAATACGTCTGTGTGGCTCCCTGTATGAGCATTTGCAGCTTCACATGTCCAATCTCAGCTAATTTCCAGCATCTATGAGGGTGAGCAACTCACCATTTGTGCTGCAACTGCTTTTTCTGTCTGTTTTCTTTTGCTGCCAAAGGATAGTGCAACGTGAAGACATTGCCTCATTCTGTTGGGGTGGCATTGACAAGTCCAAGGCAGTCAGAACATTCTAGGTAGCAATATTCCAGGTCAGAGCAGCATGTCTGGTGTGCGTCTGGTGTCATGTGACAGAGCAGTCAGCATCAGTTGTGGGCAAATGACCGTACATCATTGACCGTAAGCTATTTGTGCGTGACAGGCCTCTTGCTTGTATATCAGATGATGGCTATTGATGCAGGGTGGCAATCCCAGACATATATTGATGGCCGTGAGCGTGTGATCTATCAACACAAGCTAGTCACCTGTACATGCCCTACTCTTCATTCATAATATAGCAGCTGTTGATGCAGGGGGGGGATCTGCGGCACGCTCTGAAGGGCCTAGGCAGCAAGGCTGCTCAGCTGCGGTGGTACAACAAGGGAGCCCACATCGCGCTGGACGTTGTCAAGGGCCTGCACTTCCTGCACTCGCATGGCGTGCTGCATCGAGACATCAAGAGCGGCAACGTACTGCTGTCCGGTGACTACAGCCAGGCCAAGATCTGCGATGTGGGTCTGGCGCACATCATGGGCAGCACCTCCAACACTGGGCACAGCGTGCAAGCCACCTTTGCTTATGCTGCTCCTGAGATGCTGTTCAATCACAAGTGAGGCTGATCACGTCTCACCAAGTTGCAGTTGACTGATGCCTGCAGTGGGAAGTTAGACTGTGGTGTGATGTGGGATGCTTCTTGATTGTAAAGTTATTTGTTGAAAAACATCAGCCGTTATCGCAGGACTTCGCCTAAACCTCGGCAAAGCTGGCGAAAGTCAAATTGTGTGTCTAGGTGATGTTGCTTTAATGTCGTACCTCTGTGCAGCGATCAAAGTCATCAGCAGCTTGCCATGTGGCATTCAGGGCATCCCTTGCTGTGTGCATATGTTGTTATTACCTACTGTTGTTGTGTGCATGCATGCATGCATGCATGTAGAACGCCGTGTATGCTTGTCAGTTGATGCTGTGCGTCGGCATTGAGAGCAGCTTCTTGCTGAGGGCTCAACCCCTAGGAAGCAACATTTGCCTGCATGCATGACCTGTAAAAACTATAACATCATCACATGGATGGATGAATGCGTCAATGACTGTGCTGGCTGTGCGCAGGTGCAATGAGAAGGCTGACATCTTCAGCTATGGCATTGTGCTGTGGGAGATCATTACTCAGGAGACCCCACAGAGAGGCACCCTGCGTGATATCCAGGTATGCACATTCTCCATTGTTTTCTGTTCATTTCTATTCATCTCTGGTATTTACTGCAGTTTCTCTGGGCACATCCTCACTGCTGCTGGTGTACACTGCAGAGATGTAGTTCTGGTGACTAAACTGCAGAGATGTAGTGGTGTTGATGGCACGCCTACCATTGGCACCCCATGGCGGTCCTATTGTACAGCGCAGATGCATGATGCTTTTTTTCATTTCATGTGTTTATTGGCAGCATGCCTTTCATGGTCACCTGCAGACTTGCATCTGGTCGTGCATTGAGTCATGTGTCATACACATGCCTTGCCCCAGGGTCAGGCACATGGTGTCCTGAACACTTCCCTGCATGAAGGCCTGTTGTAGCAGTGTGGGTACAAATGGGACCACTTGCATACGTGCTGAAAGCTGATCAGCTGCTTATATTGTGCAGGTGCCTGAGGAGTGTCCACAAGCAATAGCTGATTTGGTAGACACATGTCTCAATGAGTCCCCAGCTGCTCGCCCTACAGCACAGCAAATTTTCGACAACATCAGCGCCACCCTGTGACAACACTCAGGATGGTGTTGAATGGCCATCCTTGACTACAAGAGTTTCCTAGCTGTGCCTTTGCCCACCCCCCACCCCCCCCCCCCCCCCCCCAGTCCACCCCTAGTCAGAACTTGGCGTGGAGTAAGAGGCAAGCAACAGTTGTCATTGGCAGAAGCAGGAGGGCAGCATCCTGGCAATGGCATGAGGGATCCTTGCCATTAAAAAGTTTTTACACCTCGAGAGTTCTTGCACCAACTCTGAACTGCTGTGGCAGAAGGTTCAGTCACAGCAGGGTGCTTACCCCAGCCATTAGCAGTGGCGGCCTGCTTGAGCAGCATGCTTCATTTGCCCTGGCAGCAAGGTTGAGCAACCGCCTGGCAACAGCAGGGTTGACTCATGTCAGAGAAGCATATGTGTGATCCGCGCTGGCGAGTGGAGGTGTCACTCAGCTGGGCAATAGCATGGCTGTCTTTTGATGCTGCATCTGCGCAGCCAGAGACGGGTACCCGTGCTTGCAGAACTTGGAACCCACCCCAGCAGCTAAAGAGCTGGCACATGGCCAGCTTAGTAACAGCAGGGGAACACAGCCCGGCATCAGCAGGAGAAAACTTTTTTGGCAACAGCACAGGCCTCATCTGCACGCTTCATGACCTCAGTACAGTGTGAGTGAGAGACAGATGCAGAGGTCAGCCCAGCTAGGAGGATAGCCCAGCTGTCATGGCTTTTGGCGCATAGGGTCACAAAGTTGTATATTAGTGTGGTGCATGTATGGTTTTGGTTGTGATAAATTGTTTGTTGGGGTTGTTGAGAAGTGCCAAGAGCACACATTCCAGACAGAATGTCTGCTATCACCTTTGCTTTCATCATGTCACCTCTTGCGAGCCATCTCTGCGCTTAGTAGCCTTGTGCAGCGTGATGTCTGGAGTCTTGTACAATTTTTAGCGGGCAAGTTGGTCTAGTCCCTGTGTTACAGCCTTGTGTTTCAGCGTAATTGTTCGAACCTGAGTCATAGCAGGCCTGCCTAGGTCTGTACCGATACTGCTCTGGTTTTGCTTCTTTGTGTCTTCTAGCCTAGATCACTGATGGCTCCATCTTCAGCAAAGTTGCCTCTGCTACTGCTTCAAACAAATTTGATCTGTGTGATGTGAATTTGAATTCAAAACCTGATTCTGATATTGTCTCTGAATTGAGTTGTATTCGATGGGAAGTTCTGCTTGTCTCGTTCTTGAAAGAACGAGACCGTTTGCTTTGGCTTCAAATATTCGTTGCTGATCTGATCACTGCGGTATAAGCCTTGCAAGTCTCGGAATTTAAGCATCTTCACAATTGCATAAATCTTTAATCATCACCATCGTCATTCACGTGTACTACAAGTGTTGGAGGGCAACATCGTCCATAATGCTCACAGTGGGCTTCACACAGCCTCTCAAGATAAAAAGCCACACTACTAAGTTCAGCTGGAAATGGAGTAAATTTACAGCGCACAGTACCCCGGCACCTCTCTTGCAGGGCCTGCTGGCGCACAGTGCACAAACAATATTCCTGAACATTTGTCTATGCTAGCCTGTTGGCACAGCCTTGTGCTCAAGGTACACACTGCAGTCTCCACACAACCAACCATGCATTCAACATCAGGTAAACAATCTGATAAACGGAAATGTGTGTCTGAGATTAGATCTATCAAGCAATCTAACAAAAGACCCTAAGTCTGCTGGGCGTTCTTTTCACGCTTTGCTATGGCGCACGTGAGCTCATGTACCAAAAGACCAATGGGTCCTGCTATGAATGTGACTAAGAGAGCAGGCCTGATAGGAACACCCTTCTTTAGTGCATCCAAGTATATGAGTCTGCCTGCTCCATAGTCCCATATGAGTACATGCACCCAGTCCTGAGCAGCGTATGCTGGGCTGCTCAGCAACTTTGCCATATTCTTGGGATCTGCAGCTCCGTCCGTGAATAGGAAGATGCTTTTCTGGAATACATCAGCAAGATCTGGGGAGTCAATAATTGTTGCGGCTAGAAAGAAATAGAGGAAAGCTATACTTGGAACGATGATTGACCAACGTGATTTGGCTATAGCTTCTGTGACTTTCCATTTAGGTGCAATGCTGATGGGTGCCCACAGCACAGATATGGCAACGTTGCAAAACTGGAATGGCGGAATCAAAACATCTGGGGAGATTTCAGGAAAAGGTACATTCAGGAAAACAGCCACTTGCGTCCGACGGCGGTGAGTTGCAGGGACCTTTTGGCCAAACGGTCGATCTCGCAGCCAGCGGTGGGCACTCAAGCATGGTCCTAAGCTTCCGGCATGTGCGCGACAGACCTGCGCGGAAAAGTTCTGTGATGGCCTGCCCCTGACGCAAGGTGTACAGTTCGACATGCCATCGACGTGAAGCAACATGATCAGTAGCAAATGAAAGGCCTGACACGGGAAGTCGCATTTAGAATCTAGGTTAGGGTTGCAATTGTGAAAAGCTCACAAGCGACCCACTTGCAGTTACGTTCACGCAATCCCTGTGGGCTGAGAAGAACCGCTTGTAAGTCAACAGCTGCACAAAACTCTGCACAATTCGTCTGCTGCATTTTTTGGTCCATCACTAATATCATGACTGTCGTGAAAAAGTGTCTCAACCATGCAATGGTGTAGAGGATCAAATCTGCTCGAAGGCAAGCATGTTGACTATGTCAGGCTTAAATCACCTGTTTCAAAGCCTTGGGGCTGTCACGCTGTCGGCAGCAAGCCAGGCTGTCCTGCAATCCACCTGTCGAACATGCAGGAATGCCCAGCGGCTACCTTGGTATGTCGTACTTGCTATTCTCGAGGTCGTCATATTGAGCTCAAGTTTGATATCTGATCTTGCTGGTAGGCACGGTGATATGCCAGACACAGCGCGTGCCTTCTCTGGTCTTGCGCAAGCATATCAAGCACCCAGCAAGAAGTTTGAGAGAGGACCTCCAGCGACATCTGAGCAGGTGCAGCACCCTGGCAGCTGCTTTGAATTGCATGCAGCCCTTGTGTTCTACACGAGATTCTTTGCGTCGTGTCTAGCTCACTTGGATGTTGTGTGATGTTCAGTGCAACGAAGTTGAACCAGCTTCTGAGGGGCACATCAGAGACATGGCACATCTCAGCAGCTGCATCAAGATGGCGAGGGAAACTGCTGCCATGGCCATGCACGACAGATCGTCTGCAGCACAGGCCTTGAACAAGTTCCTCCAGCAGATTAATCTCTGGGCTCAAGATTATCCAGGCAAATTTGACTCAAGAAGGGCGTCAATGGCGCTGCTATCAATGGCACATGTGACATTCAGAGCCAAAAAGTTTGACAGGAGTTCCCTTCACAACCCCTTAATCCCAGACATTGCTGCAGTGATGATAAAAAGAACCTTCCAACAAATCCTTGGAGCCAGCAATCATACAGTGTGCAATGTCTTCTGGGCATGTGCACGGCTACAAATCAGGCCAGATGACGTGCATGATGGAGCTGAAGACAAGCTTGGACAGAGATTCATTGACACTCAGACTTCAGCAACTCTGCCAGGTCTCAGTAGTGTTCTATGGGCATGTGGAGTTCTTGGTCTCAACCCTGGAAATGGAGACTTTATTGAGCACGCTGTGCAAATCATAAAGCAAGAGATAGCTGTGGATGGTTTTGACAGCAAGGAACACATGCAGTCTCTATCTGTGATGATGTTTGCATTTGCCTCCCTTCGGTTACACATTCAGCCAGCTGTTGCTGAGCTGATCATCACAAGATTCTACCAAGGAGTAGTTCAGGGGGCAGATGAGCCTCAGGGTTTGAATAACATCCTCTGGACGTGTGCCACATTAGGCTATCTGCCTCCCCCGCACATACTGCAGTGCTTCAAGAAGAGCTATAACACAAGCAAGAAGCCCTTCCTGATTCAACATGACAGTACTGTGGCGTGGAGCCTAGCTGTGCTAGGTGTGCTAGATATGGAGTATTTCAAGACAGTGATCCTCAGGTTTCCCAGGCGAGTGCTACTGAACGCTACAGTGTTCCAGCTGTATCAAGCTCTTCAGGCGTTGCGACCCTTGGACGAAAGCACACCAGCGTACAGCGAGTGGCTTGAGGTCAGCCGCCTTTGCCTGCTCAAATGCATCAATGATAGCTGAAGTATGGGTGCACATTGCCTGTAGTAGGGGCAAAAGACCAGCTTTGATGACATCAAGTGCACGCAGAAGAGTTTTTGTCCAAGCATGTCATTCACGACTCATGTACCAACGACCACATGACTCTGCAGCTTGCCAACTGAAAGCAAAATGTCTACATGCAAGAACTTTCAAGCAGCTCATCCTGCAAGCCCTGAAGACAGCAGGTGTTGCATGCAGGTCACTGGCCATGTGCAAACAGAATGGCCCCTGCATCAGCTGGAATCATGCCCGTCCCCTTTTGAGGAGCACGTGTACCACACCTTCCTGCAAATGGGGTACACTTTTCCATCGCATTTTCAGCACGTTCTTCTTTGCTCTCCTGCTTTCTTGTTGCTTTTCTTCTTCTGTGTTGTCATACTGGCTACTGGTGGGCGTTGATAGAACTCACCACTTTGCAGTAGCTCTGCAGCATATTTATCATCGTTGTCATTGCAGCAACTGACTTTAGACAAGTTGTGACTGCAGCTACCAAGCCATTTCCAATTGTGATTCTGGAGATGGGCTGCATTCCATCGATATCGCAATGCTGCCCCAACCCAAGGTGCCGTGCAAGGTGGCCATTGAAGCTGATGGGCATACCCATTACTTGTTTGAGGACTACAGGCTGGATAAAGGACCACATCCTGGCACTAGGTAACGCTCTGCGCGATACAAATGTACTTTATGGTCTTTATTACACTGGAAGTCATTAAGTACAGCGTGGTCAATCTCGGCTCAAAACCAACCTTGCTGCAAATACAACACAAGTCCATTTCAGTTCCAATTTGAGGCTTGAGGCAAGCTGCTGCATGCATTGCAAACGCAGCCTGTTTGCACTGCATCAGGCAGTGTAGTCAGGCCTGAGCTTATATTGCAGCATCTTGCAGACTTTGCTTTGAAATGCAAATTTGCTGCACATTGCAGATTTTGCTGTGAAATGCAGGACAGATGGCAGGACCCTGTTTAGGAACTCTGTGTTGGAGAGGCAGGGGTGGCGTGTCATTGTTGTCCCATGGTTTGAGTGGCATGCACTGTTCACCAAAACTGCTAAAGTTGATTACCTCAAGAAGAAGATAAAGGCAGTTGTGTCACAGTATAGGCATGATAAATGGGCAGCATCATCATACACATCAAAGATTGATGGGTGACGCTCTCTCAACATGCTTTAACAATTCACACAGCCTGAGCTGCCACTGCTATAAGGGCTACTCAATACATTGTTGGAATGCATGCTTGCAATTTTGCCTGAAATCCTTTTTCAGCTTGTTCTGACTACTGACTATGACAGGTGTCGTTTTCTCGCTTCTGTACAGACCAAGGCTTCTGCAGCACTTCCTGGTAGATGGCAAATACACTCACACATAGCGTGGGGTAAACATCATGCATGTGGGTCATGAAGGTTACAGTTTCACCAACTGGACCTGCATCAGAGATGATGCCGTCCATATGATGCAAAAGTCAATTGGTGGATTTGGTCTTTTGTGCCTGTCCTAAGCATTAGCCCAACTTACGCTGCTTGCCCAACTGGGTCTTGTGTGTGCAATGTGTGCTACATTCAACATGCATCAATCATGCCGCTTGCAATGAATGCCTATGTGAACTGCGTACTAAACAACTATCGAGGTGCCATTCTGCAGCTCAACTTCTGTTAGTGATTAGGTTAGTTGTAAGGGCGTAAGCGTGCTCAGCGCTGCTAAGTGCTGCAAATGCATGTGCAGATGTTGTTCACAGTTTTGAGTGTGATTATCAAACCGTTGGTCCCACAAAGTTCAAACAGCTTTGCTTGCCATGCAACTGTTGATAGTTTAAACACGTTTGACAACTTTGTTTTCCATAGCCCTTGTGGGCCCCAGTATTTGTATATGCCAGTGGGTCCGGACCTAGTCAACCCATCCCTATCATCAGATGATCAGGCAACTTGCTCACTCACTGCAACATATACACTCATGATCGATCAATTGCACGGGTAGTTCACGGGCTCCTCGTCCACAATGACCCCTCCACCTTGTGCTTCAGCTTGTGATAAATCTGCTGTAGGACTTGCAGCCCTGGGAGTCCACTTCTGATCATTACTGAGGCAATGAGATACTTGATGACACGTCGTGCTGGAGTTTTGGATTGTTCTTTGAGTATTGCGCATTTTGAAAAGGTTATGCACACCACTGCTAAGGTCAGATGACACCGAAGTGACACTGAGGTCAGTATGTGTGGTGGTCATGTGATACACATGGCTCGCGAGTTCGTGGCAGATGCAACAGTCATGCAGTACAGAATGCGGTCGCAGCACTTTCCACTCCATCACCGCATCGAAGCTTGTATGGTACAGATTTGCAATACCACGCCGTACAAATTTTTGTCCACCTAAGGGAGAAATGCTTACAGCATCTCGTTGACGCGAGTGCTAGGTCAAGTCTGCAAGATCGTCCACTTGAGAACAGCACTCGCAAAGCAAAGCTCGCCCATTGTCGCTCCTGCAAGCTCTTTCTTGTGTGCCTCTTTCTTTTCCTCCATATCGAAGCACAGGGTGCCCAGCACGATGGTGGAGGGGCTAAGCGATAACTGCTGGAATCAGGGTGGTCAAAGCACCGAGCATGCGGCGTTGTCAAGGGACCTTGAGACGGATGTCTGCATTGTTGGGGCCGGTATTGCTGGCTTAACGACCGCGTATCGGTTGGCTGTCGCAGGTATGGACAAAGAAGACAAGGTGCTGTCAGTGACGTCCGTGTGATCGACTGCACAAGACAGCTGATCACCTGTTGTATCGTGCCTCCTATGCGCTGAAGCTTGATGCTGACCTGTTCACTCAGCTCCGATGTGGCCTGGTTGATGTTGTGATCCTTCGCAAGTCTTGACGGTACGCAATATGCATGTACTGGTGCTGATTTGCCTCTGCACATTCTGCCCATTCAGGCAAGAAAGTGGTCATTCTTGAGGGCAGGGTGCGAGGTGCCGGCCAATCTGGCAAAGACACAGGGGAGCTGCTGGCCTGGAACAACCATCAGCTTAGTACACTCCAGAAGTCTTATGGCCAAAAAGTTGCCTCACAAGTTGTTCAGAGTCACTTGGATGCAATTGAGGTGGTGCACAATTTGGTGAAGCAAGAGATTATTCCCTGCCAGTACACACCTGTTCAGGGCTATATTCAGGCCAGTGAGAGGACACTTACAGCTGAAGCCAAAGCTTTTGATGCATCTGGTGCTGAGGCCAAGCAGGTATGTATCACGACACTGCAATGCTTGTGTACTTGCAAAAAAGATTGTGCTGCTTCCCTGATAACAGATTGCCAGCTAGTCAGCATTTGAAGCGTCATTCATGCTCACAGCTCCGCTCAATATGGCAACAGCATACAACGCCTAATCAGCAGCTTTCATTCAGCTTCTGAAATGCAAACTCATTGGCTTTGCAACCACACATTAACCAAAACAATGCCCAATGCATGTCTCTGCAATTCTGTTACTCTCTGCTACTGCTGCTGTCAAGTGTGCCGCTGGAGCTTCCTGCTAGGCCAGCATAACAGCAGCATGCTGGGACTTGATCAACATGTGCCAGTTGCAGCTGCTTGTATCTTGTCAACATTGCTGCATCAGCATGCATACGTGTTTCACCGTAAGTTCTTCATGCGTGCACAGTAGGCTGTTCCACTTTGTACAACGAAACGTGCACGGCTTCACCATACTGCATGCGCCGTCTACCCAGTGCAGCAAATGAGGGACAGCAGTTGATGAATGTCAGTGAGTTTGGAATGTTACCAAGCCAGTGATTTTTACTATCTCAGGCAAACTTGGGAGGAGGATCAGAGGTGGGCGGCTTCCAGCAATGCTTGCAGTTCTCTGGCAGCGCTGTGTTGAACCCAGTGCAGTACTTGAATGGCCTGGCTGAAGCATTTGTGGCAAAGGGAGGGCAGATCTATGAGCAAACTCGTGTTCGGAAGCCTGATACAAACCATGTCACCACAATGGCCGGCAACAAGGTAAGCAAGAAGCTACAATGCTTGTGACTAAGACTATCTGCAGGGCTGAGTCCCTGCTGAGGCACTGCTGAAAGCTGCTGATGTGTTAAAATGAATGACACTTTCAGGTTGATGATGTGTCTTATGCACTTCATAAGCCTGATGGCAGGGCACCTACACTGCATCTGTCCTTATCCCTATGGCATGCATGTCACATGCGTGTCACATGCTTAGATTCTTGCAAAATTGATTGGTGTGCTGAGCAGGTAACAGCACGTGATGGAGTGGTGTTAGCCACAGGCTGTCCCATTACTAAGAACCTGCTGGACTCTGCCTTCACTGCTATGGCTGTACATGGCAAGCAATTCCCACGCCGCAGGTACATGCCGAACAGCACACATTGAACTACAACAGCGGCAGTGGCAAAAGCTAGCAACAAGAGTTTCTCAACACTCACAACAGCGCAGATTGCAACTGTCTCAACTCGTGCGTAAGCATTCAAGCCTGATATTCTTGTTGTTCTGCCTGATTTGGGCCAATTCAATGTGGATGCAATGCTCGGAGGTTTCAAAACCACATTTGTAGTTGGAGAGCTTTTGTTTGCTGCACTCATCTGCATAACTATCCATTGCCTCTGTCTACTGTTAGCAGCACGTTGATACTTTGTAGCACAGTTTCACAGTGTCACAGCCTGTGACTCACCGGCGAGGCGCAAAACATCAAGATTGATGTCAATTGTTGTGCAGGGCCCTGCATACAGGACTGCTGCAGGGCACACACTTTACATCACATGCAAATGGTGGACCCTGTGCAAAGCCTGACAAATATCTTGTGATGCACAGGTATGCTGTGGCTCTGGAAGTTGCAAAAGGTTCAGTCAAGAATGCAGTGTATGCTGACACCGAAGACCCCCATCACAATGTGAGGGTAGTCGAGGGGGCTTCTGCTAGGGGTGGGGACCTGCTGGTTGTAGCAGGGGAGGAACATGACCAGGGAATCAGCCCTGAGTCGTACACAGATGTCTACAATAAGTGAACCCAGCTGTCTACTGTATGAGTGGCTGTATATCTACTGTGTGCACCTTGGCTGACAAAGCTCGCATAGGGTGATCTATGCAGCAAGCCTGCACTTCATTGCACTAGGTGAAAGTGGCAGCTTTGCTGCACCTGTCTCTGCGCGTACCTACCACGCTTGTTCGCTCACCCACTCACCCACTGACTCACTCATTCACTCGCGGTCCACTTGCTCACTCACCCACCAGCTCGTTCGCTCGCTCACTCACTCACCCACTCACTCACTCACCCACTGACTCACTCATTCACTCGCAGTCCACTTGCTCACTCACCCACTAGCTAGCTCGCTCACTCACTCACTCACCCACCCATCCACCCACCCACCCACCCACCCACCCACCCACCCACCCACTCACCCACTCATCCACTCACTCACTTGTCGATTCATGCACTCATGCGTTCATTCACAAAACATGTGTCTTCTCCTATGGCCAGGTACTCACAGCCTTGCTCAGCGCTCTGTATGAGTTCTTGTTGTGGCAGTCCTTGTACCAGCACCAATGTCATCGTGCCAGCAACAACATGTGTATCTATAACAGGCTCTGGAGTACATGATGAGCTCTTTGACATAGCTCTTGTCCTGGCCTTGAAGCCATGAAAGTGTTGTGCACCGATGTACTAGCATGCCATGCTGACCGGCTGTGATCTGTCATATGCAGGCTGGAGTCTTGGGCTAAGCAGAGGTGGACATCAGCTCAGAAGCGCACACATCAGTGGAGTTGGACTGTAAGCTTACCCACCCCTTTTGACCCCTCCATTCTTTGTGTGCCCCATCCTTGTTCTCTAATGCTATGCTGCACATGATCTTGTTGGGCATCTGCTGCTCCCGAGCAGAATTGAAATGATCTGCATGTCATTGTGAAACAGCATCTTCACTGTATGAAGTCTGCACATGCCAAACCATGTTTGTATGCAACTATGCAAAATATGCAAAATCTTGCCAGCATTCTGCGGCCTAATATGGCGAGCACTGATATCTGCTGCTTCATGCTGCAGATCTTCGAGACACAGGAAATGCTGGGGCTGTACGGCAAGTCCCCAACCAGCATGGGAAACTACTACATTGCCACTGGGGATTGTGGACATATCCTGACGGGTGGGACTCTGGCTGGTATGATCATCTCAGGTGGGATTTTAAACCAAGATCCACATGTACCAGGGTTGATTCCATATCATGCATGATCATCTCAGCTTGGTTGTTACGAACCAACCGCATATACCAGCACTGATTGCATATCACAAAGGACCATCTCAGCGCATGCTGCGCATAAGTTGTCTTGCAAGACAAGCAAGCATCTGCTGTAATCAACATCTGCTCTTATTGCAAATGGAAAGGAATTCCCCTGGTTGGTTTGCATGTTCCACCATTTCATCTTGATATGGTTCTTCACTCACTCAAGATCGGGTTTCCAACAGCATTGCGGGTTGATTAGCTGCTACACAGTCACAAAGCGCAAACAAGATCTGATCGGCGACACCATGGTCACTGCTGCACGCATAACCCACATCGTTCAATCACCACTACAATACCCACTGGGACTACTGCACATGCAAATTGTCATGCAATTGCCTGCATTGCCTATGCTTCCAAGACATACAGTTGCATCGACCACAACCATGCCTGTTGCAGATGCAATATTGGGCAAGAAGAACATGTATGCGGATCTGTACAGCCCCAGCAGACACCTGACCTGGGTCCCCCCTCTGCTGCCCCCCCTCAGCTTTACCTACATCAAGAACACTGTTACGGTGAGTTTGTCGTACAGGCTGCAAGTCAATCAACCTGATTAGAAAACCTAAACCCTGGAAGTTAACCCATTTGTGTCCTCTAAACCTCCCCTCTATCAGCAATACTATAATGGTGAGTGGAGTAATTGTGAAACACAATGAAACAAGGCATTTAAACCTTGGCATGGACAACAACCTATGAGCATGCTCACATGTCGAGTCGTTTAAATGTCGGATTAGGGTTTCAGCGGATATCAAGTGTGTAAAATTCAATGACGTTTCCCTCGCAACGCAAAGTGCTCATCCTAGTTGTGTGACTTTGATGCCTCCTTGCCCCTGCACAACATGGACATAGTCTGGACCAAATGCTTTGCAGACATACCAACATTTTGTTGCCATTGCAGAGTATTGTAAGCATGGTAGCGCCACAGCTGCATAATGTGGACATAGAGGACATGGCACTTAACAGTGGCGCCACTGTTCAGAAGGGCCTTCGCAAGGTGGCAGTCTACAAAGATGAAGAGGGCAAGAAGCATGCCTTCTCTGCCCTTTGTCCCCATTTGGGCTGCCTTCTACAGGTCAGTGTTCGGGGCTTTCCTTTGAAGATTCTGCCTTTCGTCTCTGCTTGGGCTGCCTTCTACAACTCAGTGATGATGCCTTTTGTAATGACAAGCTGCACTTTGTCTTTCTTTGGGTTGTCTTTTGCGAGACAGGTTTCTGGTCGTTTGTCTGTAGTAAATGCTTTGGCTCGATTTGACAGTTCTTGAGCTGCTTTGCATGCTGTGGTCACATGCCATAGTTGCTCAGTCAAACCTCAAGGGCTGGTCAGACTTTTAGGGCTGGTCAAACCTCAAGGGCTGGTCAGACCTCAAGGGCAGCAAGTGCTGGCTGGGAGCCTGTCACCTCATGCAGGCCTCCACGGTCTCTATCTAATTGATATGCATGACAAAATATAAAGATTAGACAGAACAAGTTCTTGTGCTTCTTTGAAGTCTATAAAGCAATGTATCAGTTGCTCAGCAAAGGTGTGGCCATCAGCCTTGACAGCACTCAGTCCTGACAGAGTGACTACACTCATTGGTACTATGCAGTGGGTCTGCAATCATCTGTTTCGAGATACGTCAAAGGTGATGCATGTCCTGTCCCTCTGTGGGATCCTGCACACAACATGCACGTGGAAACCTTATTACTGACTGCTGTGTTGCACCTTGCAGTGGAATCCGCATGAGAAGGAGTGGAACTGCCCGTGTCATGGCTCCTGTTTCAGCAAGACCGGGACTAATTTAATGGGTCCTTCCACTCTTGATATGACTCCTCTGAAGCACCTGTCTGATTAATGCCTAGGGGTGGCAACACCTAGTAACAGCCTGCTGTAACATTATAATCTGCTGTAGCATCATAACCAAAATGGTCAATTGGCTAGGTACGTGCGAGGCCAGTCTTGCAGTCACCAGAAAGGCTTGCCCTGAGCGTGCTTACATTACCTGGCTGTAGCAGGGTACAATGAGCTAAGGGGCATCTAATGCGCACTGTGGGGTTTTGCCCTATAACACTGGCAGCAACACCAATTTTGTCAACACCAGATTTATCTTCACGGTCAGCCAAAGCATGTATTATATGAACAATTCTAATATTAGGCACGCCTGCATCCAATCTGCTGCCTATGTTTCGTATAAAAGACAAGATAAAAGAATTAGCTTGTGTACAGGTGGACTTCAAGGTTCGCTGGTCAGTGGACATTGGTACAATGTAACAAGCTGTGTTTGATTAGTATTATCAAATGCATGTCTTCCCCTAGGGTCTGGTACGTACAGTCAAGACGTGCAAGTGCTGCAATGATGCAGTTCATGCTGCAATATGCTTACGGAAGCCTATAAAAACCCCTGCTGTCCACAGTAGCTGTTGCAATTGCAGGCAAAAAATGTGGCTGTTTGTTCAGTTTGTGAAATGGACATCAAACGACTACATGATTCTGCATTGCCTTGTGCACTGCGCCCAGCTCATACACCATGGACTTGCAGAGAAGTTGTGAGCGCCAATGACTCCCAGTGCATAGCCTTGAGGCATACAAATTCAAATGTGCCCTATACAACCCTAGCTGCTCTGCTGATATTTGACTAGGCAGTGCTTAGTCCCTCGAGCCAAAGCATTCGTACAATCGGCCGGACTTCTGAAACTCCCTATCAGTCACTGACTGCGTCGTGCACCTTTGAAAACAATGTCAGGCCGTGGAAAGGGAAAGACCGCTGGTAAGAAGTCAGTCAGTCGATCAGCAAAAGCAGGCTTGCAGTTCCCTGTTGGGCGTATTGCCAGGTGACAATCACGTCAATCGTCAAACCGGTAGCACATAATTTGGACCCTGCTTCACTATGTCGCATCCATGAAGACAGCTCTGACACGCAAGGCACTGATCATGTAGATACCTCAAGAAGGGCAAGTACGCAGAAAGAATTGGTGCTGGTGCACCTGTATACCTGGTAAGGCATCACGACGCTGTAGACTGCTGTTTGTCAATTGCACTCGTCATCGCTTGCTTGACGATCTGCGTTGCTGGCGCTGTGCAGGCAGCAGTTCTAGAGTACCTTGCAGCTGAAGTCTTGGAATTGGCAGGCAATGCAGCAAGAGACAACAAGAAGACTAGAATTGTGCCCAGGCACATTCAGCTAGCCGTACGAAATGACGAGGAGCTCAGCAAGGTAAGTATCTGCTAAACCCTGATCAAGGGTCCTGGCGAGTTTTCCTGGCATGTATTGTCACCTGCTGACACTATGCGTGTTCCTGCAGCTCTTGGGTAATGTTACAATTGCCGCTGGTGGAGTGCTTCCAAACATCCACAGCGTCCTGTTGCCAAAGAAGACTGGGAAGAAGGATGGTGCATCTGGCAGTGTCAGCCAGGAGTTCTAAGCATCCGTTTCACTGACAGACGTGCTTAGCAATAGAAGAAAGTATGACAGTCACTTAGTCATAGGTGCTGCTGTACACCCTCCATGATTACTGACTGTTCTAGAATCTGCGCATGGTTGTTATGAAGCATGAGCTTAGACAAGTCCAGATTTCTGTAGACAGTGGACATTATGCACAATGCTTTGTCAGTGCTGGGTGTCATGCAAGACGGCAATGGTATAATATCAAGGACCATCATATGCCAGATGCAAACGCACTAGAGTGTTGAACAGCGCATCTGGAGTTTGTTGTCATGCTATGCAACTGCCACAGTAATCATAAAGCTGTGCTGGTCATTCAGTCATCACTTGTGCTAAGTCTGTGGTTCATAGCACAATCAAATATTGCACTTGAAACCCTTAGAATCACAACAGAGAGAGCAAAAAAAAACAACACAAAAGGAAAATCAAAAGCTAATACTGACGACCGAATAGCTGTCTGCTGTTGTAACTCAACAGATTTGATGCTGGTACATGGTGCATCTGTTGAGCAGATGACTGCTGAGGTCGACCCAATCCTGATCCCAGTGCCCCTCGATTCACCCCCAGCGACCCTGCAGTGCCCTTGGTCAATGTTGGCAACTCAAACGTCTGCCTTGGTCTGTCAGCTGCTGCAGCAACTGCTGAGGTCCCCGCATTTCCAAAGCCCCACTGCATCGGCCTTCCAGATGCCGCACTGACCAAAGGGCTTGTGCCAGATCTGTAACGACCAAGCTTGACTTGACTAAGTGCGCTCGGAGAAGCGATAGAGGCCTGACTATCTGGTCTTGTGGGCAACGCAGGTATAGTGCCCTTACTGTCCTGTGCTGCCGGAGAGGCACCTCCAGATCTTCCAATAGGCTTGCCAAAGACAGAAGGTACCATCAAAGAAGACAACGCTCCTGCATGAACTGCCACTTTCAGCACATCATTGTTGTCACAGGCAGGCAATGGCATTCTTTACAGTTCATAATCACGGCCTGTGAATGTCGCCAACATGTGAGGATGCATGAAACTGCCAGGAAAAGGAGGCTAAAATCCAGAAGTGGCAAAGCCTTCTGGCGCTCACACGCAAATGACACATTCACTCAAACAGAACAAAGGAATTGCCACCACCGTCACAGCTCAAGCACCAAACGCACCAAATCATGTGCTTTGCGCTGTGAGTTCAAAACACAGCAGCATGCATGCATACACAGCAATGCGACCACATCAAGGAAACGACAGCAATGCGACCACATCACTCAAGGAACAAAAGCAAACCCTGACAGTGCCAATACATTTGCACTATTCCTCTTCTCTCACCTGAAGCTGCACTCTGCATTTTAGATGCCCGCCGCGGCTGTGGCAAGGCAGGCGGCTGCATGTCCAATGACCCAGAGTGCTGCCCAGCAAGATCAACAGCATTTGGCTGCATACTGCTGCGCCCCTGCTGCTGCCATTGAGGCAGCTGTTGACTGGTCCTCCTGGACAGACGCCGCTCCAGTGATGGCGCAGCTTGTGTGGAGGAGGCAGCAGCACTGCTGGCTGCTGCAGCATTGGAAAGTCGCCTTGCTAGCAGATCTCTATCCCTGCCCTGCAGCACCACTGTGTCAGCAAGTGCATGCTGGCACACAACCTGTGTCAAAACTGCAAAAACCTACCTGACATTTTTTCCTGAATAACAACTAAAAGCGAAGAAACTTTGATGATCAACAGCATATGATCAACAGCAGCAGGACGGGTGTTTTGCAGCCTGTTTGCCAGCATGCTGCAGTCTCTGCTCTGCAAAACCTGTGGTGCAAGTTTGTACTGGCCCTCTGCATGCGGACAGCTACAGTGTATGTGCAAAGAAGACACTGCTATTCTGTTGCAGCCAGACTTGCATTATGCAGCTGCTGCTGCTGACTCTGGCTATACAGACAATGATGTCTGCAAGCCACCTGGGGGGTGGGTGCTTGCATGGGCTGAGGCAAGGGTGGCACCATGCCGCTGGCGCCACTGCTCTCCACTTCCTCTCCCAGGTACTCTACAGCAGAGCGTGCACTGTCAGGCTGGGTGCTGCTTTGTGCACTCTCAGCTCTCCTACCTGCGGCATGCGAGATGACTGAGCTTCATTCGCACATCTTTCAGTAGACATTGCTGTTGGTAGCAGCGGACGGGCTGTTGTTGATATTGTTGACAGTAATCTTGCTGGTTTTGGGCATGCTTGTGAGTGCCAATGCCGGCATGACTCATGACCAGCTGCAATGTCTGTGCTAGCAGCAAAGGCGTCAAGGCTGACATCCTGTCAAGATGTACAATGTGCAAAGACCTTCATGCGAACATGCACAGGATCAGAGCGATGCAGATTTGAGCATGTGGCCGGTGCTGTAGCAAGCTCGACCTGAAACAGCATGCAAGGGCAGATGCTGTACGCTTAATTTCAAACATTGGTCGACATGCACTTTGCATGCAGTGTCAAGCTGCCCACAGGTGCGTTTGTTCCAAACCTTGACTACAGTGTGCGTACCTGTGGAAGTTGCAGCAGAAGCTGCATGGGCAGGACTGAGCTCTTTCCTGGCAGACGCAGGGTCATATCTGAGGGCTGCAGCATTGGACAGCCGCTTTGCACTGGACAATTTAGGACTGTTGGATTTAGCCGAATGCCTTGATTCTGCATTGCCTGATTGCCTGCAATCAGATCAAGGAAGCAATGAAGCTGGTGCTAGAGAACGGCATCTCAGTGATGTT
>JAABUP010002310.1_pt1 | contig 37358 bp, 51 predicted proteins | sample 5559201 | NCBI WGS metagenome assembly JAABUP01 (sample SAMN10711887, study PRJNA513373) | rock metagenome | isolation source: Antarctica rocks | place: Antarctica
GATGACGCACAAGGCTGCAGAGCTAGTTTTGCAGCAAGCACCAGAGCTGAAGCCGCATATTGCAGCTCGACGGCGGCAGGAGACAACCGCAGCCGGAGTCTCAGGAACTGTACGGACCTACTGGCTGGACGTCTATCCGGTGAGCTAATGCATAGCATCTCTGGCGTGCTTGTCGTCTGATTGCCGCAACCTGTCTGGTGTGACGTTCCTGATGTGATGTTTTGCTACAATCTGCTTGGTCTGAGCCGTTGTTCCGCTGATGCAGCAAGAACAGCCGTTGGACAGTCCCTTGGGGACATCGATCAAGACAAGCCCCAGGATGTCAAGAAGGTCTAGTGCGCAACCTCAAGAGGTGCGTGAAGCAGAGACCAACAGCAACCAAGTCTCTAATGGTGGGGCAACCACACCAAGTCGTTTGAGCATCTGTTCTAATAAGTCTGATCAGGTTTCTCATGAGGTTTTGGATGCTGACACCTTCAGCATCGAGATGCTTCCTGAAGGGCCGTCCTCAGAGTTGGCACAAGCGTTTCGTTCTGAATCTTGACTGGCATCACCAAAGCAGACATGCTCCTGAGTCAAGGTTTGCGAGATGTGTCACCTGTAAGTCTTTAGCTGGCATTGAAACTCAGATGGGATCACAGGGTGTCCCTGTTCTGAGTCCACGCTGTGCTCGGCACAAGGCCAGTGTATGCTGTCAAGTTCACTGTTCGCATGTGTTACATCCTGCTCAGCATGCACATACTGTAGGAGCCATGACATGCCTGCTTAAGCAAGCCTACTCCATTCCATTTTGCTTCAGAAACTATCTTTCGTAGAGTCTTTCCCATCACTATTTTTTCAAATCCTCTTGCTTCTAGACCTTAATGTTCTGATTGCATATGTATGAATCGACAAGGTGCAGCTTCAGCTGTAGCTTGAACGCAAACACTGCACCTTGAACATTCATTCTGACAGTATTACTAAGTATTGTCGGCTAGACTGGTGATGGCTAGCCTCTTGCGATTATTAGCACATTTTTTCCCGAACTTGGCAAACTGGTAAACTATGCACTGTATAGCCACTCAACATCCTCATAAGGTTCTGCTCCAGCCTTCTCAGTTCTGTCCAGCATATCTAGTGCTTCTTAGGCGAGCATTACTCAAGGATGTGGCTGTTTGTGATGTCCTGTAATTGTACATGTTGTCATGAGATTCTCGAATCATGAGCGCTGTACTGCACAATGCAAGTTGTCTATGCAGATCTGAATTGGGAAAAGCGCACATGATACGCAATCACATTGTGACAATCGCCTACTGCATCCAAACAATGAGAGATAGCACACTTGCACAGCTGCTGATGATTTGCAGCACAAGTGATGAGCGGCACGCATGAAGCTGCAGCAAGCGGCTTGCAACGCAACATTCTTCATTGCACAGCTGTATGCAGGCTGCATAATACAGCTGCAAGGTTATCATCGATGCCTTCTCGAGCGCTTGCTTGACTTTGTGGGTCTACATGTCTCTTCATCACTGTCCTCCTCTTCAGACAGACCCTTCAATCAACATTTATCGCAAGTCAGTAGCAAAACACTGAAACAATACAAAATCACTATCTGTTCACGGCACACTATGAGCAACTGGCAATATCTGCTCACGGCGCACAGCTATGACGCAGCTGCAGTATGTTGTAATACAAATACCCGTAGTTGCCTAGAAAACACTGAGTTCTCTGGTGTCACACACAAAAGCAGTATGCTGTAATACAAAATAGCACCCCTAGTTGCCTAAAAGACACTGTACTCTCTGCTGTCACACACGAAAGCATCAGGATAGGCCAACCGTCAAGACACCACAGCTGACATGAACACCAGCTGAACCATGGAGTTGACAGTTACCAGATACCTGCATGCAGCAGGTGCTTCGCAGATGCAAATTACTTTACAACTCACAGTACCTGCGGTGCCTCCTCATCATCTTCCTCCTGTTCCTGCATTGCGGCTCGTTTGCCTTTGTTGTTTTTTCTCTTGCTTTTGACTGCACTGGGCGGCTCAGCTTCTTCATCATCTTCCTGCTCTTCTTGCTCTGCACCGAGGGTTGTGCCCTTGGCAGAAGGTCGCGCAGCTGCTTGACCTGAAGGCAGCGTTACGTCAAAAGCCTACATGACAGAAGTTGAGGGTATGTGTACCCAAACGAATTTTGACCATGGCTGGATTTTGCCATTCTTTGTCACCTCAACATACAACAAATGGACTGTACACACCACGTCCACGACAGTTGTTGAAAAGAAACGAAAAGACTACGCCTTTTGGCGTCAATTCAATGAGAAGCCAAGTATTATACCCGGCTACCCAGGCGCAACAGTTGTTGTAGCACTGCAACGACCAACCACCTGACTGACTACCTCTTGCTGCCACAATGTCAGTGGCTGAAGAAAAGGCAGGTGCTGCAGGTGCTGGTCTTGTACACTACACAAGCAAATCTGCAGAATCACAGTGTGAGAGGCCAGCAGGACTCATCACAGCAGGCTCAAGTGTCAAGATACAATTCTGCGCCCTGCATCTGAATGCATTTTGGCAGCCCTGCACCTCAAATCTGTTGTCTGCAGCTGTGGTAATATCCAAGCTGGGTGCTGTACGGTATGCTGCACAGGAGCTGCACTCACAAATGATTGACAGTCCCTAACATAGCAACTTAGAAAAGAAAAGAAAAGTTTGCGCTTTTCAGCGATCATAACAGGAGCCTCCAGAGGCGGCAGCCTGGAGCTACACAGTAACTCACTGTTGTACATGTCGCCAGTCCTGTGCTCCATGAGGCATTGGTGAGGCTCTATGTAGTCCTTCCAGCTTTCCCAGTCATCCATGCCATAGCTCTGCATGGACTGTACCCTCTCCTTGGAGTCGTCACCCCCTTTGTCTGTCTTGGGGTTGTGCGCATGCACCAACATGCCCAGCTCCTTGTCTGGCACAAAGGACACCTTGGCGTCTCGCACCTGCATCACAGCGCAACCTGGCATTTCAATAGTGTGTTCACGAAACCTGAAGGGGTATTCCAGGTGCAGACTTCCAGAAGTGTGTGCATGATGATGGAATGCCATGCATTGACTAACACAAAGCTTTTCAAGCATTGTCCACACCACATGCACTTCATGACAGCAGAGTCTGTACCGCTGTAATGATACACTTATGCTTTGCTGCTTCGGATTGGTCTTAGTGACAGGAGTGCACATAACTGTTGTTGCATGTATGCGATACTTACCAGGAAGGAAAGGGTGAAAATGTTCTCCACTGTCTGTGAGAAGGAGCTGTGGTTCATGACCAGCTCTAGCCAGCCCACAGGCGTGTGGGCAGCAATGACATCAAACATGTCCTCCATCACACGATCTGTCTCCTGCATACATATCAATTACGCTGAGAAACACATTGCTTGACTTCCCATCAAGTTCGAGGGACGCACTTGGCACAGCACAGCACCTGCTTGAGAGCACACAAGGCAGCAACGCTGACTATAAAAGCTTGTGTGGTGCAGCAGACATAGCAAGCAGGATGGCAATAGGACTCCTGCAGACTTGATGTCATATGTCTCATGAGCATAGTGTGTAGTCGTGAAGCAGCACGTAGGCCTCTGCCTTGCTAAGTACTTATCTACACAGTTCATCTTTTGAACCTGACAGGTGGCAACTGAGGCTCATCAGTTAGCAGCAAAATCATCAGCTTGCTCATTTTCGTGATATCACCAACTGAGGGTAGTTGCATAGACAGAGGACTTGCATCTGACCATTGCTGTGAATGCATGAGCACATACAAGCACAAGCTGTATGTAACTGCCATTGACTAGGACCAGACTCTGACAGCAACCGGGATTCAAATTGTCCATGTTCATGTGCAGAGGATTCAAAATCTCTGCAGCCCTCATCAGCAGCTCCAGATGCACAGTGCCTGACTGCCTAGACAGGGAGCAGTGCGCTTTGCATGTACCAACCCTGTGCAAAATGGGTTGCGCACCTGCTTGTCCTCTGTTCTGACGTTCTGGATCTCCTTGGGTTTCTCAAGGACGCCCAGCTTGGTCTTCTGCTGGCGCTGTGCAACCTTGCGCACCTTGGGCTGTGCAGCCATTGCTCCCAGCATGCACCCCACCCCTGCATTCAATCATTCAATCAACCCTTCATTTGTGCATACATTTGACCATTTGTGCTTTCGTCATTCACTACATGGCTTTTCCTAGGGTCAGGTATTTGCATTTCTAAATAGGTTCCTGTGAGAAGTCCTATGGTCAAGGTCAGCCTCCCCACAAGGATGTTTGTCAATGTGCTTCAGAGTATACTGAACAAATTGAAGCCAACTTTTGCAAATGTGACATCTTTTGCCTTCAACTCAACAGAAGACAAGCTTCTTGAACTCTGCGTTTAAGTTGCCAACCAACCAAGCCTGCGCTACAGCTTTGCTGGTGAGTCAACAAGCACAGCCTATGCGCCAGCTACAAGTGGCGTAAACTTGAGTGCCTGGTGTCTTGGCCTTGTCTAGTTGCACACATCAACAGAACAGGGGAACAGGGACAGAAGAAGGTTGAAGACACTGGACAAAAGGATGTACGTTATAGAGTGCATTTGTGCTTTGCAGAAATGCCTGCCCAATGACACAGCATCATGATGATGCAACAATGATCTAGGGCTCACGACTTGAGGTTTTGGGCAGCAGGCCTGTTATTGCAGTGTGCTCACCAACAGCACACCCAAACAGGTGCAAGCAATGGTCCCCTGCAGCCACCCAGTCGTATGCTGTGGGGTCCTCCTCTACGTCTGCCTGTGCGTCTGAGGCAAAGCGGAATTTGAGCCGGCGTATGACATCTTTGGCTGTCCTTGACTACAAGCAGCAAAACAACACTGCCAGGGTATTCAATATCAGAGGTTCCTACCATCGTGCAAATACGTGTAAATGCACACTGGGGCTGTGAGTCAACAGGTGCAGATGGTGTGCCATCAGGAGCACGCAGACATATGACATATTTGTACTGTACATGCAGAAATACAATGCCACAGGATTCTCAGTGAACAGTACCTTCGCTCCAGCTGCCAGCTTCTTTGCCTGCTCAACTCCACTGGCTGCCAGTGTGCAGAACACCTCAGAATCTTTTGCCTGTTCTCTTGGTCTATTGACTGCAGTGCACAGTGGTTGAGCAAGCGACCAAGCTACCAGCGTGTAAACCTTTGGGACCCCACACACAACAGGCATGCTGGCAAAGCAATGACCAGGAGCAGTGGTGACAAGCAAAAATAGTCACCTCTCTCGTGCAACAGGTTTGCATTGCCCAGCGCCTCCTGCAGACTGTCCTTTGAAAAGTCACCCAAGTCATCTTTGCTCCCTGCAGTGACACAACCAAACTTGAGAACAGTCAACAGAGCCAAGCGTGGTTTAGGATCCTTCTGTCAGGTTGCAGGCTCACTTTGAATAGATTGCTGCAGGTCTCGGTAGCCTTTCCGAAGCTCACGATTACTTTCTATCTGCAACAAAAAGACTGTATTGCTTGCATGTCATGCACTGAACGCACAGAGCATACGGCAACCGCACCTGTGACTTGTTCTGCGACAGTTCCTGAGTTGGGTTGGCCCCTCTCGCCATGAGGCACGAGCAGCTAGGTCAGTACCGAATACGCGTCATATACTGATCCGGTCCTGAAATGCTTTGTGAGTTTCTGACCGTTGACAGGCTTGCGACTCTTTGCCAGACTGATCTGCAGGTATTTTCCCACGCAAAACGCTTCAGGGTACGCCTTGTACTGTCGACTTGCAAGGGCCTGACGACAGGTTCCGAAGCTGCAAGCACTCTGACAGTGGAGAGTTCCTGGGATCGCAGGTCGGTGATCTGCAAGCTGATGGAACAAAGCACGGCATGAGAGCTTGCAGGGCACTAGTTTGAACCGCCTTGCACCAAGCGCCCCAAGCAGCGCAAACGGCCCATCAGTGAAGTCAGCTGATCAGCCTTTGACCCAAAGCGCTTAGTTGTGTTGCTACAGTTACGCACGATGCAGATACCCAGACCCGCCGGCCCATATAGTGTCTTGGCTGTCAGGAGTTTACTCGCGTAAGTTGCTGGGATGGATACCCGGGTAACAACGTTTCACGGGCGGGTATATGGCAACAAGGTATTGCGCAAGACGTCTGATCTGCCTGACGACCTCACAAACGCTTCCGCAGCCACTCGTCGTGTGTTTGAGCCGGCGGCGCAACTGTCAAAACGGCCAGCAAAAGATAAAAGGTATGTCTTGCACCCTGCCAGACATGCTGTTACTGGGCGTGCAGTCCTTGACCACAGGCTCTGAGGCATGCACGTGTGAGAGCGATTACACATCAGATCTTGACACCACGCAGCTGATCTTCCTGTACATATGGCTGCAGTAAGCGGCCCAAGAAGGTTGTGCACAAGCGCATCAGCAGCAGCGGAGATGAGTTGCAGAATCAAGTTGATTCTGGCTGGGTCAATGTGAGTTGTAGGTCTGAGCAGGCTCATGAGCAGTTCTTGCAATATATTTGCTTTGCCAGCAGCTCGACTGTTCACAGGTGAATCTGTTCCTCATGGCAGTGACAGACCTGTTACAACTAGCAAAGAAGCTGACAAAAGGGGTGGATGGTTTGCGTACACTCAAGTTGGAGTGCTTCACCAAGTAAGCATCTGCTCTGCTCTTCTGCAGTGCTGCAGTCAGCAGCTGCAGCATTTGCTTACCTTGAGTGGTCAGTTGAATTGTTTTCTTTTTCTATGGTTGGGTTCTTGTCTTTGTCTCAAGTTGCGCATCGCAGTTTCAGTTCAACAGAAATGTGAGACTGTGGAGTTTTGCAACGGTCTGTACGAATCCTGCAGCATTGCAGTTGTGTCATCACTATATCTGACATCAGTTTTGCACTTCTGGGCGCTTCTGCAGAGAGTACGATAAGCTGGAAGCTGATGCAGTCAAGCTGCACTGCAAGCCCAAGTATTCCCTAGCCAGCACAGACCATGAAACCTTAGTGAAGAGTACAGTGGACCTGGCGTGCAACCCCAAGCTGAAAGGCAAGGTGCCTTCTGCTATCAAGGAGGTGCTTGCCCATGGGGCTGCCCTTGAGGAGCTCACAATTGGCATGGCAAGTTCCTATTAAGCAACACAAGGCACTGAGTGGGTCATGCAAGCATCGTGATAACATGGTTTTGCAAATGTCATGACAAAGTACCAGGACAGTGGCTGTCCATGTGTGCAAGACGCTCTGTGGTTTGCTATCTGACATCTGTAGGGGCGCTAATGCTGCCTAACACCAGCAAGCTTTCTTTTGGAAATGATGTTCAAGATGCACTAACAAAGGAGGCAAAATCCATTTGATGCGTTCTGTCCTGGTGTCACCGCTGTATAGATTGCTCCTGCACTGTGCCAACTGGGGCAACATGCCCTGTTGCTGGTGACACAGTCTGTCTTCTACAACAACCGATCATCAAGCGTATGTTGATTTGACAGTCAGGATTTCACAATGCTTGTGCAATTGCAGAGCCTGCCTGCAGCCATTTGGAAGGCGCTTTGCAGCAGCTTGGGCGCTCATCAAAACCTGCAGACCCTGTCCCTGGCAGGCAGCGCCATTGGGGATGCAACCCTGCAGGTGAGATATCCAGGGACAACAATCTGTGTCAGTGCACATCAGTACTGAGCAGTTGCACCTATTACTGCAAAGGGTGCTGCCCAGAAGGCTCTGCTGCCTTCCCAGCTGCAGGCATGTTCGACAGCTAGTGTAGGCAGCCTGTATTGTGAACCTGTGTCAATGCCAAAAGCACCAAAAGAATGACTCGGACGTGATTTGAACACGCAACCTTTCGATCTGGAGTCGAAGGCTCTACCGTTGAGCCACCAAAAAGCGCACCAGCTGAACCCGGGGATGCTGGCAATCCCTTTTTCAAAACTTGTGTTCTGTGATGTGACTGATGTACTGTGTGCATGATGTCCTCAATGCTGAATTGTGTTTCCCTGGACAAAGTGTCAGGCAAGCCAAGACACGTTTGGATCTGCCGGCCGTCTCTGCCATACACAATTGAAGTCAGCTGCCATAGCAGGGCTGGTTGAACAGAGCTGACGCTGCAGGTGCTGAGTGATGGCTTGCGTACCAACCAGACCATTGCAGAGCTGAACCTTTCTGGGTGCAAGATCAGTGATGAAGGTGTCAAGGTTCTGGCAGGCATCATCAAGGTACAACAATGCCTGCAGTGTGCTATGCTTTCTGCCCCATGTTGACAAGAAATCAAGCAATCCAACATGCAGCTGATAGTATGGCTGTGCAGTGAGGTGTCACTGCACCATAATGCTATTGATTGTGTGTACACTGAGCATCTGCCAATTAAAGGGTTCACATCCCAAAGGAATAGCATGTCTGCATGTGAGAGTGCGCATCTGTGCCAGCATGAAAAAGGGTGAGAACCGTCAACCCCAGGTCCTTCCATCCATGCTTGATTACTGCAGGCAAATGCAGCTGAGGTAGATGTTCAGGAGTGGCATGAGGGGTTGAGGGAGTACCCAGACCTCAGCTTGGCACCCCCCCTCAGGCGGCAGCAGTTCAGGGCCAGGAGCCGTGAGATCAGCGGCCGGGTGCGGGCTCGCTGTGGAGGCTTGCAGATACTCCACCTGGCAGAGAACAATGTGAGGGCACAACTCGCAGAAACCCAGATCTTTGTTCAAATGTGCAATGGCTCTTGAATGCATGCAAGCCAAGGGTGGCCACCTTCCGTGGCTGGAATGCATTGTCTGACATGGATGCAGTTGCTGTTGTTCTTGTCATGCTTGATGAATGTGCTGTAGCATGTTTGAAGGCTGGCACAGTTTGCTGATCTGACTCAGCACCAGCTTCTCTCTGCTCAGGTCTTTTCACATTGTGATGTATTAGTGTGTCCTGCCCAGATGCTCAGACTCTGCTTGCACAGTCACCTCACACCCCACAGCAGAGTTGCATTGCTCAGCACAGTGTGACCTGGACTTGCTTCTGGTGCAGATCAGTGATGCTGGCGCTGATGTTCTGCTGGATGCCTTAGTCATGGATCGCAGCATGGTCCTGCTCGACTTGTCTGCCAACCAGCTCACCATGAAGAGGTGCGCGCTTTCTCTGCTTTCTGTGCGTGACCAGGGGAGGCTTGTGAAAGTGTGTTTGCAGAGCCTCTTATTTGATGTGTATGTTACTGAATGCACACTGAAGTGGCTGTGACAGTTGCTACAAAGCTGCCTGCACTTAATGCACATCAGCGCTGTCAAAACCCACACAGCCCACTCCAAACGGGCACTCGAGCAGCCTTCTGATGCATGTACATGCAATCCCATCTGACAGACAAGGCTCTTAAGATACAACAAAGTCAAGCCTTGCCCGTGGGTTTTCATTTCTGAAAGCGCTGCTGCATGTTGCAGTGGCAAGAGATTCAGCAAGCTGATGAGGAAGCACAAGGGGCTGCTGCGTGTGGACCTGCGCAGCAATGCAGAGGGGCTATCAGGCGTCCTTCAGATGATGCCAAAGGGCAGCACTCACTCAGCACTCAAACCAGATCCCTCTCAGGACTCAGACCATGCAAGTTTGGCTCTGCTGGGTGAGGCACAGTCCACAGCCAAATCCCAGCAAGGGCAGGACAGAGGGCACTCCCAGCATCAGCAGGGGCTGTTGACAGGCGGGGGCATTCCAGGTGAACATGGCAGCCAGCATCAGCTGCAGTCAGAGGGTACAGACAGGAGTATGAGTCATGAAACGTCACAGAAAACCCCAGTTGCTGCATCTAGCCGCAGGAGCCTGGTGCCCAAGTTCACTGCTGACAGTCAGCATGTCAGACAGCAGGCGGATAAGGAGAACAGCAATATTGATGGCGCTCAGGGAGTCAGCAAACAGAGCAGCCGAGCAGCAGGATCAAAAGCTTCTGCTAGGCCAGTCAGCGCCAAGCCGAAAGCTGCTGTTACAGCTAAGGCTGTCAGGCGGCCCAGCACAGCACGCCCAGCAGCACAGACTTTTGACTTTGGCTCCAGATCACGGCTACAGTCACAGCCAACTGCAAACATGAGTCAGTTTGCAGCTGCTACAGAAGCTGCTAGGCCTGATGTGCTGGAGGATGGTGACTTTGCCACTGCCAGCTTCAGTGGTAGCTACCTTGCAGACACATCAGTCCACAGTGCACATCGGTTGCTTGACAATGCTGCTGTTGGTTCAGCTTCCTTTGGTGAGTGGGCAGGTCCTGCATCTCATCAGCGTCAACCTGCTCAGACAGGCAGTTTGTACACAGAGCACATGCTTGCCTCAGATCAGTTTGAACGGCACAGCACAGCAGGCGCAGCATGCCTAGCACGCAGGACAGTGTCTTTCCAGGAGCATCAAGTACAGCTGGCTGCAGACCAGGATGTTTGTCAGCAGCAAGCAGCAGCTTCCATGGCAGACAGTGCAGCAGCTGATGCAGCAGCTGACAATGCATACCTGCGTGGTGTTTCAGAGGCATTCAGGGAAGTTCAGGTGGCAGAAGAAGAAGGGAGGTCTAGAGCAGCTGCAGATCATGCAGTCTGGAGTCAAGCTGCTGCTGGACTTAAAATTGACTATGAACCTGATGAGCTGCTGCCTCAGGGTCAACACAGTTCAGCAGCTTCTTTTAGGGAGCTCAGCTCAGGCATGATGGGACCGAATTCTGCTCAGCCTGTCAGGACTCAGCAAGTCGTGTCCAGTCAGCAGGCACAGCAGCAAGCCAGGGCTGGTCCAAAGGCTATGCCCAGACAAGCCCTGGCTGCTGATCAGGCGGTGCTTAGATCCTATGGGCATCCTGATGTGGCCAACAGATCAGGTGCAACTGTGCAAGTTGCAGGCAGAGCAGCTGACCCTGAAGGTGATGCTCAAAGTAGGACGCCAGATCAGGCGTTGTCAGCGGCAGCAGCTGCCATGGAAGCTGCCAAGCTGAATGTGTGGAAGGCTGAAGTGATGTGTGAGATTGAGGGATTGAAAAGCAGCCTTGAAGGGCAGGCTGCTGAAAGACAAAGGTATGCATCATGTCCAGTCAAAGGCTTGCCTTGTTACCATCAGTCAATCGCTTCAAGTCTGCTGCTCAGAAGGGTCTGCAAGCTGCATGTCAGACAATGCATGATGGTTTCATGCAGTCACAGGCTAATGCTACTGGCAGCCTCCATGTGTGTACTGCTGACAATCGTGTTGCAAGATTGCAATTATGGATTTTTGCATGTTCTGTATGCTTTGCCAGTGTGACAGTTTGCTCAGACAGCAATGACCAGCAGTCACACTACCAGTCATGTCACTACATTACAGTTCTGCTCATGGTGGGGCTGTTCTTGCCATGATACAAGTCAACATGTTGCAACTGCCCAGCAGCACCTGACCTTGCACTCAAGGTGGTAGTCTCTCAGTAGACACCACAAACGAGGCAGCATGCTGTGAGTAAAGCATGCTAGCTTGAGCCTTTCTGGAGAAGCAAGACTGGCCTCGCACTCAGTGAGCTGAGTGCACACTGGCGAAGCTACAATGCAGTTTTTGGTCACTGTGTAATGTTGTAGGGCAAAATCCCACATTGCGCAGTAGATGCCCCTTAACTCATTGTACCCTGCCACATGTAACATCTTTAACATGTATTAAATTTTCTGGGCTGGCTGCAGGGCTGAGGCAAGGGTGGCAGAGCTGCAGCACGCGAATTTGAAGCTGGCTTCCAGGACATCCCTCCCTGCTGACCCCCCCAAACCTGCAGTGGCCCGTAAGCATGCTGCAGGCAAGAAGAGCAATGGACCAGCAAAGAAGCCGATGGCAAGTAAGCAAAAGAGGAAGCCAAAAGGCGCCGGTGCAGTTCTGTTGCAAGAAGATTTGAGTGGTGAGGTGTTACGAGGGCAGCAGCAGGTCATGGGTGATCTATCTCAGGTGACATTTGCTGTCTGCGCACCAGATCCCATGCTGCCAAACAGCTGCTATGTCTGTTCATTGCCAATCATGTAGCGGGCTGATCTCATGGTGTAGGCTGAAAGCACTGATTGCTGAGTGTAGGTCATCAGGAGCTTGGATGAGCTTGTCAGTGACATTGAGGACACTCAAGCACATCAAATTGATGATCACTCACAAATGCGTAAGGCGTTCCATGGCGGTGCAAAGCTTGTGTCTGGGCAGCATCCAGATGCAACAACACAGTCACACAGCTGTATCAATGATGTCTTGGAAGATGTAACAAGGCAGCTGAGTATGAAATTTGACCTGCATGACACCTGGTGTGGTGTTTGAAGTCAAAAGAACAATGTAAAAAGCAAGGACTCTCAGTTCAGAACATTGTCAAGACACAGCGGTAGCAATCTCAATGTTGAGGTGCGATTGCGGGTATGCAGAGCTTGCTGTCTGTCTGCACAGCACTTTGACTGTGTTTCAACAAACAATACCATGATCTGCTGGTGCCATTTGCTTGTGCCAGGCTGACCCACATATGACTGACTTTTGGACAATGCCATGGTGGCCCACCAGAAGGCAGTACCCTTCATGTTTTTTATCGTTGACCGTGTTTCCTATATCTTCATGCCAATGATAGTCAAGCCAATGCTCACACATGTAGTCTGCAATGGTTCCTATGTGAAATGCATGGCCTGTCATCAACTGGTCAAAGTCATCGGATTCATACCACTAAGAAAATGGTCAAAGTCAAACATTGCCCAAGTGGCATGCAAGTCCACGCAATGCCTGGCCTGCAGAACAGTTCTGCGCAGAATCACAACATCTGTTCGCCTATTTCCGCAGCTTTTGCTTTGTCTAGGCGTCCGCCAGCTTATGTCCTTTCGCACTTGTCAGCCAGTTGCTCGGCCGTGGAGTTGCAAGGTGTGACTGTGGCATGCAGGGCGCTTGAAAGCTGCACGTTTGAGCCTCTTACTGCCATATTGAATGGCATGTCATAGCTGATTGTGCCTTTCAGGCCGCGTTTACTTCCCCAAGCAGCAGCTGCATTCATTTTTCGAGAGCGCCTGTTTTGCTAAAGCGATCAAGCAACACAAGAGAAAGATTCACCAGCAACGGACGTCGTTGGTCGGCTGCACTCGAAAACAAGTGAGTAATAAGGCGTGTCAAAGAACATGGCATGCAGGAGCTGTTTGTTGCAACTTGAGACCCAATTTGGCATGTTTCGTGCTATTTGCAGTGCTCAGGTAGATGTTAGTGTACCTCTCGAAACTGCTTGGGACCTGTGGCGAGACAAGACACAAATAATCAAGTGGATGCCATGGATCAACCGCATCGAAATAGTCCCTGACGATCCAAAACAAAGCAAATGGGTTTTATGCACTAACCAGTTCGGACGAAACTGGGAGCTATCTTGGCGAGCTCTTGACTTGACACCTATCAAGCATCAAAAGGTATAGAGGCTGCTGTGTGCAACTCACGAGAGTCACACATAACTACGCAGCTGAGCACCATGTTGTTGCAAAAGCTGCACCCAATCTATGCAAGCTTGTAAGTCTTACCTTGACCTGCAGATTCACTGGAGGTCACTGCCAGGATCCAACTCAAGTGGCATAGAAGTCCCAAACAGGTGACACTTGGCTGGCTCCTCATGCAGAGTATTGTCTTGGCTCACTGGCTTTAGCCACAGCAAATCTGATGTTGCCCCCTGTTGTGGCGTGCTGCTTTCTCAGATGAGCAGGTGCAAGGGATCACTGTCGTGCAGGGGCCAAGTCAGATTCTACAAGAAAGGTCCTAACGCATGTACAGTCAAGTTGACAATAACATACGAAGTCCCAGGACCACTGACTCCTTTTGCCAGTGTAAGTTGTCAAAGAGGGAATGTATGTACGTTCCCTGTATACGTTCCCAGCAAGTACTGCACCCAAGCTGTGCATGCACAATCCTCACTTCTGCTTGTGACTGCAGGCTATCACACCACTGGTAGAGCGCATTTTACAGACAGACATGAATAGATTTAGAACTTATGCAACATCGCAGCAGCAGTGAGAACAATTTGTTGACATGCATGTTGGGTATTTATGCTATACAATGTTGAGATTTGCAACAGTCTGATGCTGACGATGACATATTGCCCATTCGAGTTTTATTGCATTATGATTGCATTGCTAGATTCGTGCCTGATTTGTTATTATAAACGAGATGATCCTGCCTAATGCTGACCCTGTGTAATAGACAATTTTTGAATCCCCTAGCTCAGCAACTATGTAACCTTAGGTACATATACCTAAGATCCAATCTATCAAGAGGGTTTCCGTACCATTGCACTCAAACTTGGTGCAGCAAGCAGGAACCATGACCACAATGCAGATCGACGCACACAAGAACCCTATCAACACATGATCAGTAAATGAATGCAGTAGTAAGCCAACACGAACACCACAGATGTAGTACACAACCAACAAAAGACACCACACACAGGGCCCAGCAAGCAAATGCCAATTTTGAAGTTCCTGTTATCACAAACCAGGCATGGGGAAGTCAGTTGCAAAGGCCTCGACCTCTTCTCGCAACTTCTGAATGTCGCTCCTGTCAGCATTAGCCTTCAGATGCCGGTGGAAAGCTCGCAGCTTGCCATCCTCAGGTGTGCTGTTCTTCAGGTCAATGGCAATCTTGATGCCCCTGCATTATGCAGCAATGCCTCTTGCATTATGCAGCAATGCCTCTTGCATTATCCAGCAATGCCTCTTATACGCCAGCTGCTAGACACAATAGCTATGTCATGCTGACAGTATATCAGCAAACCTGTTGTACAGATAGCAAACTGACGTGAAATGCGACTGGTGCCTGATCACAGCACAGTAATTGATCCCAACGAAGCAGGGCAGTCTTGCATGCAAGATTGATGCTGCTACAAGCAGTGCTCCAACAAAGTCATGCAGCGAGCTGACATAGTCCAGCACAAGGATGCAGTGCAGCAGAACTGCCAAACAGCCCCCACCTGTCCAAGAAGTCAGCAATCCTGACAAAGTCATCCTGCTTGAAACCCCTGGTGGTCAGAGCTGGCGTGCCAATGCGCACTCCACCAGGAATGATGGCAGACTTGTCTCCGGGAACGCTGTTCTTGTTGAGTGTGATGGATGCTAGATCCAGGACGCTCTGCGCCCTGGCACCGTCCACACCTGATGGCTTGAGATCCACCAGGATCAGGTGGTTGTCTGTGCCACCACTGACCAGGGTGTAGCCTAGCGCCAGCAACCTGTGTTTGAGCATCCATTGTAAGTGCGTTGCATCTGCTGTGACCATGAGGTGGACGAGCTTCATCTTCACATAGCTTTGAAAGCTAACACTCATAGCTTCAGGCCGACCAGTTTGATGCGATCATGCATGCCATGCCTGAAAAGAGTGTGTCAAGCGAGACACATTGACACACTTGGATGCTGGCAAATGTTCTGGTTGTTGTCAAAACACATCGCATACAATGGAGGAACCATGCCTTCATGCTATACTCTTCACGCAGTTGAAGAACCACAGCTTCAGGCATTGTTGTCAATGCAAGCAGCTGAGGTGCACCAAGCTAGTCATCATGACACTTGCAGAGCTATGACCTCATAAATGAATTCACCACAACTAAACAGCATTAAACGAGGGGCGTAACACATGAGCAGCATTGCTGGTAAGCCCCTGATCATCAGCCTCTCAGACTGTAGTAGTTGTTGACACACCCAGTGGACAGACAATGCTTGCGTGCAGAGAGTTCACAGGTTGTGTGATGATCCATACTTCTGATATCATGTGCCTGATTGGGTGCTAGTCACTTTGTTACATACATGTACAGGCAAAGGTAATGTTATCCGCATGGTTGTAGGTCTGTATAGGTTGCTGTGCATGTAGAGACTACACACCTGTCAGCAAGCGCTCTGCAGTTGTCGACAATCTGCTGCTGGTAGGCCTTGAACTCAGGGCTCTGGGCCATCTTGAGGGCAACTGCAATGCCTGAGATGGTGTGGTTGTGGGGCCCCCCCTGCAGGCCTGGGAAGACTGACTGGTTGATGGCCTCCTCCAAGTCCTTGCGGTAGAAGATCATGCCTGGGCAGACACACACACACATACGCGCTCAGTGCATGCAACATGTTGACTGTTGATGCTGTGAAACTGTGCGCCCTCCTGCTACTGTGTGCAGGAGCAGATCCTACACACTGTTGCAGCTAGTGTTGTTTGATGCATCATAACCAAGGCACAATTCATACCTGCATGTTGTCACAGAGAAACAGGCAGACAGACAGACAGACAGACAGACGACTTGTCAACAGCTTCCTTGTGAAAGTGCCCTACAAGACTGTATTCCCACAACAGCACAAGCATGCTAGTCAGCACCACTGTCTCTCCTGAACTTGCTGCCAGCCTTACACATAATATGATAACCTTAACATTACTACAGAGCACAGTGATCTTCGATCAATCAATCAATTTCAAACAATGACTTACTGATTGATGGACATCGATGCAAAACAGCACATGTGACCAGGCTGAAGCCCTATGTAAGACCCCCTCTGCAACATATATGTCCAGTCATGGTGTACAGCACTGCAGAGCAGATCGCAGCACACGACGAAAAACTTGTAACAGGTCAGGCCGCATTCGCACCTCCACGAGGCCCCCTAAGGGATTTGTGGGTGGTAGTGGTCACAACATGGGAATGCTCGAAGGGGTCAGCAACCACCCCAGCAGCCACAAGGCCAGATGTGTGGGCCATGTCTGTCATGAGGTACGCGCCGACATTGTCTGCAGCCTTCCTCATGCGGGCGTAGTTGTAGTCACGCGCGTATGCTGATGCACCTACACACATGGACGGCTGTCAGTTGTTGGGTATAGACCTGTACTCTACGACCTGAGCTACTCGTATAAACAGGGACTTGTCAAGTGGTGAGCAAAAAGTGCTTGTACCTACAGCAACTGAACTGCACAATGTTGGCTGAAAGACATTATCCACTTTGGCAATGATGCAAAGGTTGACAGTAGCTGTTTGTAGCTTGTATTATGCAGGAGGTGTTTGAGCATACCAGCAATAATAAGACGGGGACGGAACAATGTAGAGGTCTGGTCTAGAGTGTCATAATCTACTAGGCCGGTGCTCTCGTCCAGTCTGTAAGGCATAGACTCAAAGTAGACTGATGTAGCAGATATTCTGCGCTTGGGAGTCATAAAGCCATGCGTCAGGTGACCACCTGCGCCACACGTTTTGTTCACACTCCCCATCTTGTTTTGCAGTGGTGCTTCTGAATGTACTTGTGTCATGTACACAGGCAGGCTTGTATTGACCATTGGCAATCACATATAATGTAATTTAGAGAGTCTGAGCTTGCAACATGCAATGCAAAGGCAGACAGTGTGGCTGATCAGGCTGTTAAAATGTACTGGAGGAGCAATCAAGTTTGTGATCTGCTCACAGACTTGCGATGCATGGATACTTGCATGCAGTGCAGCCAGCTTGAAGCAACATTGCAACTGCACATGGATAGAGTCTGCATGTACTGTGAGGCATGTGTTACCATGCGGCAGGTCTAGGCCCATGATGCGATCATGAGGTTTCAGAAGGGCTGAGTATACTGCAAAGTTGGCAGGAGAGCCTGAGTGTGGCTGCACATTGACACCCCACTCCTCAGGGTTCAGTCTGAACACATCCAAGGCACGCTCCTGCAATATATTGAGCCATTTGAGCATGCAGCAGAGGGGTGCTAACATCATGTGCAGTTTTGCTTGCTACGGTGACAAGTGAACAATGTCTTGACATCTCTTGTGCACAATGCCATGCATAACTTGCAGATAGTGTGTGGAAGGTGATATTACTGTAACATGCACCCAAGGATCAGACTAACGTCATGCACGTGCTGCATTATGCAAATTTCTGATTTGAAGGTAGTGCATTGATGTGTGTAGAGCGACACACATGTAGCAGAAGTCCTGACACACGCTGCAGATTGCTTGCCATTATCCCATCAGGCAGTGGCGACAGCAGGAGGTGGACCAGGTGTGTCATGACGATTTTCATGGCCCAGGTATGTATGTCAATATTGCCATTCTTGAGACAGGAAACAGCAGCAGGGCTGACCTGGCAAAGATGTTCCATCTTGTCAATATGCTCATTACCACCATAATACCTGGCGCCTGGCAAGCCCTCTGAGTATTTGTTCGTCATGCATGAACCCACTGCTTGCATGACCTGTACACCAGCAGGCCAGATCATCAAATACGCAGTGTAGCTTCTAATCTGGCCAATCAGGAGAATGAAAGTATATACAGCCAAATATGTGTACGATTGTGCTAGGAGAACATGATTCTCGCATTGCTTACTCACCGCCCTTGAGGTAAAATTTTCTGAAGCTATGAGCTCAAGTCCGTGCACCTGTGGCAAGCAGTCCAGGAAGTGGCAATCACTGCTGTGTGTGTCCAAAGTTCAGACTAGCGTATGCTCAAGCAGCAGCGCAGGAGAGATGTTTGGTGTTCCCCTCACCTGGCGGCCCTTTTCTTGCTTGATGATCCGGTGTACCTCCTCATCTACTTCCTCCAGGGCACCATCGTGCTGGAACACTTGCTTGTCTGCACGTTGGAAAACAAGTCAGACGCCTGTCTAGTTTGTGTTGGCATGACAAGCCGAATATCTTGAAAAGTGCAGCTCAGCTGACCAAGACCTTGCTTAGATGGGCTGGCTGCCACAGCAGCTGAGCAGACTGGATGTGTAGCCAGTCGCTGACGCTTGACTGACAGCAGTTTTTGGCAGGCTATTTGCCTGGCTGCTGGTTGAGAGGTTGCTGAGCGCGGCAGTACACAAGGCCTGTTGCTGAAGAGAGACGTCATCGCCACTAAGTGCGTACCACACTGCAACAGGGCGGTTTCACAGTAGAGGTGTCAGCTCGGTGTCAGTGGATGCTGGAGTATTGAGTCAAATGGTCCGAGCTGTGGCTTCCGAAACGCCTGGCTCCCGAAACAATTTCACGTGAAGTCTTCACGTTGAGGACGTTGCGCCCTGAATGCAGGGCGCCGTAACGCCTGCATGAGGTCATGGTGCTTTGTCTTGTAGGCGTTGCTTGACAACGTTTTTGAAGCTGAGGCGGCGCTCCCAGGGACACACTAGCCTAGACACTCATTTGCTCAGCTGCGTATGGCAGCATAATGCTTGGCGCATATGCAGCATAGATGTCATGCACTGTTTTGGTGTGCGGGTAGCTTTCCAGCTTGCGGGACATTTACACTGTCAATGGACGGGAAGTTTGCATGGTAGCAAGCTCTGCAGAATGCGCATGCAGCAACGTTGTATTCAATGTTTTCTTTGGTAGCCACTGGGTATTAGCTATATTGGTTTCTCCCCTAATTTCGAGTTTCGAAGTTGGTCAACGGGCTGAGGTACAGGCTGTTAGCCCGTGTTGTACACGGCAAATACAACTGCAGGCTTGGCAGGTCCGAGGACATAGCAGCTTGTTGTACAGATGCGTCCCCACGCGAGTGAAACCACTCGTCGACTGTCGCAAGACACAAAGACGAAGGCTCGATCACAAGGTGTTGAACAGCGGTGTGCAGGCCAGTCACGCCGTGAGGAGACAGCTCTGTCATCAGTGATATTTCACAGCTCGCTAGAAGTCATTGGCAAAAGGTCCGCATGTCCGCTATCATACTGTGTGTGCAGTGTAGCAAGTTGTTCAACTGATCGGTACCAGGCTCAGTTGTTCCGTCCAGCTTGTTGCGCTTTTGTCATGTCAAGCGCCCGTAATGTGTGATGCGTCCGTAAATCTGGGTAAATGGCCCATTGCAGACGCAAGGATGTGTCGCTGCACTTCGTCAAGCACGTGCACACACGGCAAGACTTCTCAAGTTGACAGGTTAGGCGCTGCCAATCCGTGAAAGGCTCTTTCTGGCTTGCCAACTCAAATAATACTGCTGGCTTGCCGACTCAAAGTTTACTGCTGGCTTGTGTCAACAGCTCTTAGCTACATGTGCTGTAGGCATGTATTGTGGCAGCATATGCACTGCATGCACTGCCTGCATACACCGTTTGCTATGATGTTGATGGTGTGAACGCAACATGGCTCATGCACCAGGCTGCAGCAACTGTGCTTCTGAGCAGTCGTGTCAGATATCCACAAGAAGCCAAAGACAATCTGTTTTTGGCTCTATCGCAAGACTCAATTTGGTACAGGACACTCTCCAATGCTGAGAACAGCAAGTGTCAGCTGATGTGGCAAAAGGACTTTGCCTCTCTGGCACAACCATGGCTGAAGTATGCACTTGCACACTGGGACAGCATAAACTTGAAGCATAAAGATGATCACCTTGATCAAGCTCTGCTTTACAAAGATGATGCAATGGAAGTCCTTCTGCATCGCTTTGATGACACAGGAATACAGTCATACGCACATAACCACAAGGCATCCTTCCTCAGCCTTTGTTTGAGTGGCACATACGCCGAAAGCAAGTGGGCTGTGTGTCACGATCGCAATGGTTCCTACATTGAGTATTGCAGGTGAGGCACACACACTGTCACCATATCTGTGACAATCTGACTGCCTCTACATTACAGCATACATGCCTGTTTTTTGCATCATCAGTAGGTCTAACGTTTTTGCACACATTATGCAAACATTGCATGGGGTGTTCAACACATGCATTGAGCGTTCTTTGGTCCCCGCTTACTTGAATTTGCAGGTTGTCACATGAAGACCTCAGCATTTGGCTGTACTGTCTCTGCCTTGTTCTGGTCTGCAATGTTTGCATTCAATGCAGGGAACCTGATGGCAAACTTGGCCACCCCTCCATTCAACCAGGTTGCTTGCTGCTGCTGGAAACAAAGTTATTCACATTTGGTGAGGCAAAGCTCACTCATCATTCAGAGATACACAGCATCAGGTCCACCCCTGAAAATACGCCCGCCACCCTGGTCATCAGGCAGAAAGACACAGCTGCCAAGAGAAGAACCACAACCTGCTTCATGGTTGACACCGACACCACTGCAGCGTATAGGTGTGAAGACAGACCCTGCTTGGAGCCTGAGAGGCTATCCATGCTGCTGGTAAGCACTTATATAGTACTGCAGTCACTGTGCTTAGACATAGCCTGACAGAGCTCAGTGCAGCAGCCATGACTGGTCAATGTAGAGTCATGCTGCAGCACGACCACAGTCTTTCAGCTGGGAACAGGCTCAAGCTACTAAGTGCTGCAAATGTAACAGGTGCTGGAGCAAATTGCAAGACAGCTTCAGTGCCCAGAAGACGGAGCAATTGCAATGCCAGATCGCAGCCCACTCTGCAACAATGACCATGCAACACTGGTCAGCCAAACCCACGTCGTTTTACAGGCAGCTCTGCGAGGGTGAGGGATCTGATGTCCGAGCTTTGTTTATTTTGGTGCTGGAACATAGTTGCCGTGTACCCAAGGTCACTGTACACAGCATAAAAAGCAAAAGCGCATGAAGTGCACTTGGCGCAGCCTGCGGAAGCGCCATGAAGCCCTGCAAAGGGGAATCTGCTGCTTCAGATGTCACGCAGACATCCTGCACATGAATACCTTGCACTCTATCAATTTGCAATCCGGTGTATATCGAACAATAAAACTGCATGCCGTCTTGTGACATTTCTGCATGACAGATTTATGACAAATATATTTAAATAAATCAGTGCAACACAGACTATTACACAGTGTTGATCTGTAGTGTTGGCTTGTCTATAGACGTGTTGTACATATCATGGCCGATCAGCATCCTTTGTGTCGCTAAACAAGATACTCAGCATTCACACAGTCGAACTTTTACTGCCCTGTATTCCTCGTCTACCGACGTACACAATCTGCGGACATAGACGCACCTTGGAGGCAGTGTCCCGCTAGCTTGCGGCCCAGGTATATCTCAAAGAGCGTACAAATGCTCTCACAAAGGGTGTCTACCTCATAGTAGTTGTCCGGCAGCTTGATCAACGTTTGTGGTCAGTGTCGTTGAATGTCACTACTGCAAACTCGACCGAGAACAACCCTGCACTTCCATTGCCGCTTGTTTACCGACGTTCTGCAACGAAGCCTGTCTGTCGGCGTGCTGAGTTTAGGCTGCAGAATGATTGTCTCAGCATGGCTCGAACTTGGACGCAACAAACAAGCAAAATCACCAGGTCTGGCTACAATTGCAGGACCTTCACGGCAGCTAAAGTGACTGCTGGACCCCTGTCATGAGGCAGACCAGTACAGGCAAAGCCAGTCTCAGAAGCCCAGGAAAAGGCAGCAGCAGCAATGGTGACAAAAAGCAGAAAAGCGGTTCAGCTTCTAAACAGCAGCAGGTACTGCCTGAATCCCATGGTCATAATGCTTTGGTATCTTGCTCCCAAATTTGTGTCACAAAATGTTGCTGCTGGCAAAACTGCACGCAGCATGCCAGGCATTGCAGTCACTGCACGTAAGCCTGGATGTCTGTCCTTTCTGCAAGCAGCAATCAGACTGTGTTACTTATAATTGCAGGAGGAGACAGCAACAAAGGAGCCAGTGCCTTTGGACCGTGCTCAGAAAGTAAAGGTCTTTTGGAATCAGGTGCCTCAGGACCAGCACACTCACCTGCTCGCATTGAGTCTCACCTGCTTACGCCAACGTGCAGCCAATAGCAGTCCTATAGCAGGTAAACATTTGTCAATGCTGCTGGCACAATGGTTGTCAATGCATGGCCCCGTCTCATGAGAAACCTTGAGACTGGTCTGTTTGAGTTTGTGTACTATTAGGAGTGCATGGCAGGCCTTCAGTGCTACAACATCAGCAACTGCATATAGCACTGTCATGCTGCATGTCACAAGTACGTGCCTGTCTGTCTAGCATGAAATGCACATGCTTTTTTCTGTGCGTAGGCTGCATAAACAGTGCAAACAAACAGGATCACACATTGTGTAAAACCTTTGCGGCTAGTTGTTGGCAACCTTTTTTCAGATTGCATTTTGCAGCACCTTGTTAGCTGAAGATCATCTGCTAATCGATTACTACAGTGTTGTTGACAGTGAGGGTCATGCACAAGTGTCAGCTCTTCATTGCGCAGTGCCAAATGTTTGAGAGTTGATGGCTCCTGCATGCTGTAGGTCTGCCAGGGTTAACTGGCACACTTGAGTTGGGGCTGTCAAGGTTGATGCATGCACCCACCTGGGATCGCTGGCAGTGGCAAGCTCAAGGCCCAAAGTTCATAAGTGCAGCTGAGTTCAGGTACAGTGCAATTTGTACAAATGTTTCATGCTTAAGAGATTTATCTTGCCAGACAAAAGTGGCACAGCGTGCCCAGACGTATGTTCTCTGAAGACGTTCAGGCTTGACAGCTCGACAGGTCTGATGGCAGAAGGCTGCGTCAAAATGCCGTCCTTGCCACAGTACTGGCAAAGGCTCTTAGACTTTTGATTGATTGATTGATCGATGATTTGAGCATCAAGAAGTCCTTCTGTTCGGCCATATCTCCACCAGGGATTGCTGTCACCATGCAGAATGGTCACCATTTTGCAGGGAATGCGTCAATAGCAACACACATGGATACAAACATAAGTTTTGTGAAAATCACACAGGTTACATGTCCGGAGGCAACGGGTACCTGAGCACTTACGCGTGCCTTTAACTCAAGACAGGGAGTCACCAGCTGTTAGGCGTGCCAAACAAGGTCTGCAGAAGAGAATGTGAGCGCTCTACTCTGCTAGTGATTGAACATTTAGCAGTACTGTTCATGAGTATTGCTGTGCGCTGTCGCTAGGCAATTCAGCCTCAAGTTATGACCTTCTTAGCAGGTGTTCTTGACATGGGATCTTCTAAAGGTCAACAGTTTCTGTTAGATGCTGCCTTGTTTTGATAGTGTTGGAGCAAGAAGCTGCAGAACACTGTGCAAGGTGTTAGTGGCTTTGGCTTTAATGCTGTGTTGCAACCTGGTGAATTGCATGCGATGCTGCATCCAAAGTATGCCGCCTGCAAATACAGCAAAAGGACAGGTTTCTCTGCAGAAACACATTTTTGCTGTCCCCATCTGTTTCTGAGCTCAGATTTTCACTGTAGAACGATTGCTTTAATAAGAAAATAGATGTTTTGGGATTACAAAGAGCCGACAGTTCTATGCATCAGGCAGAAATATACAGCGATGACAAAGGTGTTCAATGTTTCTCAGGCTCAAGTTGCAAAAGGTGATAGCCCTTCAAAGGAAGAGCGAGGAAGAGGCAGAACTCAACAAGTCATGGATTGTGGCCAGAAAGAGTGCGCTCATCAGCATCATCTTCAGAGAGTTGCAAACAGAACATCCCTACCTGTAAGCGACTAATCTATCATGTCACATGGCCTTCCCAGCACCCCAACCTCAGAACCCGCCCTGCCTTGTTGACTCCCAAGCTCAGTCTATCACATGTAGGTCTCTTGTTGTCAGCAAACTTGTCGTTGCCATCAGCATGTCTGGACATGGGTCAACCAGCATCAATGCGCAATCTGGATTGCATCACTGAGCATACCAAAATGAAGCAAGTGTCTGCTGCAAGCACCGCCTCAGAAACCAGCGACATATGCTGGTCAGTGGAGATGTACAAACCGCGGTCTGTTCACTTGCCCGACGAATCCCAAGTGCGGTGTTTGATTTTTGCTCAATAACATCAGCTTGCGAGCTGGACTGATAACTCATATGTGCACAGGTATCACGCCATGGCAGGTCCAGTCATCCATGCCGTACAAAAGCTGCTGCCCAAAAACATTTGTCAGACCCGCCAGCCTGGCACGGATAACGACTACGTGCTGTCTTTCACAGATGTGGACCAACTCCCGCCAGCAGATATCAGCAGCGTAACTACCTGGCTAGAACAGCAGATATCTAGCCTGTGTCTGCTGGCACCCACAAAGGTGATTGCTTGCCCTCAGAGCCCTTCACCCTGCTCCAACTGCTCTTGAGTAGGTGCAGCAGATCTTTGTCTTTGGCAGACCCAGTAGATCTTTGATCTTTCTCTGGTTGCACATAGCAGCTGCATTCACAGTTGCAGGCTGTGCATGACAGAGAGCCCTGGTTCATGCTGGGCTGATAGCTCATGTCACTGCCACCACGCTGTGACCAGTGCTGCGTGCCAAGTCCTGCTGCAACAACAACGTGCTCACAAGTTTGCTAACACATCTGTGGCTGTGCCCTCAAAGCTGGCCTGTAACTCCTGCTTACAGTTTTGATATGCAGCAGAAGGGCGGTGACGAGTTAGAGTCTGAGGCACCATTTGAAGTGATTGATCATGGGTCAAAGCTTGCAGTGAGAGCGCAGTGGCTGTCTGCCCTCAAGGTCAGTCTGAAACCTACAAGATGCAAAACATGCAATGTTCTTCACTCAAGGCTGAACTTCAGAACTCTTACGTCATACAATCTGCTGAACGTCACTCAAGACTTGTGGCTGAAGCTTGATCCTGTTGCCAACAAGCTGTGCAGCTGCAGCTATCACATGATAATCAAGAAATGAATGGCAGTCAGTGCCTCTTTCTTGCTCCTCCCTTGGAAGCCGCAGCTGCAAAGCTTGTTGGCAACAGGATGCAGCTTCAGCTGGCAAGCCACCCACTGCTGAGGTTGCATGAACCACCTCAGCTTGTCTCATCTGCGACGCAACTTACTTTCTGTACAGCTGCATAGGCTTTTCCTACTTTCATGTGTCTGCAGCTGGTTACAGCAACATACACACAAGTCAACTGTTTGCCTGGTGCCTTTGCATGCCTTTTTCACAAGTCATACAGTCATTGCAAATCTCACAGCCTGCTCAATTTCGTAGCAACACTTTCACTCTCAACAGACACGGTCGAAGCTTCATCCTGTTGCCAACAAGTTTTGCAGGTGCAGCCACCACATGATGACCAGGGAATCATGTGGTTCATCAGAATCCCATCAGAAGAGGCACTGCTATAGACGTCACTGGCAGCGTAAGGGAATGGTGAAGACAGCAATAACACTGCAGCTGCAATGTTATTGGCGCTTTCAACTCCCTCTGATGTTGCCAGCAACACCTACGCCAATGCCTCTTCTGATTCCCTGGTCATCAGCTGCAAAACTTGTTCGCAGCAGGATGAAGCCTCCAGCTGGCAAGCCATCAACTGTACAGGTTGCTTGCATCACCTCACATTGGCTTGCCTACAATACAGTTTCTCTTGTGTGCAGCTGCAGATGCTCCTTATACTATCAGCTGGCTATAGCAACACACACAAGCCTGTCGGCTGTTTGCCTGGTGCGTTTGCAAATGTCTGGAAGCTGGATTGTGCATTGCTCCTCGCTCCAGTCATTTACATGTGCTGTCTGTGCAACTGCAGTCCCAATCGATCTTGCGAAGGCAGCAGGCAACCAACACAGGCAGTGCTGGGCCCAGTATGCAGAAGCCTGAAAGGGCCTTAGAGTCAGCAGGTCCGGTATTGGACTGGCTATACAGCACCAATGCTGCTGCCTTGCCTAAACAAAACATACCAGGTAGGCTTAAATATATCTCCTCCTTTCATACTGAGTGCCTAAAGTCTTTTTATAACAAATTCACATCAAATAAATTGTGTCAAGACCTTTTGGGACTTTCCTGTACATGACAAGTCAAGCCTGCCGGCATCAACATCTGTTGTACACTAAATGCATCTGTTCCATGTTCATAACTTCTGAGTACTGTGTCCTAGAACCTGTGTGCCAAAATCTGTAGACTGTACCTCTTTCAGTTGCAGCTGGCGGCTTGCATAGAGGGCAATGCAAAGGAGTTGAGCTTGTGTATCTAAGCATTGAAAAATCCTGCTATCTCTAATTAAGTGACGTTGTATTGCGTTCAAGAGCGCATGGAACCAAGGCATAGAGCTTAAGCTGATACAGTGTTGCAGATGTAGTAATTTGTTACAACTGCTTTGGCGTCTGCCGCATTGTGCACTTCCTTGTCTCACACAGTAGCTGTGAACATGCTGAGTGTGCGTGCCATGCAGGGCAAAGGATGTCAGATGCACTTGAGTTGCTGACAAGAACGCTACAAGACCTAGTGGGCACTGAGGCCAAACTAAACCAAGTTGAGCAGCTGCTGATATCACTGGATATCAATCGTCAACTCATGCATGATATTGCTGCACAACATGGTCTTGTTGAGGCTTGATAGGGCATACCTGCCAGCAATACACTTTTGAATGTTGGCCACAAGGTCTGTGTCCAACAGCATTTGCTGATGCGCTCCTCAACTTTGCCCATCTTGATGGCTGCATCTGACAGCTGGTGTCACGCGCGGTCAACAGGTGCTTGAAGTGCTCCTTTGGATCAGTCGTAAAGCCTTGATTATTGGTGTTCTTGACAACAGGCACGATAGCTTGTGGCCGGATAAGAGCAACAAATGACTCCAGTTCTGGAAAGCTGCTGTGGTCGGAGTAGGGAAGAAGCTTCATCAGCTGTTGGCACTGCTCCTGCTCCAAAGTAGTGACAGCACTTGACCTGTGCATCAGCCCATGTGCAATATGCATCAGCCCATGTGCATTGTGCATCAGCCAAGACAGGTCTTTCATCGTGTGTGCTCTTTGTGTGAGCATCAGCAGTGACACACTTGCAATGCATGCTCCATTTGCAGTCACAAGGCAGATTAAGGAGTCTGATCATTGCAGGGGTCTGCAGTCAGTGCTGCGATGTCTGATCAGTACACGTTGGAGAGAGAGCAGCCAAGTGAGGCAATTTATTGATTACCTGTTCAAAGCAGCTCTGAAACCCTTAGCACTGTGTGAGCAGACAAAGTTTGCAAAGTATTGCAGGCTATCTTGCGGTGGTTTGGGACCAATCGGAGCCTGCCCAGGAGCATCTGATGCTGATGATGATTTACTGGTTACACACGCTTGAGACGGCAGAGTCAAGCAAGGCGCAGGGACCTTGGTTTGTATGTTTTGCAAGCTGTGTGGAAGCTGCCTGGTTTGGCATGATGCTGCTGAGCTGCCTGCCTGGAAAGATGGTGAGTCTAGATCAGCAGGGGCTGAAGTGTGCAGGCAAACAGAACCTGTAAGACACAGAGGTTGTGAAGCTGAGATGGCAGGCAGAAAGCAAATCTAGAGACAAGCATAGATTGCTGATGTAGATGTCACATCACACAGTGAAGTGAACATGCTTTGTACCTGATAGCTTGATTCCAAGGGTAGGTGTTGTCCTGTTCAATTTGGCAAGCAGCTTGCAACACACCATCCATCGGGGAAGAGCACTGCAGAGAACAGTCTGCTGTATGAAAAGAGTCATGATGTGAGTGTAGAACTTTGCTGCCTTGACTTGAGGAAGTGCAGGAAGTCAGAAATGTATGCACAAGCTGGACACAAATGCTGACCTGATGCGGCTTGATGAAAGGTCAAGAGTGAAGTGTCTCGCATCAAACCCAGCTGCAACGATGGTCATGAGCCTGTTGTGGTCAATACCAACCTTCTCGCCAGTTGCAGAAGCAATCGCCACAAGCATATCTTCTGCATCAACCAAGCAATTGTACAGGATACTGACGAGCAAAACAGGATTGTCATAGATCTCATAGCTCTGCTTGCATCACCTTTTCAGACATCTCTGAAGATGTTCATACACATCATAGCTGTTGTTTGACGGTCAGCTCATGAGATGCATGACTTAAATTCAGGGTACAAAGCTAGGACTTTGTAGCTTACCTTTGCCAACAAGGTCGATCCCTATTAGAATGCGCATGGTTGAATGCTGCTGGATGGTCTCAATGATGGTGCTGATTGCACTACTTCGGCATGGAAAGTCAAACCTGCATGCAGAAGGAGATGGCATGAGTGGCACGACAGTAAGCAATCAATGTGCCATTGATCCATAAATGCAAACATATGTGGCACACACATGGCTGCAATTGCAGTTGCAGACATTTAACTATGCCGGCCTGAATTGTTTGATATGAAAGACTCAGTTACTGGGTGGCGGTTGAGGAGTTTGCGCAAAGCAGTTGGAGCAAAGAAGAGACCTTGGATTGCAGTATGTGTTGTCAAGAACCAGCAAGTTGATAGGGCCTGACAACATAGCTGGATGTTGTGTCATTGCACGTTGCTCCTGATCTCCTAGCCTGCGACAATGCCAGACCTTGTATAGTGGTGTACTTCATGTATGGTGCAAGGTGTGCAAGGGATGATATTGTATAAGGAGGTATCGCCCATGACAACCCCAGACAGCACCTGAAGTCTCCAGTATGCAAAACCCTTCCAGACGCAGTTTCAAACAAAAACATCACAGAACCCTATGCAACACAGCAAGTGATCATGCCAATGATCTCTAGCCTAGCCTAGACAGTAGTAGCTGACTACTGCGAAGATCTTGGTCACCAGGAAGCATTCCTGTGTACACTTACAGGGCAATGACTGGCTTGAAAGGTTGTGACGGAGAAAGCCACTCGGCAGTTGAGTCGAACACTGACGGTCTCCAGCAGCGCTAATGGCTTGACCGAGGCAAGCTCTGGCCACTTATGCTGGAGGAGGACTCTGGTGATCTCGCTGCAGTATGTGGGACCTTGAAATGAACCTCGAAGGCCTTGCATATGGTCGGTGTGCATATGTGTGAGAAAGAAGGCTGAAGCGTTGTGCTCAGTGAACTTGTCGACGGCAACTGTGCAAGGACCTAGGTGCAACAGATCTCCGGCTGACATTGGAACGATGCTATTATGGGTGGACAGCTCGTCTCTCCGACACTTTTCGCCAGACAAAGGCTGGGATCCTAGGCATAGCAACTATGGTGCTGTTGCAGTAGCAGACGTGACCGTGCTGAGACTGTGCTGCTGTTGAGACTGTGCTGAGACTGCTTGATCAATTGATCTGTCACCGCTCCGAAACCATGATCGGGATTGCAGTCTAGACATGATGGTACATGATAAAACATCACACGCTGTACAGCAACGGATGACCACCAGTCTAGATTACAGAGAACTGCCACTTCTCTGGCTACGACGAACGAGTTGCATCTAGCTTGGTTCGCGATCGAGCCGAGCTTAATCCTATGCTAGCAGCTCCAAGTACTTGCATATGTGAAACGCCCACAGTGCGACCATCTCGTCCTTCATCCCCGGTCGCTGCTGGGGTCGGCACTCCTGCACGTTTGCACGCCGGTGTTGCAGCAACAGCAGCGTCAGCCGCATCGGTCTGCAGTCGACAGTCAACCTTGAAGACTCGTGCTTGGCGCGACGTTACCTGCCAGGCACGCTGTGATCCGTCGTCAGTGGCTGCATCAGCAGCAATTGCTTCATCAACACTATCGCTGGGCATTGACTGCGGTACATCTGGAGCCCGAGCGATCCTGATCGATGGCAAGCTTGCACAGGACACTCGCTTAAGCTTGTCCCGATAGTGTTTGGGCACAAGGTGTCAAACGCGTGCATAAGCGCAGGCGATGGCAAGATTGTGCATGAATCACAAATCCCCTTTGACAAGCTCAAGAGCGAAGATTGGGTGGGGCCTTGGACAAGGTGTGCATGCCATGCAAGCCTACTCCGAAACAGTCTCACCACTCCCGCATGCAGAGATACATTCTTTGCCCATGACAGGGCTTTCATGGACTTGTTGAAGCAGCTGCCTCAAGGTCTGAAGGATAACATCTCCAGCCTCTGCATTGATGGCACCTCCTCCACTGCACTTTTGGTGGACAGTGGGCGAGGGGACATACTGGCTCCCACCAAGATTTATAATGAGGATCAGGGTGCTGAGGCTTTCGAGGCTACTAAGGTTTGCTCAGATTTCACATCATGCTGCAAACACATCTTTGTTCCATACTGACCCCATACAGCTGGCAGCAATCCACTTTCACACCAGCTAGAGCTATACTGGCAACTGGCAGGGCTAAAGCGAGCAGCTGCATCATCCAAAACCAATCGTAATAAAAGTGTAAGGCCATTGTCATCATGGTAACCGCACAGCCCATGTACAAATCCCAAACGTTACAGGCAGGGCCTGTGGTTGGCACAGACAGCATGCTTGGTGGATTGTGGAGTTCACCGATACCAGTCTGACCGTTTACATAGCAGCAAGCCTATCACATTCTGCGCGCACTCACATAAGGCATACTTGATATCAGAAGCTTCTGGCAAGTTGGTGTCAATGCCACAGCATATCTTCTCACTCCCAACGCAGTCATCACCATGCCCTGCTTTGCACGCTCACTGAGACCATCTCGCCACAAGAATATTGCATTCAGGCAAGGCAGCCCTGGGTGTGTCCAGCCCGTCTGAAGCAAACAGTTTGCATTTCTGTTGCAAAAGGTTGCATTTCTGATGCAAAAGGGTTGCATTTCTGATGCAGGCCATAGCACCAGAGTGGCACTGCGCCCGGGGATCTACATCTACATTGGCTAAGCTCATCAACTGGCACAACAGTGGCACCTGGCAGCAGGTGAAACATGCCACAGTTGTTAGCATTGGTAGCATGTCAGTTACAGAAAGGCCACGTAACTTTAGCTGTGATTGGCCTAGTGTACAAGGCATACCCCAATGATTGCTGGCATAAATCCACATTCCTGCCAAGGCTAAGACCCTACCCTATGAGGGGACACTGGCTCTTGGGGGACGACCGCGTATTACATGCTAATAGTTACTCTCTTGCTTTCTCTTGAGCCTTTTTAGCTTTAGCTTGTGTGCGTACGGCACAGTCAAGCATTATGGGAGTTCTTTAAATGTGGCTCAGAATGCGGCGCTGATAGATTGTCTCCCTGAGAGGCTCAACCTTTTGTTGCCATGTATTGCAATGATCCAAGCCAACTTTGCAGTTGCCCAGGCTGAGAAGCTGAGTGCCTGGTATAGGCTAAGGAGGATGGATACAGCCCAATTTTGCTGCACCATGCAGACTGGCTTGCTTCCTTGTTGACAGGCAGGCGAGACACCTCTGACTGGAACAACACACTGAAGTTAGGGTATGACCCAGAAGCGCAGTGCTACCCTGATTGGCTGCTTGCACAGGTCAGTTTGCCCTTGCTGTGCTGTGCTGTGCTGTGCTGTGCTGTGCTGTGCTGTGCTGTGCTGTGCTGTGCTGTGCTGTGCTGTGCTGTGCTGTGCTGTGCTGTGCTGTGCTGTGCTATCCATCATGGCATGTCTGCAGCACAGGCGCCTTTTGGGATGCTTTACATCTGCTGGAGTGCATTATGTAAAATGAATATGCAAAAGAGGGTGCAGTGACAATGTGGTAACATACATTCTGTTTGAATACATACAATCTCCTGAATGTAGTCAGTAACCCCAACCATAACAAAGTCCAAGCACTGACTGAATTGATCTAGTCATTGTTGGCATGCTTGCAACAAACTTTGTATGCAAAGATTTGGGTCACCAGCTCCAGAGCTGAAGGCCAAAGCAACATTTGAGCGTCTTGCTCTTGCACCCATGCACATGGGGGTTTGCCATTCACCCATACAGTTTATGCTGTTCCCCACCTATTGTCTGTTGACTCCCCTGATGAGTTTTAAGGACAAGAAATGTCAATTAATAGATAGATTAATATCACAGTCACTTCTGCTTTCAAGCCAGGATGTCTGATCCTGCATCACTGGCTGCCCAGCCCAGGCTGTACAGTGCTACATGTCATCAGATGAGATCCTGCTCATCATGCTGACATTCCATGTACAGCCCTATGCAGGTCTGCTCCCACCCCGGGTGCTGGAGCCAGGCAAAGCTGTCGGCACAATCACTGACCAGATGGCACAGCTGACTGGGCTTCCAAAGGCTTGCACAGTCTGTGCTGGAACCTCAGGTCTGTCCTCTTTGTCCCCTGCTTCCTTATATGCATCACTTGTCCCTGTCTGATTTCCCTTTGGCTGAATGCTCCTGTTAACCCTTTTTTGGATGCCTTGCATTTTCCTTTCAGCTGCTGGTGTTGCTGATCAGCTGCTTCTGCCTTCTGAATTCTTGTGTTTTCCACAATGCACCTGTCATCTTGTTGCTTGCTATTGATGCACTTCGATGCTGGATGACTCTGGATCTCTAAATGCCACTATTTGGCAAACCCTTTGCAGCCAGCAGGTGAAGACGCACCCTCAATGCTATATGCCACATTCTGACCAGTGGGCAGTTAGTCCTGGCTGAGAAACTGTCACCCAGCTTTGGCTTACCTACCTGCATGAGCAAGCTCTGCATCACACCTGGGCAGCCCGATATAATACTGGGCTTCTCATTAAAGTGACGCCAAAACGCGCAGTCTTTTCTTTTCTTTCTCTGCATCACAGGCTGATGCATGTGCTGCATGCAGACAGCACCTCAGCATTCATTGCTGCTGGGGTCCAGGGCCCGGGGGAAGCAGTGACCAGCCTGGGGAGCACCTTTGCCCCCAAGCTGCTCAGCAAGACAAGAGTGGACAATGCCTTTTATGGCGTGTACAGTCAGCGCATTGGGGACTCTTGGCTGGTAGGTATGTCTCACATCATTTCATGCAACCATTTGTTTGCCACCTTACTGGCACAGTCTGACGTTGTTTGATGGCGCGAACAGGAGGGGCAAGAAATTCACATCACCAAAGACAAACTGCTGAGAACTGACACACAGCAGGGCTCATGTCTCTACTGTGTGTCTGTTCTGAATAGTCTGTCTTTGGTGATGTGAGTTTCTTAGCCCTCCTGTTCACGCCATCAACGTTGGCGACGGTGCTGACAACTTTCAAGTTGTTACGGTAGAGAAAAGTGCAGCCATCAGTCATGGGAGGTAGGCAGTATCAGACAGAATGTAACACAGTTTCTTGTTGTTTACGCAGGAGGAGCATCAAACACAGGAGGTGCAGTTCTGAAGGAGTTCTTCACAAGTGATCAGCTGAAGGAGCTCAGTGCCCAGATAGACCCTGACCAGCCGTCAGGGCTGGATTACTACCCCTTGACTAAGCCAGGGGAGCGATTTCCTGTCAATGATCCCCATCTAGAGCCCCGTCTCACCCCAAGACCTGGTAGGCACTGTCATGAAAACTGTCAATACTCATTGGCTTACCTGCTTGTTGAAAATCTGTGCCAGCAACGTCCTCAGCCTCCTCTCTTCCTTTTCTGGGCCTCTGCTCTTCCGTTCTTCTTCATTGGCTGTTCTGTCCCTTTCTATCATTGGCCACTATGTGAGCTGATACTGGCCGAGTAGCTCAGCAGCCAAGCTCAGCAGCCAAGCTAATAGCCTGTGCGCTGTAAGGTTACAAGGAAGAGTTCTAGGGTTTCAGGGTTTCGTGGTTCATAAGAAACGAGTCATGCAACAGTATGTGCAGTAGGCACGTCGTCAGGCTAAAACAGTCTCTTCTTCTTGCCTTGTGCTTGCATAATCTCCCTGAGCATCTTTATGTGCAGGTGACAAGTAAGCTTGTCTCGTTCAGCCTGCATTTGACAGAGTCCCCCTCAACTGCTTGCTGCAACCATGCTCTAGCTGATGCTATGCAAATGCAGATTTGAACCTTCAGCACCGCACACCTGCAGCATACAAATTTGCCATGTGTCAATCATGAACAGTCCCTCTCTGTGTTGTGCAGATTCTGATGTGCAATTTCTTCATGGCATGCTTGAAGGAATGGCAAACATTGAAGCCAGAGCATATGGGTTGCTTAGAGAGCTAGGCGCTGCACCTTTGACCAAGGTAATCAGGAATTGCTGATGACTTGTGCACTCCTGCATACTTGTCAGGAACATACTGGCATGCACTACAGACTGTGCATGGTGCAAAACCAGCACTGAACACATACCCAACAAAAGATGAACTCTGTGTTGTCTCTAGTCTTTCTAACTGCAGTGCATCTAGAGACAAAGAAAGATGCTTTGAACAGTCTCAGCAGTGTCACATTTGTTGAGTGTCAGACACACTGCCTTTCATTAGCAGTCGGGCTGTTTCATGCTCACTTCACAGCATTTGCTGTGCATGCTGAGGGATATTGCCTTTGCTGCACTGCGCAAGATATGTAAAGCATACTAACTGCCCCGTATTCATGGCACAGGTATACACAGCAGGAGGAGGATCCAAAAACCCAGCCTGGCTGAAAATTCGAGAAAACAAGCTGGGCGTTCCTGTAGTGGCTTCGACACAAGTCGAAGCTGCATATGGCAGTGCATTGCTTGCACAGCGCCGTGCTGCAATGCCTGTCTCTTAAACAGACATCACTTGTGCGCGTTGCAAATCGAAAAATGGGTTTTTTAAAAACAAATTTGACGTGCATCATGAGCAAGCTTGCTTAGCAAGCTTCCTTAAGGCTCTGCAGCAGAGCCTCTGCTTGACAGCTCGGCTTGGGCTTTGCTGAACATATCTGTGATCTGGATGAAGCCTTTCATGGGTATGACGTGCAATTTGTGGCGGTCTGCTGCGATGCGCCAACTCATCCCAGCATCTAACAGCTGGCCGCCGCTATGACAGATGACGTCATCTTTTATGTCCCACACTACCGGTACCCGAATGCCCTGCCAAGTGGGGTTGGTGCATGTTTCTGAACCTGCGGTTCTTGGACCTTCCAAGTAAAGTGAAGTCAGCCGCAGCTCTGCGAAGATGATGACGGCCTCCTCTCATTGCTGGGTGAAGCTGCTCAGACGAGACAGCTGGACTGTCGGCGGCGTTCATCAGCCTGAGGCAAACGCGACCGGTTTCTGCAAGAAAAGACTACACCTTTTGGAGTGATTTAGTGAGAAGCCGATTTCTATACTGGGCTGTCTGAGACCTGCCTATAAATACCATTTAACTTGAAGTGATCCTTGTCAAATGGTGCTGTGTGTTTTAGGGGTGGATACGGCCAACAATCAGAGCGTGAACGTGGGTGGTTACCAGACCGCACTCGACACTGGCAATAGTGCTGGCCAATTCAACGTCGGAGGGTAGTCCAACCAGCGATTCATCTCATGTAGGCAGATCTCGGGTAGTCACGATAAGTAATTTAGAACAGTCCAATAAACTCACACTTGTATGGACCAGTGCCACCATGTTCCAAGGAAGCTGTAATTTTATTGCAGAAAGCGCCACTGGGCAGTAAATGACAAGTTATTTTGACTAGCAGTCTGTGCTGAGGTTCAACAACCCAAAAGCTTTTTTTGGTCTGCTCGATTGTAACTTTGTCAACTGAGTGTCCTTTTGCTGTCTACAGGCTAGCATGGGAGGTCTAAACCAATTCCATATGATGTCAATTTGACAGGGTCATGATGTGTCACTGAATGTATTTTAGCCAATCAAAGTGTATAATGTAGCTGGGCACATTCTGACGTCACATATTCGTACTGCACTTGCTGAGCTTCATTGATCAAAAGTGAAGGTGTGTCTGTCACCTTGAGAAAGATTTGCTGATGGCAGTTGCACTGGCTTGTTACGGTTGTTGCATGCCCTGGATGACATAATTACACAAATAATGTTGGTAAAAGCTTGAGCAAGACTCTGCACTTTTCGGATTGCATGGTCTTGTGAGTAGTCTCAAGGCTTCTTGAGTTGAGCACAACAACCAGGTTTGACAAAGGTAAGTATGTGGTGGTTTGCTAGGCTATGTCAGTTGCACGCATACCCTTGACCAAGTAACTTGTGTGTTAGGTATTCCCACATTTGTGCCAGCCAGGCTTTCTTCTGGTCTAAGGAGCCACGTGCAATTGGGCCACATAGGCCATACCATGGTGAGCATTCGAATGTCGATTTTGAGGCATACCAGGACCTGACAAGACTGCTAATCACACATGCATGCACAGCTGGCATCATAAGTCTGCTTACACACATTTGCATTTCTGTGGCCTGGAACATTGTCGTGCATCCCAAATTGACATGTGATCATCAGTCACCAGACCATCAGGGATTGCACACACAACTCTGCAGCCCCAGCTGTTCAGATTCCTGCGAACCCTAATTAGACTCAAATTTCCAGCCAAGCACAGGGTAAGCCGTTGGCAAGTAAAAGTCATTACGGGGCTAAACTCTCGCATTATCTCTGCACAGGCTATGCAATGTGCTAGGCAAAAGCCTCTGCAAGTGGTTGCACAGGAAACAAAGGTTTGCTGACTGATCAAGCTCAAGCTCTGCACAGATACTAGGCAAGACAGCTGGTCTGTTTTGCCAGAAGGCTTGACCCTCACAGAGTGTTGCTTTCTATGAAAAGATAGATATCTTGCCTGCTGGCCAGCTGCAGCCTCGAACCTGACTGTTGGGTGACACCAGCTTTCTTGCCTCACTAGAGTACTCACCTGCTTTACGCCGCCGCGGACCCATTTTAAATCCGCGGCGGCGTAAATTTAACCAAAGCCTTGCAGCTTGCGGCACAAGCGTTTGTCACGGCAACGGTCACAGCAGCAAGTGCGCAGGCCCGTCTGCGAATATTGGCTGGCCTCACCGCCATTTGCATTGCGCACAGCATTCGAATTCGCTCCAAGATTTCTGCTGATTCAGCTTCAGAAGCAGTGCCATTACTGTAAGCAGCATTTTGACGGACGGCAGCTGTAGCTCCTCGTTCATCAAGGACGATACTTCGTTGGTGATGATGGCCATTGCATGCCATGAGTTATGGCCCATGACCATCTGTATATAGATTTACGTGTGGTGGTGGGCGGGGGGGGGGGGGGGGGCTTATAAA
>JAABUP010002311.1_pt1 | contig 37346 bp, 50 predicted proteins | sample 5559201 | NCBI WGS metagenome assembly JAABUP01 (sample SAMN10711887, study PRJNA513373) | rock metagenome | isolation source: Antarctica rocks | place: Antarctica
AGCCTGTCTTGTGCATCCCTATAAGGCCTACTAATACGACAGTTTTGACAATCACGTAATGCAACATCATTGAAACTAGACCTAGGGCGGCCAGGTGGGCGAAGCCCCTTGACTTCACCAAACAAAGAACAGTTATCAAGTGTAATAAATGCTTACCTGCAGAAACTCCTCATAGATAAGATCATGCTTTGCATATGCCCAGCAGACATTTGAGATGGCCTGCGGAACAAAGCAGTCCAAGCCCCGTCTCAACATCTCTACTGACGAGCGTCTCATCAGCTCTTCATTGTTGCAATACTTCATTTTGCCATATGCCCAGATCACATTGGACAGCTCCTGCTGTTCAAACGTGCTCAGATCCATCTGCAGAATGCAAGCATTGTGTTCAGTTGCAACAAATGGACTAGATGTGATTTGCCTGAAATAGGATACATAAAAGTTGTACCTTACCCAAGCAAGGGATCAGGGAATGGTAGGACTGCTGAACACATCTGCTCTAGACTGGCAGGATGTCATAAGATGTAATGGTACAGCATGTCATGCACAACACCTAGAAGCTATGTTGGGTCTGGACCTAAGGCAGTGTAATTCAGCTGTCAGAGTCATCACGAGCTGCAGTACTGGTGTTGCACTGTTCTAGCACAAGCTGCAGCTGTCTTCATGTGGATACGTCTATGCTGACTGTGCAGACCGTGTTCGCATTGTGGTAGAAATTGTAAGTTTTGCAACAAAAGATCAAACAAGAGCACCAAAACCAGTATACAGGGCCACAGGAGGTCAGTGGTTTCTGTCACCATGCCCACATACTATACTAGTGTCCGCTTGCATCAAGTCAGATTTGTACCTGCAGAATGCGGGCATCAAGCCGGCGTGTTAGGTCTTCTTGCCTATCCCTGAGATTTGCAATTGCCCACAGAACATTTGCAACCTGCCTTGATTCAAACCTCTGCAGCATGACAGAACACATGCTGGTCACAATATGCAGCGTCACACTCACAGTGTTAGCCCCGGACAACCTAAATAGAATACAAGACATCAGGGGCAAATGCTCATGCTGATAATGCAAGTGTGCCAGTAAGACGTTTGCAAAAGAACGACAGGATATGCGCATGCGCATCACTTGCATTGCAGCTAGCATTGCAGCTAGCATTGCAGACATCATATTGAGAGCAGCATTCAACCAGAATCAGCAAAGCTTTTCCAGATCATGTCACATCACCGCCCACAGGTGACAATCCCGCACAAATTTGCAGACACAGTGTTCTATGCGTACACAGCATGGATTTGAGAAAGTGCAAGATAAGCAACATTGGCCACACATGTTGACAGGAAGGCCTACATGGGCTTGCTCAGTTGCTTTGGCTTTGAGGAGGGGGTAGCATGGGTGCTGCAGGATCTCCTGGCTGGAGGTCTGCATGAGCAAGTAGAGCTAGAATGCACAGCATGGCCATGTGAAAACAAGCTCAGCAGTCTCAATAGTCTGAGGCTTCAGGTTGACTGCGCACATAAAAGTATATTTTCAGCATGCAAAGCTCCAAACAAAATCATGAATGACAATGCGTACAGCACAGCATCTGAGGTACAGAGACAGAGCACTCATGAGCAGATGAGGTGCATGTAGGCTCTAAGGCACAGCTGTATTGCAGCCAAGCTGCGCCTTATTGCTGTACTTGATGAGTAATTCAACAGCGCCACCATCATCATTATACAACAGCTTCTAGGCAAAAAACTGTCATGCGAGCGAGGCGTGTCATGTCTGACCTTGTCATACTTGCCAGTCTTGGCTATTCTGTGCATGGAAGTGGCAGTGTTGACTGTGTCAAAGACTGGAAGCAGGTCCCGGATCACATTGAAGACGCCGCGCACTGTCGAGCTCCTGACAATGCATTGATTGACTGCAAGACCCAGAGCCTCCTCAGGACAGTCTGGCTGGCGCTGCACGTCAGGGGAGATAAGCCCCGCATCCACCAAGGTCTTCACAAAGTAGCCACCATTTTCACCTGCAGCCGCGTAGGAATTGATGTCATGTTGCTGTATAGTACATGCCAATGAACTCTTGACATATGACAGGCTGTGGAAGTACTGCAGAGGACCGAGCAGAAAACATGAAAACTGCCTCAAGAATGCTAGTCCGGACATACTGGACAGTGAAGCACAGGACGCATGAACACAGGGAAGCTTAATGGCTTGCATTGATGAGCAGCAGCTTAGAGTGAGCGTTGACAGCGACCAACACAAGGTCATTGGTACTGACCTTGCTGCTCAAAATCAGATGCCAGTATAAGCACTGGTGAACCCTTGGGTAGCACCAACTGCTGATTCCACTTCTGGGACCCCCCTGTATAAGCCCATGCTGTTTTTTCTCCTGCTAGCTGAGCGCCAGCACTCAACCTGTCGCTCGTATTGCCGCTGCCAAAGGTGGTGGCACCCTTGCCTGCCAGCACATGCTTCTTCAGCCGCTCAATCTTTGTTTCAGAAGCTTCTGGCTTGCCTGCTGCTGCAGCCTCAGCATCTGCATGCTGCTCACCGCTCTCACCACCAATGATGGACCTGTCTCTCTTGGAATGCAACGTATCACCCGGCATTTGAGCTGAACTGCTTGCTCTGTTGCTGCTGCCTGGAAGCTGGCTGCTGAAGCTAGCAGTGGACTTTTTTGACTGCGATTGAGCAGCAACGCCGTTCATTTCTGTTTCGGACAACAATGGCTGATCTGATTCAGATGATGAGATGGCACGACCAGCAGCATAAGAGCTGCTGTGGCTGAAGGCACTGCCATCATTTCGGCCGCCACTGCTGGTGCTTGGACGAGAGCTTCCATTGCCATGAGACATGCTGCTCTCTGTAGCTGCTTGCTGATGTTTGTGAGGCTGTACTGAAGGCTGGGGGATGGACAAGGTTGGTTGTGCAGAAGCTGCAGCTGTCTTTGGGCCTGCAGGCACACCCTCTGGTGATGAGTCTTCATTTTGATTGGCCATACGTCATAACCTAGTGTACGCGCATTGCGTGAATCAGCAAGCAACAAGAGCATGTCTTGCAGAACAATCAGAGTTATCACACACGTCTTTCCATAGCAGCAAAGTGCCTGCGCAATGATAAAGCCAGTCTCTGTTGCTGTGGCATTGAAGTAGCTGTGTGGTTGGACATGCAGGAAGTGTGTTGCCTTCTGTAGCACTTCCATCCAGGTAAGCTGATGTGCATCTGTTGCAGGGGTATGACCAGGTGTGAGCATGCATGCAATACCAAACAACAGTATAGGGTGGCTGGACAAGCTGCTGACTAGATAGCAACCTTTGATGACAGTAAAGTACTTCCCGGGCGGCACAGGCTTGCCCTTGGCCTTACTGGACTCCAAGCTGTCGTCCCAGGCAGCAGGCACTTCATCCCCAACCTCCTCCCACAATTCCTCATCTACGCATCCCATGTTGAGCAACCCCACAGTGATAATGTGCAAGATGACTAAAAATGCTACTGCTAAGATCATCATTCCCAGCATTGTAGACCAACACGAACCCTCTTATTCACATAATCGTGTGTCGTGACCAACCGTCTGTGCAAAAAGCAGACAGCATATGTGATGCAAAGGTGTGCCGTGCAGTAGGGGGAACAAGTGACAGGTGTACAAGCATCTGACAAGACGATGACAAACTGCAGTACGCATACCGTCTTCTGATGCAGACTCTTCAGAGTCATTACTGTCTGCTGCCCTAAGCGCTGCATCTCCGACAGGAGTGTCAGCTAGCTTGCGATCAGGAGAGTCACGCAGTCTCTTTCCAGAATGTGGTGGAGCCACAGTTGCCAATGCCGCTCCTGCTGGTGTCCACCTTTTGCGATTCCTGCCACCAAGACTATGCTCATTCTTTTGCTGCTGCTGTTGCTCCTGCTGCTGTGACACGTCATCTGCAACCACAACCAGCCCAAGGATGCAAGGAGCAGGCAAAAGGAACATATGCCAAGCTGCGAGTGTAGCATTCATGACAACACAGCCTGACCCTGCTGACACACCTGATGTTGGCTTTGGAGGTGCTTGTGCATGGCGTTGTCTTGGTGACGCTGGTGCACTAGCTGACCTACGGCGCAGGATGGCGTGGGGGCGCCCTGCAACTCCTGCTTGTGCCTTCACCTGCAACGATGTGAAGCCTTTGCACACATATGCCTACGGCCTTCGCAAGCTGTTGCTTGTGCATCACCTCTGCAGCACCCAATCTTCTCCCACATCTGCCAGTGTCTTCTTTGTTCTGTAGCCGGCGTTTAGTTCCTGTGCGCTGTTGTAGCAAGTAAAACCTGCAGACAACATTGCAATATGACATGACAAGAGTAACATGACAGGTAGGCAGTCAGCCCAGTAAGTTGCTGAATCAAGCTGACCTCGGACAACGCTTACGGCCTTGGAAGATCAGTCCAATGTGCAGACTTGGACACTGTGCAAACATGTCACAGACAGGCACAACAGTATCTGGTCCGTCTTGGGCACCAATTCAACGCTGTAGTGGACATTGTATGCATTCATGAACATCTCTTTGCAATCGCATCGGCTCCTTGTATCCGCTCAAATCGGTCAAACGTCAGCTTTGGATGTGGGTTAGGGTTCCCGAGACAATCGCAATATAATCGCGATAGAGGTTTTGGATGATTGATCACCTGATTGATCACGTGCTTTGCATGCAAACAACGCTTGCACTACGCTTCCCGTCTCGAGGAGACAAAGAGGTTCCAGCTTACACCCACATCCGACATCTCCGGCGTGATGGACGAGGTATGTGTCAAGCAGATGCAATCTGCTGGTGACTGCGTGATTTCGTGAAGCTATGCATGCAATCCCACTTTGCATATTGCAGCTTGCCAGTCGACTGTCGGCAATGTCTGCCTCGTACAACGCCTTTTACAGGTTAAGCTCAGATCAAACGGCCCCGCAGTCGTGAATCAGCAGTTCACCAGCACCCCTAGGGGCCAACATTTTCAAGGTCACGGTAACACCGTTGCTCCAAATTTTTCGGGCAACTCCCCCACGACAGATTTCACCCCTTTTTCAGGTCAGTTGAGATCGATTGGAAGTCCAGCTGTCGCTTCAAACCCGCTTAACGCGTGTATATATACATTCTACGTAGCTGTTTCCAGTCCCCATGAGCAAGACCGTTGCGACCCTGCGTCAGGGTCATCAGCTTTTCGCATTTCTGTTGCCACCGCATTTTGTGCTGTTCGAAGCTGCGGCATGCGCCGGTAGCTGGCAATGCAGTCACTGCTTTTCGTCTGCGTGGTGTATACGAACTAACAGCTGTAGACCATCTGCCTTGAGGCCTGACCTTGGAAAAGCCTTCAACAGGGCTCCTTGTGTGCTTTTGTATGCGCAGCAGCTCAAGGAGATGTGAGTAACCAGAACCATGTTCCGGCTGGTGGAGCTTACAACCAAGGCAACCCAGGTAAGCACTGAAAGCTAAAAGCTGCTTGGAGCACAGAGCAGATACAATCAAAGCAGATGAATGTGTCTGAACTGCCTCTCTCACTGTTATGCACCCAGCATCCTTGGTCAGGTCTCCACTGAACAAGTCAATGCAACTGTGGCTAGCGTGCAACATAGCTATTGTGTCCAATGAAAATGTCAACGTGCACTTGTGAGCCGCAGCATTCACCAACACTTCTACCTTCCCAGCTGCTACTGGCCACAGTGTTGCTGTCAATGAGCCATACCAAACCAGCACACAGAGTGGCCATCCACACAGCTCAAAGACAGGCCCTGGCTACAGTATGCACACAGCAGCCATCCAGGGACCAGACTCTGGCCCCGTGGCAGCCTCAACCATCACCACCGGCAGCACTGCCAATACAAGCACAGGCGCTGCAAATCATGGCTCCACAACAGCTAAGGCTGGCAGCCCAAATAAGGTCAGCTCAGCAACCAAGGGAGCTAGATATGACGAGACTGCGGGAGAAATTGATGACAGAACAGGCATGCAGAAGCTTGCAGACAAGCTATCGCCTGGATCAGCTGTTGGCAAGCACACCAGGTATGCTGTTTTGTGCTACGTTTCTGATGAGGGGTTGCGACTTCTGACCTGTATGTTATATCTGTATTGTATGGCCAACTGTGTATCTCAGGCAAGCGGCACATACACGAGCATACAACAATCATCTGTACATTCTGCGTGCGTGGCGATACACTCCAATTTAGTGGGTCCGGTTGCTCAAGTGTGCATCAGGTGCATGTGCACAAAATGGCTGCAGATATGAAGACGTATGCTTTTCTGTGCTGCAGTGATGTGGCTGGTTGGGCACCCAATGCTGGCCCCAGTCATGGCTACAACACTGGGGATGGCCCAACCAGATTTACAGCTGGCCATGTTGCCTCAGACTATGAGGGGAACATGTCCAACTCCCGCAATGACATCACTGGTCCCACACCATATGCTGCGACCATCACAGCAGACAAAGGAAACACCCTGCCTTTTAACAACCCCCCTCACTACATCACCAATGATTTTGGTGATGTGGTCGGTATTGAACCAGTAGGCACAGGCAGTAGCACATCTGGCTGTACGCCCAATACTGGCCATGCCCAGCACGCAGGTGTTGCTACTACAGGCCACAGCACAGCTCACACCAGTCACCGCCACGGTCTTCATCAAAGTCATGGCAAAGGCACTGCAGCACGTGATGTGGGCTCTGGGCGAGGTACTAGCGGCACTAGCAGTACCTCAGAGGGTATGGGTGCTGGTGTAGCACCAAACGCTGGCACTGGAGGTGCAGACGCCTTTTCTGGTGATGGCCCGCGGTACATCACAAATGAGTATGGTGATGTGCTGGGTACTGAGCCATGTGAGGCACGTTGACACTCTGGCAGGTACAACCAGTGAACACAGCTGCATCAGTCCCAGCCACGCTGGCGTTGTGTCTGAGGGCGGTGAGCAATTGCTTTGACTATGCAGAATGGCTGCCCGGGACCATCCTGCAGAGTATGTGGGTTGCTTTCTGCTATGGTTATCATAATCCATCACCTTGTCTGCAAGTTGCCATTGTGTTTGGTGTGTTTGCTGCATTCAAAGCGGGTCTGATGTTGCAAGATGCAGCAGATATCACATCACCTTCAAGGACTCGTGCATGTATCAGAAGTAGCATTGACACCCCAGAGGCCTAGGCCTGAATATACTGACGCCAATGGTGCGAACACACAGTCTAAACACTTAGTCTGGCAGGCAGCTCAACTTGCGTGTGCAGCAGGAATAATGCATCACAGCGCTGCAGGTTTAACAGCAGGCCTGGGGAGGCCCAGCAGCGTGGGTCCCGGGGCCAAGGTCAGCAAAGCTACCAGGAGGAGCCCATTATGATGCCATAGGCGGTGCACCTGATGACAGAACTGCAAGGCAGAAAATCAAAGACGCCTTCAAGCCTGGTACTAGTGTTGGCAGCCATATCACAATCTGATTGAGTATTTTGAAGCGGTAAATGATGTACACAGCATGGTATCTGTACAAAACTAGTGTCCTGTATGGAGCTGAACAGCTTATGGTCACCCACTCAAGTGCTCTTTGCCATTCAGCAATGTTTCACATGTTGTCTGCTGCTTATTCCTGCCTCTCTTTGTGCTGTTTCTGACAGGGCATGCAATTATGCCCTTTTTTGTGCTCAAAGGTTGTGACAACTGTTCTGACGATCTGTATTTGCTTGTGCTCGGACTCTGTTTATCTGAAACGTGGGCTGAGAGCAATGTCCAGGAATGATTTGAACTTGTTGTGTGCATTCCTGTTTTGGCACTCAGATGATTATTTACCACTTGCATGTACGCTGCATTAGACAGGTAACTTCCAGTATACGCCACAGGTACACATGAGACGTGCACGAATGCATGTTGCCATTGAAGTGCTTTAAAATGGTCTCCTCCAATGCATGCATCAGGATCACGCATTTTGCTTGCACCAAACTGGCATAGCTGACACGTCCAATATACTCATCGCTGAAAATGCCAGCACCAGGATCACACAGCTCACTGCATAGAAAGCACATTCCTTTTACTGGAATGACCACTACCACTTGTAGCACCATACATATCAGTAGAGGTGTACAGGTGTATGGAAACATCCTTGGTGGCATACAATTAGAATGATTGATTACGTTGCAGACAATCACAGAGAGGGCAAGCACTGCAGCACATTATTCACTCAACGAGTGAACCTTCTTCACATTGCGGCGTACTTAGGTCCTTCAATGTACCCTACCTCAGTTGCACCACCAATATCCTGACTATCTGGTCTCCACACATGTTTGAGCATGTCCGTCACCACATGCCTCATTCACCCATCCATCCACTCAACCACGAAATCATTCATCCACGCTGATGCTGAATGTGTTTGATGCCAGTGTGCAGTGGAGATTCAGCTGGGATATTTTTGACATGCTGTTGCGCAGTGTTATGAAAAGCAGCCCTGGAGTGCTCATTTGTGTCATGGTGCAACCACACAGCAACTGGACCTTATTGCTCTGGTTGGGTTTACTTACTTTACTGGTTGGGGCCACTGGCTTGGCCATCTAAGCTTGCTACGTCTGTGATTGTCAGCTGGCAGTTGTAAATTTGGCAAAATTGCCATCATCCACAAAAAGAGAAGTCTACAACCAGGCAACACCCCAGTGATATGTTGCAGCTGGGCTTACAAGGCTGTGTCCCCACTGCAAGCATTTTAAACCTCTTGCTGCAGTGATGGATATATGTGCATGCCCTATGCGCATGGCATTGACCATGGCAACACCTGCCAGCAATGGCTGCTGTCACCTGCTATCTCTCCACCATTTGTGCAGTCTGTTGCACTCAAAGCTGTTGCAGTCTGTTGCACTCAAAGCTGTTGCATAACATCAAACACAACAGGGCTGGCAAACTTGCTGTACAGCAGCACCATCAGCAAGCCTCCACACTATTGCTCATCCTGGTGGTGCATGCACTGGCGCCTCAACCCTGCTGGGTCAGTTTAGTGGACATCAATTGTATGCTTGCACACCACACCTCGCAATTGCTTCTCAAAACTCATATTGACCCTGCTGGGACAGCCACTAAGGCAGGCCACAGGGTGGCGCCAGGCAGCCTGTCAGGAGTCCAAAGACATGTATACACAGCTACAGCAGCCTGGGCGCACTAATCCTCAACTCTGGGCACATAATAAGGCACCCCAGTTCACCTTGTTATGTACCCATATCTACAAAACAACTACTGCCAAGCAAGCTTGAGAGCAGAGGCAGCAAAAACACTCTTCTCAGGCGAAGACCATACCATGCTGGAGCAGCTCTTGGCCGAGCAGTAGCAGGTCACTAGCAGGGACACTCCACTAAAAAGGTCCAGGATGCCTAATTTGTTGGACGGCACGGCAACAAAGCCTCAAAGACCTTAACATTGGCAATTGAGGCTGAGCGCTCACATATGTCAACAACAGCCATCATGTATAGACACTGGTTACGACACTTCCGGCTGGCTGTCAGCTGTACATCAATGGTGTCACAAAACATAGATTGTACAGACTTCACGCTGTCATTGTAAAGGGAAGTGATGTGCAGAAGGTCACACGTAGACCCCCTACATTGTCAGGTGCACCTGTGTGTGCAACAGTGTGGCTGTGTAATACAGTGAAACGTAAGCCATAGCAAGTTGTGCTGTTGTGTGTGATGTCGGGACACAGTCTTGTGTGCTAATAACTCAGTGATCAAATCTAATCTGCGACCACTGGATGTGTGCCAACAGCGCCAAGCCAACTACTCAATAAGTGTCACCTTATCAGTATGATAATGTATGTTCACATATAGTTTGCAAGGGTTGGGGAAGCTGTACAGATCCTGCAGGCCCACCTGCTCTAGATGAGAAACCGCAACCCGTGTACTTAACGTGAAGGGCAGTACAGAATGGACTGCCGAGCCGCTCAGAAGAGCAGTCAAACTAGTCTGCAAAGAGGATAAGGCATAACCAGGGCAAGACTTTGCGTGCCAAAGAAGACCAAGACGCCGGCAAGATGTGTGAGTATCTAAATGTAACATTGATTGAGTACTTTAGATACATGTGTTTAGGTCGTTGCGCTACATGGAGTATCACTGACTTCCAGCGCGGAAAGTCTCCACCGTCTGCCTTTCTATATCCAAGGCCGTTCACGTATCGCCCTTCGGTTCCTCCATGACCATCCAAGGACGTCAAGCTACACAAGCGCCTGTCTGTAACTGTAGAGCAGATGAACAGTAGGCCAATTTGGTGATCGGTAAGCAAAGAAGGCGGGCAATAAACGCAGGATGCAGGTCACATCCCTTCAGCACAGGTGCTTGCAGCCCTCGAGTGTCTGTGCGCCATCCCGCAAAGCAGGCAGATACTCGGTAAGATAGGTCGACGTGTTCTTGGTAGTTGTCCCAATACCGCGCCAATTTCGCGAAAATGGTAAGAGGTCAGTGTGTAAACTCTGTAGGCAGCAACGCGGAGCAAGGCGACCTGCAAAGCTGCTTCGGCTCAGGATGTCGATCAGGTGTCGGCAGACGGAAGTTCCGCCAGCGTAAACCCAATGGAGTTTGAGGAACTGAGCGACATTATCAAGTGAGTCTTGTGTATGCGCGACCGCTACTCAAAACATAATGACTGTCGCTGGACGTGCTGCCTGGAGGCACAAGATAGCCTGGCATGTATTCCACAAGGCTTGAACACAAAGATTCTGAGCCGAAATGCTTCATTGCAGCAAGCAGCTTGGTGACAGGCGGTGGTTCCTTCATCTGCATACATATGCCTACTTGTGCATTTACTGGTCAGCAAACCGCTGTGCAAGTCACGTAGCATGTGGTTATTCGGACCAAGTCATGATGCTTAGCCTGGAAGTGGCTGTGGCAAATCGTAAGCATCTGTACTGTGCACTCTGTCATGCAGGATGGTACACTCAACAGACATTGTAGAGTTTGAGTTGAGAAGCAAGAAGTTTAGTCTAGCAGTGCGCAAAAAGGAAGCTGTGGTGCAACCTGAGCCTATGTACTTGCCGGTATGTAGCACCAGAGCCTTTGAACAGTTCATATGATCTGCACTGCACTGCTCAGGTGCAACAACACATAAAGCTCAGAATGGTATTTGTAAGTGACATCAAATTGCCAAAGAAACGTACAGCTGCATTGATGCAGCTCAGCGCACATTATAATATACCCTTGTCACAAGTCACAACCATTACCAGTCATACAGATTGCATGCTTATACTGAACCTGCCATTGCACCTTGTGCCACCTGAAGGGATGATTTGCTGCAGCTACCTATGTCTGCATGCTCATGTCCATCATGCACATCAGGGGTGTCGCCTATGTTAGGTGGTGAAGCCTTCTTTGCTTTCCAATCCACACAGCATGTGGTACACAGGGCCCTCAAGGTGGCGGACCCTCTTCCTACCAACAGTACCAGAGTCAGCCACAAGGCATTGCAGCTCCACCTCCCCCAGCCCCTCAGACTGAGAAGGCCCCCAGCGGTGGCGGAGGGGGAGGCAGTAGCTCAGGCAATGGCTCTGCACCTGCTGCAGAACCAGCTGTAGAAGGCTACAAGGCAAGTAGTCACACTAAGTCATGTCCTGCTGCTCACAACAGAATGTGTGCAGCAGCAGGACATATGATAATCTCAAGGTATGCTCACAACAGAGTGTGTGCAGCATACCTTGAGATTATCATATGGTTAGTATGTTTACGCACATGGGGATGGTTATGTGGTCCATCACCGTGTGCTTTTGAGCTGCAATGTGATTGACATAACACCTGGCTAGCTACACAGTTGAGCAAGTCTTCTTTAGTTGGGCACGTGACAGCACCCATTGCACCATGCTGCACACATCAATGCAAACATACAACAATGTAAACTTTTCTGGCATGACAACATATGAGCGTTAGGGATATGTATGAGCAGATGCTCATCCTTTGCAGGACACTTGCAAAGTGTCGTCTTTATGCTGTATGGTCAAGGGTCCAACATGTGTGCAGATGGCATCCCCCATGGCAGGCAGCTTCTACAGAGCCCCCGCCCCTGGAGAGCCCTCCTTCTGCAAGGAGGGAGACAAGGTCACCAAGGGGCAAACAGTTTGCATCATTGAGGCAATGAAGCTCATGAATGAAATAGAGGTGACAGCAATTGTCATACATCGTGCTCCTGCTCTTTCTATAGTATGGTCAGCCATCAATCCTTCCAATGGGGCGTCTTTGCAGCGATATTTGCGCATGCTGTGTGTGTGGCATACTCTGTGCAATCAGTCAGAGTATTATCGTTGTCAAGTCAGTTGCTTTTATGTTGACCTTACAGGCTGATGTGAGTGGAACTATTGTCAAGTGGCTTGTTGAGAATGGGGCTCAGATTACTCCTGGACAGGTGAGTTTGATCTGCAGTGCACACTGCAGTGAAAATTGTGTTTGAGCATGGTTTTAGCGTTCATGGCCTACTTTACACAATGCAGTCGGTATTGCTGTCATGCCTGAGATGGCTGTCCTGTTAGTCTTGAAGATGGTGCTGAGGTGATCATGCTGACTGTCAATCATATGTATACAGGAGCTGTTGGTCATCAAGCAATAAGCCAACTGACCTTCATTTACGTAATGAGGAGTGTGTGAAATTAGCCTACTACATTGGTGATTGCTTCAAGCATGTAGTTGCTTTGTAGCAACACCCTTCTTGTTCAGTAGCGTGAGAGCAGTCCTTATGCACTAACAGATGCCAGTGAGGGACTTGAGTGAACAGTAGTAGCTTTGTATAATATCTGAGTGGCAGACAAACCAGCCTGTCTATCGCCAGCTTATATGAAAAAGTTGTATACAGCAGAGCAGCTAGCAAATCAGTTCTCAATGCTATAGCTAATGGCATTGGGCACTAACCTTGTAGCTTTGGTGGTGATGTTGGCCCGCCATTGCACGATAGCTGGTGCGTGTTCCACCAGTGCTCACTCTCTGTTAATCCCCAGCCGGGGCAGCAAGAGAGACTAACTGTGCATGCAACATTCATTTGTCATGCCGGGGCATTCGATCTGCAATTCGGGTCATTCATGTGACCAAAAGCAAAGTGATGCACTTCTGCTGAGCGTCCTGGCAGCCGAATGTACCAGCTGTTTCAGCATGGTGTCTGAAAACGCAGCCGAAAACAATCCGCCGAACGGTACTGACATTCCTTCGCACAAGTGCTGCTTGGGCATGTTGTATTACAGCCAATCGATACATGACAAGGGCAGAAATCCGGTACGATCTCGGTTTGTGCGGCCTCAAATGCTGTCTGGAAGGTTTGAATGTGTTCAGAACCGTGCATCGCCGCAGGTATGCGCGGGCATCCGCAGCAAGCACCTGACGTCTTCCGACCTGGCACAACTACCACCAGAAAGCATACCCGCTGGGGAATTTAAGGCATGCACCGCTTTGAAGCATGTCTAGGAATCACAAGCACGTGATCAGGTCTCCCTACAGAGCATTGTTGTCATTCCTCTCAGTTTGGACTGCCTGCAGTATATGTGTATGGGGTACAGCTTGCACGCTGATAGGCTGAAAAATAAACAGAGAACTGCAACAGACCACACCAGCGACTCAATAGACTTGCCATACTGTGAGGGCATCCAGGTAGTAGAATGTGCAAGCTTCAGCATCAATGGTCCCAGATGTGTCTTCAGTCTGAATGTCATGAACGTTGTCAGGTTGTAATGGCAACAGAGACACAGCGCAGCCCAATGCTGCAAACAGAGGCCAGTCAAGAAGGTGAGAGTATGCCCTTTTTGCAGCGCTACAGCACAGGACAACATCACTGCAAGCTGTCCTACTTGCTCTCGTTGTGCACCAATGCAAATGCAGCTTGATGCACCAAGCTGCATGAAAGTAAGTATCAATCTTAACTGTGCTGTGGCCCCTGCAGCTGCCAATCAGCAGGCACCTGAAAGACAAGCGCCTCTCACAGCCAGAAAGACCTACAGTAAGTCTGGTATGCTGGGTCTTCACGCTGCAGGACTTGAAACGAACTTAGTGTTCTTTGGGCTTTCACAAACTGTGTCTGAGGTTGGCGTTGGCTGCAGCTGGGGCCCAACCAGACCACAATGTGGGTGGTGTCAACCTTGGAGACTTGTCAGAAAGGTGGAATTGCTGACTCCTGATCGCTTTTGAGACGTGCAATTAACCATGCGTATGGCCATGTGCAGCTCTGTGTGGCAGCAAATGTCATGCTGCCTGTTTGGCACCAGCAGCTGTGCGCAGGTCCAAGCATTTTAGCATATGCAGAACTACACAGCCGTTTCATGATGAGGCTTGGCATGCATGTCAGTGTAGCCTCAATGGCTTCTGCTGCAGGTTCATAAAAACATCTGGTAAGATTGTTGACAAGATGGGCAGTAATCTGGGCCAGATTGCAACAACAGCAAAACAAGCAGCTGATAAAGTTGGAGAGCAAATTTGGGGCAAAGGTCGTGACCATTGACTGTGTGCACCCTCTGCGTGACATGAAGGGTATCAAGATGACCAGTGCACACCACACATCAGACTATAAGCTGGATGTTTTGTTTCCAGAGGTTTCTCAAATTCGTTACATCCATTGTGTTGCAAGCACTGTTACAACTCAACAATAGTACGACTCACATCAGTGTTATGCACATGTGCACTCGTGTAGGGCTGCACCTTCAGCTTCGATATGCCAGCAGTGCCAAGGGCACAGTGAGCCAGCTGAGCAAAGACTGCTGTATGACCTCAAAGACCATGATTTCATCTGGAAAGACTGGGGGCCCGTGCCTAAATAGGTTGCTTTGACATTCCAATCGGGATTCCTGAGTCAGATGTCTGTGGCCGTGCAGCTTGGACATGCGTAGCGCATTGCACAGTCCGATGGCAGGCAACATGATTGTGTCCGGCTCAAAGTGCCCATCTAGTCATAGATTGGCCCGCAACAAGGTCCTCGGCGGTCGCCTCCCAGGTATGATCTGCAGGCTGTCACGCTGTAACCTTGTGACTCGAAGCGGAGGCTGTCGACCGATCAATGGATGCATGCTGCAGCGCCATTTGCAGCAGGCGAGAAATGCTCGCACTCTCGAGGTCATGCTCGTCAGCAGCACGTCGCCACCTGCTGTCAAACAAGTGAGGCAGAACAGGTCGTCAATAGGAGAGGACTGCTGTCTGCTGGAGTAACATTGGCTGCTGCAGCACAGCTGCAATCTGCAAGCCCCGCAAATGCTCTTGTGGTGTCTAAAGAGTGGGAAAAGGCACGTCGTTTCACTGAAGCAAGGCTGCAGACACTGTAGGCCAGCTGATACACCAGTGCCACGTTTGTGCAGGTGGACCTCCCAGTTGATCCTGGAGTGGTGTTGCTCGACATAGCTTTCACTGGGAATGATGCAAACCATGGTATGCCCAGCAGCATCAGCATTCCCTTGTTGCACAGGCCTAAGCAAGCAAGCTGCAAAGTTTTGACAATACATGAAACATTTTGAGTCAAGCAGCTTTTCATAAGTACCAACAGATTCTTGCACACGCAGGCTTCTTGCTTGGGACACGACAAACGCTGTTAGAAACTAAAGACGGAGGCAAGTCTTGGAACCCGAGGAAGGTGGCAGCTGCGCAAGATGAGGGCTTCAATTATCGTTTCAACTCAGTCAGCTTCAATGGAGAGGAAGGTTGGATTGTGGGAAGGCCAGCTATATTGCTGCATACAACAGATGGTGGCACAAACTGGGAAAGGGTCCCCTTGTCTGCCAAGTTGCCAGGCAACCCTATCCTGGTTCATGCCTTGCCAGGAAAGTCTGGCCAAGCAGAGCTGACCACAGATCAGGTCAGCCTGCTTCAGATTGCAGTTTCTCTCAAAACCGTCAACCTGGTGTCAACCTGAGACTCAAGAGATTATGGAAATCAGAACCCATAAAACTCACAGACTGTCAAACTATCATTAGCCATCTTGATGCAGCTTCAGCTTATGCTTTGATCAAATGAAGTCCGTAAGTGTGTGCAGGGTGCAATCTATGCCACCGACAACGCAGCATACAGCTGGTCAGCTGCAGTACAGGAAACAGTAGACGCCACCTTGAACAGAACAGTGTCATCAGGTATCAGCGGTGCCTCCTACTATGAGGGGACCTTCTCCACCATTCAGCGCAGCCCTGCTGGAGATTACGTTGCTGTCAGCTCGCGAGGTGACGCACACAACTTGCATTTTGATTTTCAGCAGCAGCATCTTGTACTGCATGCTGGGAGGCTCATCCTGTGACTGCAAGGAAGATCAACATCGTCAGAGGTGCTGGGCAGCTCATTCAAAACATGTCCAAAAGTAGCCACAAAGTGTCCTAGTTTTAGATCAACAAATGAGCGTTCTGGAACAGATTGCCTGCTGACTGTTAAGAAACAAAGCTCCCCTTCAAAATCCCACCAAATGGCACCAAAATGCTGAAAATCTGTTACATGTTTGGTTGCAGGCAATTTCTACCTGACATGGGCACCTGGTCAGACCACGTGGCAGCCACACAACAGGCCGGCTGCCAGGCGAGTGCAGAGCATGGGGTGGACGCCTGCTAGTGAATTGTGGCTGTCAGTGCGAGGAGGTGATCTCTTCATCAATGACAAGTCAGGTCCAGCATCAGAGGCCTTCAGCCAGGCGAAACTGGGATCAAGAGGTTTTGGCATCCTAGATGTTGGGTAAGCCTGGGCATGTGCTGCATCTTACAATGGAATGTATATAATCAGAACTTAGTTGGAAAGGGTGCGTCTGCAACAGCTTAGTGTGTGCTTATGCAGATTCCGTAATGATCAGGAAGGATATGCTTGCGGTGGCAGTGGCAGTTTGTTCAGGACAGACAATGGTGGTAAGTCTTGGAAGCGAGACAGGTCTACAGATCAGGTTGCTGGCAACCTGTATGCAATCAAATTCACCGAAAAGGGTATTGGTTTCATCTTGGGAAATGATGGAATTTTGCTGAGATACATTGGTTGATCAAAGCTGTGAACATAGTCAAGGTGTGGCAACCAAGTAAGTGTTGTGTTTCTGTGCCATTAATGCCAATATTGCACTATACTCTAGTTCTGGCAGAGCCAAGCTGTTCAATGTTATTCAGCAAGGTTCTCAACACATGTCTTCCAGTGGTGGTCATAAAGCGTACACCAACATCGCTTGCTGTTCTCAGTAATGCTCCATGCATATTATCGACCTCAAGACCAACGGACCAGAAATTATACCTGGTGCAATTCAATCATGAAGTGATTTTCGATAGTGATACTCATACAAAACAACCAATGTCCTGAACAACACCAAGCGGTTGTCACAGAATCCTTGTGCTAACACATGAAACTGTACATGAAGCGCAAGCAGTCGTCCAGCGGGTTTGCTGACTTCAAAGCAACTGTAGAAATATCAACTTTTGAGATGATGTCACTGCCCCCGCTGCGTACTATGTCCCCAAGCAGTAACCCAAGTGTTGTGAGTCAGTATTACGGTAGCAGCTTTGTAGTACTATACATGAGAAGCTGACGACCAGAAAAGAGCTACTCAAAATTGGCTTGAAATCAGCCTATATCAGCTCATGCATGCCCCAGGTTGACTTTGTACATCAAGGGATCAACAGCTCCCTCAGAAGAAGTATGGTACACAGACAAGTATCCAGTAGTGGCATATACAGACCAGACGCAAATTCAAAATCACAGCATGTGAATGAGAGAAAAGGGTGTCATGGCTGACATGCTGCTTGTATGGCGGACGATTGGCACGCGCCCTGGGGACTGCAGAGACTGCTGCAGGTTGATGACCTGCATCATCAATTGTACTGAGAAGCATATTCATATCCAACTTATCAAGATTTGAAAGAAATGTCCAACAAAGGAGAACTGCACATGCCAATGATGACTGATGAAAAGCTGCTTGAGTCGATATGAACCTGTCAGCACTCACCTTCAGCAATAGCCTGCTGAGCTCAGTGTTGCTGCTGTTGACCTGCTTGTGAAGTCTGTGCCCCTTCATGATATACAGCCCCAGGGCTGCTGACACCAAGCCCAGAGCTCCAGCCAGGGCCCAGTGGAGACCATCAAGGCGGTGTAAGGAGGACTTAGAGGCAAACATGGCCATAGGGCCGCCATACAGTAAGGCAGGGGATGGCAGGCAACCATATGCAGAAGCTGTCCAAGCCTGCATTAGACAGTTCTGCAGGTCAGACACTTTGATTTCATCTGCTTTATATCACAGTAGAGTTGAACACCAGCTGATGGTGCCTGCTGCACATGACAAGTTAATGAAAGCCGGCCGTGAGCAAGGCAAAGAGTTTGACAACCTGGAGCAGACAGCGCAGTGAAAGCAGAGTCAAGGTTTTCATTCAGCCCACAACACAACCACATAGATGGTGCATAAAGAAGTGTAAGGGCTGAAGCGCAGGGCTGACCTGAGCGGTGGACAAAAGTTGACCCAGACGCTGATGCAAAAAAGCTGCAAAGCCAGAAGCATTGGTGTATTTCTGAAAAGATGTTGCCTCTGCAGCTGCCTCCTGCACGCCAGTCTTCTCCTTGTGGTTTGTGCTGTTTCTTTGCAACACAAACTGCACAGTTATGTCAAGGTCTGTCACATGCAACAACATTGTTCTCAAAGGAGCAGGGGGCTCATGGAGCAGAAAGATAGTGACAGCTGGGAAGAGCACTCTGCACGAGATGACACCGCATCGTGCACTGTCTGTGAGAATTCACCAGTCTGAGCGAACTCTCCTAGATTGAATATACAGATTTGCTGTGTGTGACATATGCTGGGCAGGTCAGCAAAAGCATCAGCCTGCTCTGGTGAGAAGACACAGTGTAGGAGTTGTTTGTATGTCATGTTATGGCTCCACCCATACAGATGTGCATACCTGCGCAGCCTTCTCCGCTGCAGCACTATCAGCAACAGCTGCCTCCTCAAAAACCTCACCCTGGCCCTCGGCAATATCCTCTGACAGCTGTCGGGCCACATCCAGAATCTGGTCGGCCTGCTGAGACAACTCACTGAGTGGTGATGCTGGCTCTGAGACACGCTCTGCTGGCACAACTCGCATTGCAATCTCATCTGATGCACCCTGTGCTGCATCCACTTCATCATCAGTTGCCAAGGCGTCCTCCATGTTGATGAAGGACCCATCTGACATGAAAGACAGCTCTCCAATGGAGTCATACACAGGAAAGCCCAGTGCTGGCTGGCAGGAATGGGGAGAGGTACCAGCATCTGCACCATCTGTACCTGCCTCTGTGCTCTCTGAGGCTGGCTTGATGTTGACTGTAGTGCCTGCTTGCATGGATGCATGTGTTGAGGTGGGCAGATTCTCACTGATCGCATCCTGACCCTCAGCTAATTTGAGACCCTCTTCCACTGCAAGGTGGGTTTGGTCTGTTGGAACTTGTTGAGCAGGGTCTACTTCCCTACTAAAAAGCTCAGCAACAATTTTTTGTGCTTCAGCCTGCATGCAAAAAATGCGGCCTTGCAATTTACATCTTGATGAAGGTCCTGTTGGTGAAAAAAGAGTGTCCTCGTTTGCTTGTCCAGAACAGCAGAAGCGCGCAGTGTACAGCAGAAAATGCATGCAAGGCCTACACTCAATGCCTCAGCATACAAATACTTAAGTATTGCTGCAGTAGCACTCTGTCGTGTAGGACACAAGGTGAGGGAAGGGCAATGTGCACAGTATGATACTAGCATTTGAAGTCGATAACATGTGAAGGGAGAGCAGTGACTGTTTCGCACTTGCTTGCGTGAAGCGCCAACCTGTGCAAAGTCAGTCTGCAGCAGCAGAGTATCTTGTGCCTTGCGCAGCTGTTCTTGATACTGCTGCTGAGCAGATTCAGACAGGACTGAAGAAGCTGGAGGTGCACTCTCAGCTTTGTCTTGAGTTGTCAAATGAAAAGTCACATCTGAGCTTCCTTGAGGTACAAGATGGACGTGCAGGTGAGCAACCTGATGGTCTCCTTTTTGGCTGTCCTGTGCGTCTGTACCGGTCCGTGAAGCATCTTCCATGTGCACAGACCTACAAAAGGACTTGTTGATGTTACAGCAGACTGTCGACATTGGCAACATGCAAATGAACAGCTGACCAAACAGCTGAATGGGTACAGCACAACTCACTTAGCACTGCTGCCACAGTCAGAGGCCCCGACTGTGGCTTCTACCACTTCCCACTCATTGTCACTTCCGGGGCTTTCAGGCAGATCTTGCACATCTTTGCTGGTGTCTTGTCCATCAACAAAGCCGTCTTGGGCAGCCTGTCCAAAAACAAAGTCAGAGTCACACATAAGATCTGGATGATACTGACAGTAAGCGCTGCTACCAGCACACATGCAAACCTGAAGGACTGCAGGGCCTTGATCATCTTCCAAAATCTGTGAATCCATAAGTTATGCCTGCAGGCAAGAAAGGCTAAGCCAGACTTTTCCTGCTGTAAAGAGTAGCAGAACCAAGAACAAAACAGCACTTCTTGTTGCCCTCGGCACAGACACAGCTTGTGAATTCTTGGGAGAACAGAAACAAGCGAAAGCATGAGCTGCCGTGGACCAAAAGCAAACTTCTCAACCGGTTTCACAACAGTGACCTTACGGCATGACGCAGATCACGTCAGGGCCGACAAGCTGTAATGCAATCATGCCGTTTCCAGACTTCCACTGACAGCAATGCAACTACACCCTGCTGCTTTCAACATAATACAGTGTCCACTTCGATGCCGTGCCGTTTGAACTCACCGCTTCGAAGGTCGATCCACCTCGGTAGCTACGGCTTATGTCAGGAAGCTCTGCGGGAGCTTTGTGACCTGAACCAGGGCAACTCAGGCCTGCAACTACACACGGCGGCGCTCAGTCTCCCTCGATAGCACCAAATTGCAGACTGTCTTCAGCCACGCGCCAACAGCTGCAGGAGCCTGAGTCGGATAGATGTGTCATCCCCATTACTGTTCACGTGGGTCGCTTAGGTTTGTACTTTGTGCTGTACTTCACTGAGTCACTCCGTTCGAAGTTGTGCCTTCTTGCATTTAGGTGCCCACAGGTTTCTGCTGAGCTAGCACGCCCTCAATATTCACAGATGACAAGATACCAGTGTATAGCTGTTTCATGAGTGATCAATGAAAGTACCTAGGTACTTCCATTGACCATCCTGTTGATCATAAACAAAAGCAATTGTGCAATGCGTTTGGAAAAACCATCTATCTGGTTCATTTGCTTCAAAGCAGATCATGTGTGATGCTGAATGACTCTAATGGCACCGGTGACAACTCAGTGTACATGCCATAATCTTGCAAAGCGCCCCAGGGCTGTACACTCAAAGTACATTGGCTGACATTGAAGCATCCCAAATAGCTTTAGATGGTTGTGGCCTCTATCAAAACACAAGTACGGCTTACATTCCCCGTTGCAAAGCTCAACAAACAACTGTACCTGCAGCCAGGTCAGCCCCTTGCAACTTCTGCATCAAAAGGTTGGAACTTGCCGCCATTCCCTCCCAGGCTGCTGGAAGATAGCCTCTGGTCGATGTTCTTGTTACTGCATGTTGTCCAGATGAAGCTGCCTGCTAGTGCCATCATCATCCCAATGGCAAAGCCGACAAGTGTGAACAGTGCATATGGTCCAGCTTGTGCATGTAAGAAACCCTTATGTGACAATGTTGCAGCAGCCAGGCATTCCACAGCATCAGGATCTATGGTCACGCCGTCCAAAGAGGCTGCCAGAAGTTGTTGTTGACCTGAGGCCAAAGCAGCCAGGTCTGCCGATGTGCAGTTGCAGTTCTGACCCTGCATACATAGCTTTGCCGTATACTGTCACAACATTGTGAGCTCTGCAGTGCGCAGGTGCCTAGTCAAGTCTTTGTCACTAGCTCAATAATGACCTCTACATTGTAGTGCTCATGCACTCAAAACCACCATGAATTCCAAGCACACTTTATAGCGAGCTTGAAGGCTGTCACAACAAGATGCAGATGATGGTTACCTTGGGTGCAAGCGCACAGGCATCAAACACAGCTGCAGCTTGGGTCTCTGCCCTGAAGTTGACATAATTACAAAAGTGTGACACAGCAGAGCCATTGCGCATGCCAGTGAGGGCTATCTGGGTGAGAAGACGGTGGTAGTCTTCCCTGGCTGTCAGCCACTGCAGCAAACAAAGCACTTTGAATCACCAACACACTGATCATATGTCATGCAGCTGTGTACAAAACAAAGGGTCTATATAGCATAACTGAATGTAGTGTCAAGCAACTGCTCAGCAGCCAATTTAGTCACAAACTATCAGAAAGACAAATTGGACAGGTAAGCTGAAAGCAGACAAAGAACTAACATGTGCAGTCATCACGATAAAAGCAAGTTCACATTGGAGGCATGTGATTGTTCTGTAGAACACTAACCTGGCTGACAGGGAAATAAAAGGAGACGTTGTAGGAGGCACCGGTCTCATTGGCAACATCGGCATACTGGGTCCACTCCTCACATGGTATGCCCCTGCACCACATCGTCATGCCTTGCACACAGATCATGCAAGGACCACGACGGCAGCCACTACATTGCCCGCAAGCAGTCATTGGTAGCACGTGCTGCATCCGTAGGGCGTGCATTGTTGCAAAATACTTGGCAAGGTGCCTCAACCTGTCTGCCTGCAAGCCACGTGTTTGGCTGACACAAACAGCAACACAAGTGCGCTCAAGAGTAACTGGCATGCACTTTGGAGGCACAGCACAACAAAGATGCATGCAGAGAAGCGAATCCAAAAGACCTCATCATCGATGCGCCATCATGCCACTGCTGCAAACTGATGCGCAGCAACCATGCATCACTTTGCAGCAAGTTGTCCAACGGTGTTGCATATGTGCAGCAAATGCACACGGCCAGAGCAGTGGCAGCAAACAGGGTAACTATCACAGCTGATACTGACCTGCCTCAGCTGAGTACAGCATGTCAAAAATTGTGTGAACAAAAATTTTGTGAAGGAGTTACATGCAAGAGCATGTACCTGCTGGATTTCAAATCTTGATGCTGAGCCGTCAGGTAACACAGCCTCCAGGGCCACTTTGAGTCCTGCCTGACTGGGCTGCCCATCAGCCTTTTGCTGATCAGTGTCACCTACCACAAAAGATGGTGCACTACTGCCTTTCGCAGTGGCTGACCATTGCTGCTGCTGCTTTGCATGCATGTCACGTTTGCACCAAGCTTGTTGGTGCTGTTCCAAGCGTCTGTCGCACTCTACTACATCTGCTTGCAACTGCTCCTCAGAAGCAGCTTGACCTTTGTCATTGGCCCTCTGAGATTGAGGATGATGCAATGCAGGCAGACCTGTAGTGGCTGCACCTGCAGTGTGGGTCCTGCCTTTGAGCGCTGCAGCCACATAACTGTCTCTTGATCGTCTCTGTCTCCTGCTTCTGACTGTTGCTGTTCTGCCCAGCTTACTCCTGCCTGATGACTGTTGCTGCTGCGCAATCAGGATATTTGCCTCTGGCAGTGCAGCTTGGTGCTGCACCTCAGCTGTCTCTGCTGACTGTTCACCTACACCTCCTTGAGCTGCAATGTCAGCGACTTTGCCCAGTGCTGCTGGACGTTGCGGCTGATCTGCAAGATGATCAGCTGTGAGCACCTCCTCTGGACCAGAACAGCCATCAGCAGCAGCGGCTGAAGCACGTAGGTCAGGAGAGACAGAGTCTTCAGCTTCACCATGCTTCCATTGCTGTGCAACCACACTCCTGGCTTTGCTGTTGGCGTTCAGGTGCGGAGCAAAGGTGCACTGCTTCAGAGCTTGCTGTTCTTGCATGTCCCATGAAGTTAACGCAAATCGCCCCAGGCTTGCCCTGCCCTCTGACATGCTCCCTGGGCCATGTTCATGCATGGAGGCTGTCTTTGGCAGTGCCACTTCTGCCGAAGCATGGGCCTCTTGCCTTGGATCATCTGCAGCTGAGCCTGCTGGGCTTACTCCCATCTCTGAGTCAAGAGCATCCGCACACCTTCTTGCATGGGCTGCATGGTTGTGTGGAACACTACCTCTATGAGGGGCTTTGTAGGGAGCAGCCTGCATGCATTTGGGACACAAGAAGGGTATGCACACCTCTCTGCAGGAGTAGACCTGTCTGCATGCATATGCAGAGGCTCACTGGCATGCTTACTTACGATGGACATTACGCCGGTATGACATGGCGATGCAGCTGAGCATGCAAAAAAGAGTGGGAGTTGTCAGACCCTGAGACTAAAAGAGCTAAATATACAAAAAACTAAAAAAAATGAACCCGGCCGGGATCGAACCGGCGACCTGAAGCGTGTAAAGCTTACGTGATAACCGCTACACCACGGGTCCTGCTGTAATAAGCGCGAGCTTTTTTACGCAATATAATGCCGTCAAAGCGCTTGAAATGCAAATGGTGCATACCGGATGCACATTTCACAGACAAGAATGTAGTATGACAGCTTTTTACCTTGGCAGCAACCAGGGCCAGGCTGTGGGGGTCCAGGGCAGGGTGAAAGGTGCAAGGCACCATCTCCAGCTCAGCCAGGGCCTGTCTCCTCTTGACCACCTCGGCTGCAGTGGATGCTGACCGGGCAAAGGGCTGCTGCTTGGCAAGCTCCTGACCTGCTGCAGCCTTTGGCCTGCACAACAAGCCTGGTGAGGAACCACAAGTCCATGCCATTTGGGGCTCATGAGGAGAATACTATCTTTGGCAATGGGTATTGTATCAGTGCAGGAAATTAGCCTCCTGACACACTAGCACTGTGCCTTTTACCTCAGCTCTGCTACAGGTACTCAGGGTTGTGTTACAATCAACATGCAACCTGTCACTGAAGACAAATGTGCTTTGTGACTTTGAGTGTACACAGCATAGCCTTCAGTTGCATGGCAGGCGGCTGCAAATGGACTGTGCAGCTAAGCAAGTGTGATTGCAGTTGCTACATGGCTTACCTTGTGAGATGGAGCTTCTGTGATTCTGAATGCGCGTCAGGGCTGTGCTGCTGCTGATCCTGCGGCTGCTGTTTCTGTTGTTGCTGCCTGTGTTGGCGACGGGAGAACCTGACAGCATTGCCAGCCAGCACAGCTGCTTGCCTTTTACCACCCTGCCCTACAAAATGATGTATGAGCGTGAGCATGCAACCCTCTGCCATAACCAATGATGATGCGCTTTGATTGGCTGTATGACACTTGCTGTCAAGTTGTGCTGAGCATGACATACTGGTGTTGGTGCTGCTAATGTGATGCACTGTGCACCAGCAAAACGCCACAGTGCATTGTTGTGCATAGCACGCAACAGTGGTGCATAGTTGTGCTGTGCATGACATACGCAGAGGTGCACTGCTCTTGTAAAGTGACTAGACTGCTTCAAAATGATTGCAGATGGTATGTTTTTTTGAAAACAAGCTGCAATGGATAAACAAGTCTGCCGGCTTACCTCTAGGCTGCCACCTGAGCTTCTCAACACCCTGCTGCTGACCCACCACAACAGCATCTGCCTCTGAGCCACTTTGCAGAGGCTGCATGCCCATGGCTGTACCTGCCTGCCTGATTGGCTGCTGATGCACCTTCCTGTTGCCAATACCTATGTAGGTCATGTTGGCCTGCTTGTTCAGGCTGCACATGCGAGCAAGCCTGTTCAGCTCTGCAAGCTGCTGTTGAGACAGACCGCCCATTGCAGGCAATGGACCCCCAGCAGGACTGATGACAGTGCTCTGCTGCTGCACAAGCTGCACAAAGCTGAGCAACTGCTGCAAGCTGACACCATGCATGCCAGACTTCTGCACTCGTACAGGCTGACGCAAAGGATGGCTCTTTGCATGGCTGACACGTGTCGATCCTGAGCTGTCTGCCATTGGGTCAGGCTGCTCAAGGTCAACAAGCTGGCTGTCTTGTGCATCATCTGCATCCATCCCTCCTGTCAGCTGCTGCCATAGATCAAATCCTTGACTCAAGAGACTGTCAACGCTCTCAGCTTCATTCTCAAGCTTTGCAGTGCCTCTGGGCCGCTGCTGAGTATTGGCTGCATGGTGATACGCATCTGCAGGCATCTGATGCAACGTAGCGTTTGCATTGACAAATTGCCTGTGAGCGGCCGCAACCTTGCGTCTTGCATCTGTTGGAGAAGCAGTGAGCAAGTGCCACAGACTGTCCACCAATCTGACTTGACGGTGTGCCTGTCTGGCAGGCATGGCAGTGGCGGGGCTTGAGCCTGGTCTCAGAGAGGAAGATGCAAACACTGCTGGCTTACTGTCAAGTAGTGCAAGACTGTGCAAAGCAGCTTGTAGCTGTGCCTTGGTCAGGAAGCCTGCATGACACAGAAGGCTGCATACCTGCTGCAGCTCTTCATTATAATACGCTTATGGTGACTACTTGTGACGGGATCCACTCAACTCAGAGTCTGCCACTGCCTCAAATACTACCTGTTCCAGGTAGTTGGTGGTTCTCAAATGCCTGCTCGACTTCTCTTTTCAATCTTGTGTCTAGCAGTAAAGTTGTTTCAGTCGTAAGCTTGCTAGCGTCTCTACAAGCAGACTCCAGTGCCAGCACTTCAGCCTGCAGTTCAAGCTCTGCAGAGCTTAGAGCACAGGGTGTGAGCAGTGCCAGAATTTCAGCTAGTGCTTTGCCCGCACTGGCAGAATCAGGCTCGCAGCGGGTGAAAAGGGGATCGAACACTCTACCTCCTTGGCATCAGCTGTGTGTCTGCGGGTGCTTGCTTCTTTATACAAGGCATGGAGGACTGAATTGTCCTCGGCAGGGTCCATGCTAGGCTTGCAACAGCCCCCGATGCTGCTGATGACACTATCACGGTGCTGTCCGCGCTTCGCTGCACAGGTCTGTGGCACTTTCAATTGCGAGCTCAAGGTCAACAAGCAGTTTTGCTTTTGCAGTTTGACCAAGGTTTGACAAGCCTGTGACTCATCACTGGGTCCTCTCGTCAACGATGTGAAGTTGTTGAGGTCCAGACATGAAGCGCAACGCACTCAAGCACGTCAGGACGGGTATTTCACAGACGAAAAAGATCGCATATACTGCGGCATACTGTTGAACGGGGGTTTCGTACTGCACACTTCGCTCAAGTGCACGGTCTGCTTCCATGGGACCTTGTTCCTCGCAGCCCACGCTTTTGGGCTGGCGTTGATTGTTTCAGTGTTGCTGATTGATCCCAGCTAAAGCTCAATAAAGATGGCCAGCAATGGCTGGCAATTCAGTGTCACGATCCCATCATGGACACAAGCAACTCTTGAAGGGGACGAGAACATAGTTGTAAGCATCTGCCTGATCAGCTGTTGGTCACCGCCCACGATTTCTCATTGATAATGAGCGCAATCCAAAAAAGATTTTCAGTCGTTGACCTGCATCTGCTGCAGTTCTATCGGGTTGAGGTCAAGGTGTTACCACCTGAGGCTGATGCTGCGCCCCGAACGCGCAGCGTGCTCAGGCGATTCAGCCATTTCACCAAATTGCATGCCAGAGTAAGCGTTCAGATGTGCTATTGCCTCTTTTGCCAGCATCAGGGACTCTGAACAACTTGAGCGAATCAGAACTGACCACCTTGCGCACCCTCACCTTGTGATGGCTCACGCAAAGTCTGTTCTTTGAATCTGCTGTGCGTTGAGGCAAGCATGGAGCTGGAACAAATGTCGGCTTCTAGCAGGATGCATCCATATATATGTCTGCTTGCAGCTCAAGGAGGAGCTTGGGAACAAGAAAATGGCCAAGCTAGAACCACCTTCCAAAAACCGATTGGTTGGTGTCAACAAAAGGCCTGACTTGGTTGAGAAACGGAGGCGTGAACTGGAGTCATGGCTGTGGAAGCTGATAGGGGATGGAGAGATTGCGCGCTCTCGCGTGCTGAACAACTTTTTGGAGCTGAGTGATGCTGCCAGGCTTGTGCAAAGGTATTGACCCAGGCTTGCTTGCTTGTGAATCAGGTCAGCTACAGCAGTTGCAGGCTCCATGCAGCATGGGAGCTTGCGAGAAAGTTTTGGCAACCTCAGACAAGATCGTTGCTCTCATTAAGGCATCAATTGGCGGCTTACCATCACCTACTGTCGTTGCTGCACCACGCTCTTCAATTATGTTTCACGACCCTGGCGCTCTTGCTATGACAGAAAGGGTGTCACATTGACAAGGCTCTCCAACACAGATTCTGTGACACAGCCAGCAAACAGCAGTCCTACATGGCATGACAAAGTTTGTGTAATAACAATCATAAACAATACCTGTAAAATGATGAGCTGGGTACATGCAGGACAAGTCTTGTCTCTCCAATGCAATCTGTCTTGTGCATCCCTATAAGGTCTACCTTCAACAGTGTTGACAATCACGCAACGCAACATCATTGTTTGTGTATGTGCGTTTATGCAGGGTATCATTGTTTGTGTATGTGCCTCTATGCAGGGTATCATTGTTTGTCCATGTGCCTCTATGCAGGGTTGCGCCCTCCCCATTGCCTTCCTGATCTGCTGCTTGCAGGTGCTCCCTGGCCAATGGACACCTAGCCTTGCAGCAACAGCTGTTAGACGACCATTGGTCTGCTAGTCTGCGCACAAGACACCAGTGCATACATACTGACAGAGTAGGTACAGGCCACAAGGCTTTTGGCATTTGAAAATGCTGCTTTTGTGGTGAGGGAAGCAAGGAAGAGAGGCGTCCTGGGCAATACCTGACATTCACATGCCCCGGAACAAAGACTGTGTCAGCCCTGTCCACATTGAAGCGCAGGAACTCTGCTGTGGACAGCAGCAAGCTCGTCTTGTTGTCAGTGAATCTGTTAGAGACAAAGTTGGGGATGTTCCTGAGTGGCACACAGCCAACTCATTGTCTTGCATGACACACTCTTAGGGGTCAAGGAGTGAATCCAACAAAATGCAATACCAGCAGGTTTTGCCTGTTTGTGTGAATATGTACCATGGATCATGGGCAAAGTCAGGCCAGATGAGGCTGAGTGCATGATGGCCATTCTGGCACAATGGGATGCTCAGCTGCAGCATAGCAGTATGAAACTCAAGAGTTTGCAGCTGACATATATGGAGCAGATGCACTGTATGCACTGTGCAAGAGACATGATTGGGCAACACACATAGGACAGTGCAATATGCAAGTGCAGTGCAGCAACAGCTGGCTTACTGAGAAGAGCAGTAGCCATGGGGATACGTGCTGTTGGCCTCTGTAAGGATTGTCAAGGTACTGGCATTAAAGTCCTGCAGCAGGATGCAAGAATGCTGTGAGATACAACACAATTACCATGCTATGGTTGGTACACCAATCACCGGTTGGCACACCAGCCAACCAACCAAGTGGACATGAGGTCTTCTGTCTGAGACAGCCGTTCTGTGCACACGAGGTGTGCAGGTGTCTGTAGGTGCGGTGGGACTGACAGCAGCGCAGCCAGTAGCAAATGACTGTAACTCGTGTCGGTGTTGCTGCACACAAGGCTGAATTCGGCAGAACGTTGCTCGCCACATTGATGTTTGTGTCCATCAGATCGCCGTCTGGCGCTGGTCAAATGAACATGTAGAAGTGGAAGGACTCACCTGAATCAGGACTCTGTCAGTACTATTGGAGTGCAAGTCAACTCTGACTTTGTTCTGAGACAGGCTGTAATACTGGTTCATGGTGAAAGTGTACCCTTTGTTCACAATATTGCTCTCCACAGTGGCACTCCACTCACTGCACAAGCCAAGCTCACATCAACAGAAACTTGCACATACATGCTGCCAACATTGCAATTTACATGCTGAGGGCTAGATTTGCATCAGGGCAAGCAAAACTTGGTGGCCATGCATGCTCTTTCATCAAATACACAGGTTTGCTTTTGTGCCAAGGTTACTGTGTCACATTCAGCAAGGCCAGTGAGCAGCGAGCGTTGCTCATTGCAGGCCTGTCACATATGCAAAACAGCAACTGACATGTGTCTTACTCTGGGAAGTCTGGCAAAGGTGGGGTCATGGCAGTGCAGGCAATGTATTGGCCAGCTGCATTCACAATGACCATTGACTGCGTACTGTCGTAATCCACCAGGTATGGTAGGGTAGTACTGTTTGTCTGCAGCAGCAAGAGAAGCTTAACATGGGGCTTGCCTGATGCATAGACAGCAGCAGGTGTAAGAAGCAGGTGTAGCAAGCATGGACATGGATCCAATTTGTGCTCATAAGCGGTTGAAACAGCACAAGCAGATCAGGCAGGCTGTCACTTGCGTGTCAATGCAAGATGCGCACCATTAGCGCAGCATCACTGTACATCAGAGTGAGAAGCCATGAAGCAGCCTTGAGTGCGGGAATGGAGGGGTCCAGCGCTCAGCCACGCCAAAGACAAAATGCCAGGGAGCAAAACCTACCCCAACTCCGTTGCGGAGGGCAATGGTGAAATTGGCATCTGTGGTTTAGTTGGTCTGGTAGTACAAGCTGCTGTTGCTGAAAGTCTGACCCACAATGCATGGCTGCAATGCAGCATGGGAGCTCACCATACTGACAATCATGCTGGTGCAGTTGCGACCAACACAGGGGCTTTGCTCAATAGTCAATAGCACATTCTCAGGCAACATCGATATGGCAAGCCTGGACAGAGAAGCAGCGTGCATGCAGCCGCTGAATAACTCAGTGACCTCTGTGTTAGTCTGAACCTGTTGGTCCTGGCACTCACTCAGACATGCATGGAGTTGACAAAGCTGCCCTGATCAGTGCAAGCTTGTCATGCCCGCGTAAAGAATTGAGGAATGACACAGGCAGTGACGCACTAAGTCATGAAGCTGTGCTATGATGCTGGAGGGCACAATCATCGTGCTGATACCACTCCCAGAGGCAGCCTGTATGGCTACGCTGACATTGACACGTGTCAGCCCTGCCTCCCTGCACTCAGAAGCCGTGCTCGTTTACTGAAATATTAGCAGATGTTTCTGCATGTCGGAATCACTGAGCTTCTTCTTCTTGCTCACCAGCCATTTGCAAGGATGTCCATTAGTGTGTGATGCAGTAGTCACATTTCTGACAACAGGGTACATTTGGCAACAAACTGTAGGTAGATCTCTTCAGACCATGCAAAGATGGAGATGACTTGCAAGCATAACATAACATAGCCAGCTCACCATGTGTTCCTGTTGTCTATCAGGAAGTTGTCAGCAAAGGTGGCTCCTGAGTCCATCTCTATGGTGGCACTGATATTTAGTAACTTGCAAAGAGTTGGTGTTAGTAAGAGATGTAGTATAGTTTGAAGCCGCCACCTGATGTAGCAAAGGCCAGCATTCAGCAAGTAAGACGGACATATCATGTAACACGTCACGGGGCATACACCTCTTGGAAAACAGACAAGTCTTGAGCGAGATCACCAAAGTCGTCGCTGTCATCGGTAGCTTGGAGCAGATGTCTCCCGAACGGACATCTGCTGGAGGCCTCAACATCAAATGACGCCCCGACGTGTTGCAGCAAGACAAGCCAATTGATGCAAGCTACACATTTGCGCATCATTAGGTGCTCTTGCAAGTATGTATAAAAAAACCTTCGAGTAGGGCGAGGATGCGACTTGTGATGCAAATCACAGGTACTACAGGCACGCACGCAGTCTGAAATTTTCTACTCAGTCTGGGCTGTGTCCAGATCAATCCGTATACTTTTTGTGTATAAGCTGCACAGCTAGAGAAGAGGAAGATTACAAGTGGCCAAGCCAACAAGTCTGATGCAAAAAAAGCGATGCATTCCATGCACCGCAGATGTGCTCTTTTGCCAATTTCTGATCCTGAGCTACGTATACGGTGCAAGCTTTTTTGACAGTCTGGTACTACCCGTTTTGAGCTATGCTAGCGAAGTGTGGGGTGTTGATGAAAAAATAGGTGATGCTGCAGAGCTACTGCATAGACAATTTCTGAAGCACACACTTGGTGTTAGGGACAGTACTGCAAATGTCATCGTAATAGCTGAACTAGGCCGTTTCCCTTTGTGCTTCCATTGGTGGCAACAAATTTTGCGATATCATAAGCGCATCAACAATCTGTGTGATGATGAACGTCTCATCAAGTGTGCCTTTGTTGAGGGCATGCATGATCCGGCACACCTTTTTTGGAGCCATAAAATTCACAGTTGGCTCCAGGGTCAATCTGTAGGTTTGAGCATTGAGGATGATTTAGATGTAAGTACTGTTCCCTTGATAGATTGGATCTCAGATACACGTCCCCAAGGATGCACTGACTTGCAGAGCGCCGGTGAAATGCCTGGATCATAGGTCATATGTCAGATACAGCATGCAGGCAAGCAAGGCTGTGTTAGGCTACGCAATGCACTGAAATGCATTGAAATGCATCTCGGAGGCTATGATCCTCGGAGGCGACAGTCAAGTAGAACTGCTGACGTCGAAAGCTGCTGAGAAACAATTGTAGCGTCTGCTGCTGATTGTTAGGCCGAGGCTGACAGTCCAGACGGCCGGCCACGAGCTCAAGCACAAAGCATGTAGAGCCGAGATGGAGGTTGTGTCAAAGTTTATACCTATATCAGCAGAATAGGAAGCCCTCAGAATTTGTGTGGGAGCTTGAGCGAAGATCCCACTCAGGCACAAGCAAATACTCGTCCACTCAGGCACAAAGCAAACAGGCTCGTGACCGGCGCGCTGTAGCTGTCTGTAGCAGGTGTTCGTCGTCAGGAGTTCGTCGGCAGCTCAGTCGCTGGTGGCTAGTCTGTGTATGAGGCAAGGAGTTCTCCTGTAGCACAAAACCGTCGCAAAGTACTGGGGGCATCCCCCTGAATCGCCCAGGCTGAAAGCGGCATGGTTTCAGAGCCAGTCAATTTGCACAAATCATGCTGAAATCATGTGAGTACTGTTATTGGCAACGCCAAAAACCACTATGCACAGACATGGCATCAGAGTAGTCTCAGCAGTGTTGCTAGGTACCAACCCTTGCAGCCAGAATATGTCCTAGCACCTTACCTTTCAGCAGTCGAGGGCTTCAAGAGCCGAAAACTCATCAGCAGATTTAGATGTGGATGTCATGGTCTTCATGTAGATACTGGTAGGCTTTTGCCTTTGGCACAGCAGGTGCCTAGGGAGCAACGCCATTGTGTTTTCTGCGCTTCTGGTTCAGCAGAGGATGAACATCATTTTGTGTTTGATTGCCCTGCATATGGTGCCATCAGGAATAAATTCACAAACAGATTTTGGGGCCCAGCCCCTACACTGTCGTTTATTTTTTACTCTACATGATCCCAAAGTCATAGCTAGGTTTTTGAGGGATCCCGGAATGTTCTGAACATAGGAACACCCTATTGGCAGCACAATCTGGACATACCCTTTAGATTAGCTTAGAGTGCGTCAGCTATGAACATGAGTGTTTCCATAAGTGCTTTAGAACATTTGGGTGTCTTTGTTTGACATTTTCAGTCTACTGGTCCAATGGTCATGGTTGGCCCGAACGACCGTTACTCCGTCGCGGATTGAAAATGGGTCACTTGAAAATGCACAAGTGACCCATTTGATTGAATGAATGAATGAATGAATGCTTCCAAAGTCTGTTGTGGAGATGCGCAAGTGCATGCGGGCAAAGCAAAGTTTTGCGATTGCTTTTTCGACACAGGTGCATTGGCCAGCGCCGAATGTGCTGCATATGCTAGCTTGAGCCACCGTGTTGTGCGACTTAGCAGATGGTAGCTGCTGCCGATTACTTACCTGGCGTGAGCCAAGCCGGTGGTTCTTCATGCTGAGGGAGTTGGCAGCGCGACAAGCATACCAGCGGTTTGACGCGCCGCAGTCATCGCTCAAATCTCAGGGCATTGATGAAGTTGCAGAGTCAGACAGTTTTGGTGCAAAGCCGCTTGCCAGCTTGACAAGCGATTTCATTTATGTATCGGACGATTTCAAAGTTCAGACTGGAGCCAAGCTGACTGAGAACTTGTTTGTTGGAAAGCCTCTTGGCTGTGGCCTACAGGTGCAGCTGCTGGGTCCATATGCCTGTGTGCCAGAAACCATGCAGACAGTGAGGCTTGGTTCTGTTGGCACAGGGTGGTGTATTCCTTTTGCAAGATGCTGAGGGGACAACCGATCCCAATCATGTCCTCAAAGTTGTATTCAAGTTTGGCATTGGGGGCCTTTTTGGGATGACCAACTTGGAGCATGAGTGGCGTGTTGGCAGACAACTTGCGCTTTTGACAGAGCCTGGTGCTGCTCTGCCAGGCTTTATGGGGACAGGGGCAGGTGTTATCACAATGAGCGGTCATTTCACAGGTATAGAGAATCTTCTGGCAATGCAACTGCCACATTGGCTTTTGTTTGCGCACACTCCAGCAAGAAGCTGTCACTGAGGCTCCCTGTACTTGTGCCATGCACAGAAGCATGACTGAATCTGCTGCATGCTCTGTGCAGCTATGGTCTTGGAGCGCATCATCGGGCGAGATGTTGCAAGGCCTGTCAGTAGTGTGGACTTCAACAACGTACACTACTTGCGCCAGATGCTGTATTGCGTCTTCAAAGCCCTGCACAAGGCGCAACGCAAACTAGCCTTCCACCATGCTGACTTACGTCTGCCTAACATCATGGAGCTCTTTCCAAGCGCAAACAATGACAACCAGCCAACTGTCAGCACTCCAAGAAGCGGCACTATACAGTCTGCATCACTGTATGACTCTCAGCATGTATCAGGCGTGCTGGACCACATGGCAGCTTCTGCTCTCAATGAGATCCGGACTCAGCCGTCAACACATGCACCTGCTGATGTCAGCAGTGCAGCTTCGGTAGCAGCTTTTCAGCAGCAGAGCAGCAGGATCCTGGCGAGACCTTCTCCCTATATGAGAGACTTAGCTGGTCTTGAGACATCTGAATTGCGCGCAGCGCACTTCAAGATCATTGACTTTGGCTTGGCAGACTTTAGGGAAACATTTGGTGCTGGGTATGTCACAGCCAAGCAAGACAGTCTCATCCATAGTCGGCCGCATCGTCAGCCATCGCTGCAGTCATTGCTTGCACAGCAGGCAGCTGGTGATGCAGATGGGCAGCAGCAGCAGCCTCAGCAGAGCGGGCTGATGAGCAACAGCAAGATTGAGTGGCATACTGGCTCAACGCCTCGCAAGCTCAACAGGAAGAGGTCAGCTCGGATTCCAGCAATCATTCTTCCTGAGGTCAGCATTTCAGCCGCATTTGTCTTGACTGCTTGTCTGTGTGTCCTTGTGTTTGTCTGATTGTCCTTCTGTATGTCTGTGGCTCCATCTGCCTGCCTCTCTATCTGCCTGTCTGTCTGACTGTCTGTCTGTCTCATTCATATGAATGACCATTGCTGCAATGATTGCGCTCTGGGACATACATCTCAGACTAAGCCTTGTAGCCTCTCAGACAACAGCACCAATCTGCACAATGCTTCTGCTGGCAGTCATATGCACCCTGTCAGAGTCATCTGAGCTTTTCACACATGCATCTTGCCCCCTTGCAGGTGCCGCCCATGGAGCGTATATATCGCTATTTCTGGCGACAGAAAGGGGATGTGTATGCCCTTCTGTGGGACATGCAAAGGTGTGAGCTGTATGCTGCAGGCCAGTGGCTTGCATTGTCGCACGCTGTTGTGTCACAACTGCATTTCACTCAGCACTGTAAGGTACAGCTCCACAGGCATCACACCAAGGTCACAAGTTGAGTGAGCAATCTCCATCACTTGTATTTCAGCATTCAGAGCCATCACAGTCAGCAGCCATTCTCACACTTGCATACTTTGCTGAAAAAGTTGAGAGAGATGTATGGTCGCCTGCCGTTTACAGACAGCCTGCTCATTCAGGTACATTGATGGGCGAGTCTGGCCAAAAGAGGATGAGCTTGAAGTACGCTTGATGATGGACCTCATAAATCACGTGACTGGTACCCACTTTGCTCTCTGCAGCTGTCCTTCAAACGCGCTGCCCAGGAGTATTGGCAGCTCAGCAATCAGTTGTGTGTGCCTTGCTGGCTGTCATGGCTGCTGCACTGCTCTGGCAATCTGGGATGCTGAGATAGCTTGAGACTTCAAGGACGTGATCGCCTGCAGCATGCATGCCAAGTGACGTGAAAGGTATTTGCCACAGCATAGTCACAAGTCAGCTGATTGTGTGCAGGTGTGCGCGTCACAGCCTGGTTTGCGCCGCCAGACAAGCAGCCTGAGAATGGCAACCTGACTTTTAGGTCAGTTTCAACAAACAGGTCCAAGCTTTCAGCTGATGGTGGCAATTTATGAAGCACTGCACATGAGATTGTAGCATTTGTTGTTTGCAGGGACAAGATCAGATTCTCGATGTACGGTTTCTGGTACCGAAATGAGGGCCTACTGCATGGCTTGCGCATACAGAGCCTCAGGTATGTAGTGATGCTTTAGGTCATGGTTTGACCAATCAGACGGCTTGACCAGTGACAGGACATGGAAAACATTCTGCACTGCATACAATGGGCTGATTGGTGCCCTGACCATGAAACGCTTGCTGTGCAGAGTGCGCAGCTTTTTGAGTCCTGCAAACCCTGGTATCACAGCTGCAGAGGCACTGACAGCCCCCTTCTTTACTTTTGACCAAGGGGATGAGGTCCTTCTGGAAGTGTAGTCAGCACAATATTTAAAACATCACTGCGTGCTTATGAAGCATCACCTGGCCCAAGGGCGCAGTGTCTCAGCTACATTGCAATTATGAAAGCATGCAAACGCTTTGGTGTATGAACACATTGGCTACACATACCAGACTTGCTGCAGCTTGTTTATGCAAAGCTGTCCTTTTCTTGTTCCTGCCTGTTTTGCTGCTGTGATTTATTTCTCAGGTGCGGACGACATCAGCAACTGAAGCTTGCTGCAGCTGCATCTTAGCTTCTACATGTTACTTCACTTGGCAGTCAAGTTGGCAGCTGCTGCTGCCGCTTCATCCAACTCCTGCTTTGCATTGGTCTTATCAAAACTGTTGGGAAGCAAACCTGGCAATAAAGTTTCACACAATGCCATGCGGACCAAAGGACATTTATACAAGTTGTAGGCAGAGTTGTAGGAAAAGTGTTAGCGATTTTCCCGGAAACTTCCAACCTGAGCTGTTGCAAGGGTGGCGTGAGGCGTTTGGCAACTGGGGCGATTCGGAAAGTATCAGAAGTTTGACTTGGCACAAATTGCTTGTGGTGATGTCAGATAGCAATAGGTACGCGAAAGCAATGGCAGATTAATCTGTTCTTGCGATTGACAATAGATACTGTTCTATCTGCGGCCAATGCTCATGACGCGTACTCAGTCGTAAAAAGCACACGTGTACACGTCGAGACGTGTTCATGTTGCAAATCAGGTCGTACAATGAGTCAGATGACGCTGCGCATGACTGCATATGTATTGTGTTGGGCTAGCTTATCTCAACTGATGAGGTCACATCCGTCAAAAAGGGCAAGGCTGGTCCACAGTTGGGTTGAAATTTACTTGAGTAACCACAATGTTGCATGGTTGATCACCAACTTGGCCGGATATATGTTTGGCCAAATTGGGAAAGATAGCTGCTGGTGAATTGGCG